>JAEEGH010015251.1_pt1 | contig 16728 bp, 18 predicted proteins | sample 9134181 | NCBI WGS metagenome assembly JAEEGH01 (sample SAMN16246544, study PRJNA631951) | gut metagenome | biome: gut microbiome; feature: rumen; material: DP-attached | host: Bos | place: Iran: Karaj | collected 2018-10
CGCAGGTAGACCTCGACAAGATTTACCTCGAGACCCACCGCGACGCCTTCACGGTCGACGAGAAGACCATGCTGAAGGTGAAGAAGTTCTTCCTCTCGAAGGGCTTGGAGGTGGGCGGAGGCATTACTTACACCCGCTCGGAGCCTACCGACTTCGAGACCTACAGCTATGCCCGTCCCGACGAGCGACAAATTGTCAGGGAGGTGGCCGAGTACACGGCGAAGCTCTTCGATGACTTCATCCTTGACGACTTCTTCTTCATCGACCTGAAGAATGACGACGAGATTGCAGCCAAGGGTTCGAAGAGCTGGACGGAGTACCGAATCAGGCTGATGGCCGATGCGGGCCGCGAACTGGTGGTGAATCCCGCCAAGGCTGTAAACCCCAAGGTGAAGGTCATCATCAAGTACCCCAACTGGTACGACCACTTCCACGGCCTCGGCTTCAACCTGGAAGAGGAACCTCTCTACTTCGACGGTCTCTGGACGGGCACCGAGACCCGCGACCCCGCCTCGGCGCAGCACCTGCAGAACTACCTGAGCTACAACATCGTACGCTACTTCGACAACATTGCGCCCGGCCGTAACGGCGGCGGATGGGTAGATGCCGGCGGCATCAACATGAGCATGGACCGCTACGCCGAGCAGCTCCACCTGACGATGCTGTCGAAGACACCGGAGATTATCCTCTGGAACTACATGCAGCTGAACGACGTGAAAATCATGCCCCAGATGATGCGCCAGTCGTGGCAGGACGCCGGCGGCAACAGCTTCCGTTACGACGAGATGGTGAAGCCGTTCACCAAGAACGGCAAGACTGTGACGCCGACGACGATGGCCCGCTTTGCCAGCGTCACCCTTCAGCAGACCGACCAGCTCGTGGGCAAACTCGGTAACCCCATCGGCCTCGTCTCCTACAAGCCCTACCACTCGTCGGGCGAGGACTTCCTACAGAACTACCTCGGCATGATAGGCCTGCCGATGGACATGCATCCCCAATGGGTATCGGGCCGCCAGCAGATATTGCTGACCGAGCAGGCCGCGAAGGACCCACAGATCGTGGAGAAGATCAAGCAGCAGCTGAAGGGTGGCGGCGATGTCATCATCACGACGGGGCTGCTGAAGACCATTCGTGAAAAATTGGCCGACGTCTGCGAACTCTACTGCGGCGACCTGAAGGCCATTGTCAGCGACTTCGGCAGGCTTGGCAAGGCTGAGCGTGAGTTCATCATCCCGCAGGTGAAGTACTTCACCAACGACGCCTGGGAGGTGGTCAGCGCGGGCCGTCCGCTCACGGGCGGCGTCTCGGGCTATCCCATCTTGCTGCGCGACACCTATTCTAAAGGTATGCTCTTCGTCCTGACCATCCCCGACGACTTCGGCAATCTGTACGACTATCCCGCCGGAGCGCTGAACGTCATCCGCCGGGCCATGAGCAAGGATGTGGGCGCCTACATCGAGGGGCCTGCGAAGGTGGCACTCTTCCCATACGACAACCGCACGCTTGTGGTCGAGAACTTCAACGACGAGGCCGTTAGCCTGCGCGTGGTCGTTACCTCGAAGGTGCAAGCCCTGCGCAACTTATTGACCGGCGAACAGCTGAAGCCTGCCGGGCAGCCGGAGGCTCCCGCAATGCCCTTCCGCAACCGTTTCTTCGGCTATCCCGAGGGGGCTACGGTCTTCGACATTCAACTTGCGGCACATAGCTATATCGGTGTAGGATACTAACATTTGCGGTTTTTTCTTGCGTGAACGGCAAAAAATGTGTACCTTTGTGCCGCAATTTTAAATAACAGCAACAATGAAGTACGCATTTGTGACCGGTGGTAGCCGCGGCATCGGACGGGCAGTAGCCCTGAAATTGGCTGCGCAAGGATGGCCGGTCGTCATCAATTACCGCAGCAACCACGAGGCTGCTCAGGCCGTGGTGGACGAGATTACGGCTGTGGGAGGTAAGGCAGAACTGCTGCCGTTTGACGTGGCTGACGCTGCAAGCGCTGACGCCGCTTTGGATCAATGGGAACAACAGCACCCCGACGACTACGTGGCTGTATTGGTGAACAACGCCGGCATACGCCGCGACGGCATGATGTTCATGATGGGAGACGACGATTGGCACCGTGTGATTGACACGACGCTCGACGGCTTCTTCTACATCACCCGCCGACTGCTGAAGCACATGATGCCGCGCCGACGTGGCGGACGCATTATCAACATGACCTCGCTTTCAGGCCTGAAGGGACTGCCCGGACAGACCAACTACTCGGCAGCCAAGGCTGCGCTGATAGGTGCCACCAAGGCATTGGCGCAGGAGGTGGCGGCGCGTGGCGTGACGGTGAATGCCGTTGCACCCGGGTTCATTGCCACCGACATGACAAGCGACCTGAACGAAGCAGAGCTGACCAAGATGATACCCGCAGGACGTTTCGGCAAGCCCGAGGAGGTGGCCGCGTTGGTGGCGTTCTTGGCAAGCGATGATGCAGCTTACATTACGGGACAGGCCATCTCCATCAACGGAGGCCTGTACACTTAATAGTCAATCGAGAAATGGGAAGAAGAGTGGTGGTTACAGGCATGGGCATTTGGTCATGCTTAGGAACAAACCTTGAAGAAGTAAGACAATCACTATACGAAGGACGCTCGGGCATCGGTGTTGACCCGCAGCGTATAGAATATGGTTATCAGTCGGGCCTGACGGGCATCGTGCAGCAGCCTGCGTTGAAGGGACTGCTGCATCGGCGAATGCGCGTGGGACTGTCGGAGGAGGCTGAATATGCCTATATGGCCACCCGCGAGTGTTTCGGGCAGGCAGGCATCGACGACGACTTCCTGTTACAGCACGAGGTGGGCATCATATTCGGCAACGACTCAAGTGCGAAGCCCGTGATAGAGGCGGCCAACATCATGGCCGAGAAGCACGACTCCGAACTGTTGGGCTCGGGACTGATATTTCAGTCGATGAACTCGACGGTGAACATGAATCTGAGCACCATCTTTCATCTGCGCGGCATCAACTTCACCATCTCGGCGGCCTGCGCAAGCGGCAGCCACTCCATCGGCATCGGCTATCTGCTCATCAAGCAGGGGCTGCAAGACCGCGTATTGGTGGGCGGAGCGCAGGAGACCAACTACTACTCGATGGCTACCTTCGACGCCCTCGGAGCCTTCTCGAAGCGGATGGACGAGCCCACGAAGGCTTCGCGTCCCTTCGACCGCGACCGCGACGGTCTGATTCCCTCGGGCGGTGCGGCGGCTTTGCTGTTGGAGGACTACGACAGCGCGGTAGCCCGTGGTGCCCACATCATTGCCGAGGTGGCGGGCTACGGCTTCTCGTCGAACGGTGGAGGCATCTCGCAGCCGAGCGACGAAGGGTGCTACATAGCCATGAGCCGTGCCTTGAATGATGCGGGCTTGACGGTCGACGACGTTGACTACGTGAACGCCCACGCCACCTCGACGCCGCAGGGCGATCAGTTTGAGGCGATGGCACTCGGACGGCTGTTCGACGGCAAGCGTACGCTCATCTCGTCGACCAAGGGTATGACGGGGCACGAATGTTGGATGGCAGGCGCCTCGGAGGCCGTCTACAGCATCCTGATGATGCAGCACTCGTTCGTGGCTCCGAACGTGAACTTCGAGCATCCCGACGAATATTCCGAGAAGCTGAACTTGGCCACCACGACCGTTGAAACGGAAGTGAACACGGTACTCAGCAATTCCTTCGGCTTCGGCGGCACGAACAGCGCATTGGTATTGAGGAAATTGACAGATTGAGAAAGATGAACTTATCACCCGCCTTAGAAAAGGCATATAGCAAAGAGCGGCTGTCGGCCCGCGAGGCACAGCAGTTGGCCGAGTGGATAGCTTGGGGACCCGTGGTGTTCCAAGCCTCGCGGCTGATGCTGAAGTTTGGTATCCTCGACCTGCTGCGCGACAGCGGCAAGGGCCTGACCATTGCCGAAGTGGCCGAGCAGACGGGCCTGTCGACCTATGCCGTGAAGTGCCTCATGGAGGCCTCGCTCTGCATTGGTACCGTACTTGTGGACCCTGAGACCGAGCGCTTCACGTTGGCCAAGACAGGGTGGTTCCTGATAAACGACCCTGCCACCCGCGTGAACATAGACTTCAACCACGACGTGAACTACGAAGGCATGTTCCACTTGGAGGAGGCGCTGACCGAGGGCAAGCCCGCCGGACTGCGGCACTTCGGGCCGTGGCCTACCATCTACGAGGGGCTGTCGCAGTTGCCCGAACAGGCGAAGAAGAGTTGGTTTGCCTTTGACCACTTCTACTCCGACAGCTCATTCCGTCAGGCACTCGAAGTGGTGTTTGCCGACAAACCCAAGACGCTGCTCGACGTGGGCGGCAACACGGGACGTTGGGCGCTGCAATGCGTGGCTTACGATGCGGAGGTGAGCGTCACCATCATGGACCTGCCCGGACAGGTACAGATGATGCGGCAGCAGACGGCAGGCAAAGCAGGCGCCGAGCGCATTGACGCCTTTGCCACCGACCTGTTGGACCCTGCCACCGCCTTCCCGACCGACAAGCACTACGACGCCATTTGGATGAGCCAATTCCTCGACTGCTTTGCCGAGGACGAGATACGGAGCATCTTGCAGCGTGCGGCGCGCATCATGGACGATGACACCCGCCTCTACATCATGGAAACGCTGTGGGACCGCCAACGCTTCGACACGGCAGCCTTCTGCCTGACGATGACAAGCCTCTACTTCACGGCGATGGCGAACGGCAACTCGAAGATGTACAACACCGACGACTTGGTGCGCCTCATCGGTGAGGCAGGGTTGGAGGTGGAGACCATCTACGACAACTTAGGACAGGGACACAGTATATTGAAGTTAAGAATCAAGAAATATGGAAAGAACAGAGATTGAAGAGAAGGTGAGGGAGTTCCTCATCGACGATTTGGAGATTGACGAGGAGAAGATTGCGGCTGACGCTCAGCTGAAGGAAGACTTGGGCATCGACAGCCTCGACTTCGTTGACATCGTGGTCATCGTGGAAAGGAAGTTCGGCTTTAAGATAAAGCCCGAAGAGATGGCTAATGTCAAGACACTCAGTCAGTTCGTGGATTACATTGAAGGAAAGGTAAAGTAGCGTCGTGGAACAGTTGGAACATGGAGAGTGGCACGGCAATACCGACGGAATGCCGTGGATGCACCGCATGCTGAAGAACTCGTTCAAGTACCTGAACCTGCGCTTCGTGTATTTGGGCATGGCCATATTTGCCGTACCCTTCTACATGGTGTTCTCCCATCAGGGCTACATCTCCATGTACCGTTACTTCCGGCAGCGCCGGGGCTACGGCGTGTGCAAGTCGTTCCTCAACGTCTACAAGAACCACTACCGCTTCGGGCAGGTTATCCTCGACCGCTTTGCCACCTACGCAGGCGAGCAGTTCGACTTCGACTTGGAGGGCTACGACCGCTTTCAGGAGCTGTCACGCGGCAGTCAGGGCTTCATCATACTGAGCTGTCATGTGGGCAACTACGAGTTGGCAGGCTACGCCTTCCGTTCCGAGAAGCGTTACAACGCGCTCATCTACTCGGGCGAGGCCAAGGAGGTGATGGAGAACCGTAACCGCATCCTCTCGAAGAACAACATCCGCATGATACCCGTCAGCCCGGACATGTCGCACATCTATGTGATGAACGAGGCCCTGTCGGAGGGCGAGATACTGAGCATCCCCGCCGACCGCATCTTCGGCTCGTCGAAGTACGTGGAGTGCAGCTTCATGGGCAGCACGGCACGCTTACCGTTGGGCCCCTTCGCGATGGCTCTACAGCGCGGCCTGCCCACGCTCACCATCTTTGTGATGAAGACAGCGGCCCGTCGCTACAAGGTGTACATCCGCGAGATTACGGCTACGCCACCGCCCTCGGCCAATCGTCAGGCACAGGCCACCTGCTTGGCTCAGGCCTTTGCCCGCGAGGTGGAGTCGGTGTTGGACGAGTTCCCTGAACAGTGGTTTAACTATTACGATTTTTGGAACCATGACCGATAGTGAACTGAGCAGGATTGACGTGCTGACACTGCTGCCGCAGCGTCCGCCCTTCGTGATGATCGACCGTCTGACACATTTCGACGAGGCGGTGACCACCACGCAGCTGACGGTGCGCACCGACAACCTTTTCACCGAGGCCGACGGCCACCTGAACCCCTGCGCCTTGGTCGAGAACATCGCTCAGACCTGTGCCGCCCGCATGGGCTACATCAACCGCTACATCTACCGTCAGCGCGTCAGGCTCGGCTACATCGGCGGCATCAAGAACCTTCAGGTGCTGCGCACACCCCGCGTCGGCGAGCTGCTGACTACGAGCATCGAGGTGTTGCAGGAAGTAATGAAGCTGACGTTGGTCAACGCCACCGTCAGGGTAGGGGACGAGGTCATTGTCACCGCCGAGATGAAGATAGCATTAAGCGACATAGAAGTGAATTGAAATGAAGGAACTGAAGGCATCGAAGATATTGGACATCCGTTTCAGCGAGGTCGACTCGATGAACGTGGTGTGGCACGGCTCGTACATGCTCTACTTCGAGGACGCCCGCGAGGAGTTCGGGCGCAAGTATCAGTTGGAGTACATGCGCATAGCCGACAACGGATACTATGCCCCGTTGGTCGACATGGAGTTCCACTACCGTCGGCCCATCACCTATGGCATGCGTCCGCGCATCGACATCATCTACCGTCCCACGGAGGCTGCCAAGATTATATTCGACTACGAGATACACGACCCCGACACCGACGAGCTGATGGCCTCGGGCCACTCCGTGCAGGTGTTTATGGACAAGAACTACCAATTGATGTGGACCAACCCCGACTTCTACGCCGAGTGGAAAAAGCGGGTGCTACAATGCAACAATGATACAGAAGATAGCCGATAACATATACTCCCCCTTGGGTCCGTCGACCGACAGCAACTATGTGGCCGTCTGCAAGGGACGCAGCATGCTCCGAACCTATGACGGCAGCGTGTTGGGCCTGCCCGAGCCGTTCACCGCCTCGCTCTTCGATTGGCCCTTTGTCGAGCCTGCCGACGGCTGCACGCCCTTCGAGCGCATAGCCATTGCCTCGATTGACCGTGCCTTGTCCCGGGCCGACGTCGACGTGCGTTCCGAGGGGCTGTTGTTTATCCTCTCGACCACCAAGGGCAACGTGGGCCTGCTCGACGGTCGGCAGGCTGACGCTTCGGTTGCCAACCGTGTGGCGTTAGGGGGTGCTGCTCAGCACATAGCCTCCTACTTCGGGTTCCGTCGTCAGCCCCTTGTGGTGAGCAACGCCTGCATCAGCGGACTCTCAGCTCAGCTGACGGCCATGCGGCTGTTGGAGGGCGGCTACTGCGACACGGCCATCGTCTGCGGTGCCGACGTGCAGTCGCGCTTCATCGTCAGCGGCTTCGGGTCGCTCAAGGCCATGTCGCCCGTTGAGTGCCGTCCCTTCGACATCGAGCGCTGCGGGCTGAACCTCGGCGAGGCTGCTGCCACCATCATCTACCGTTCCTCCTGCAACATCGACATCGACAACGACGAGGAGGAGGCCACTTGGGTCTGCACAGGCGGGGCCGTGTGCAACGATGCCCACCACGTGTCGTCGCCTTCGCCCAAGGGCGAGGGCTGCTACAGGGCCATCCGGGCCGCTATGGGCGACCTGTCGGCTGACAGCTTGGCCTTTGTCAACGCTCACGGCACGGCCACGCTGTTCAACGACGAGATGGAGGCCGTGGCACTCTCGCGTGCGGGACTGCTCGGCGTGCCTGTCAATTCGCTGAAGGGCTTTTACGGCCACACGATGGGGGCCGCAGGTGTGTTGGAGACCGTCCTGTCGATGCGGGCCATCGACCGTGGCACCATCCTCGGCACACGGGGATTCCACGAGTTGGGCGTCTCGCAGCCCCTCTCGGTGTCGGCCTGCAACCGTCCCACCACCAAGCAGTCGTTCCTGAAGCTGCTCTCGGGTTTTGGCGGGGGCAATGCGGCGATGGTGTTTGAAAGAATTTGGAAAATATGAAGAAAAAGCAATGGGTACGTTTGACGCCGTCGGGCGTTGAGGTCAGCGGCAGCACGTTGGCCACGTCGGCCCGTGGGGCGGCACTGCTCACCGAGCTGTATCGCACCTACGTCAACGACTACCCCAAATATTTCAAGATGGACGAGCCCACCAAGTTGGGATTCCTCGCCACAGAACTGCTGCTGCGGGCCGAGGGCGACCGCCATGAGGACTCCTGCGACCGTGCCGTCGTGGTGTTCGGGCGCAGCGGCTCCATCATGAGCGACCGCCGTTTTCAGGCCTCGTTGGACGGCGACGACGGCTTCTTCCCCTCGCCCTCGGTGTTCGTCTATACCCTGCCCAACATGGTGACGGGCGAGATAGCCCTGCGCAACCACTACCACGGCGAGACCGCCTACTACGCCCTCGACCGCTACGACCCCGCCCTCATCGGCAGCGTGGTCGAGGCTACCTTTGCCGACGGCAGCGTCGGCAGCATCATCAGCGGATGGGTCGACTACGCTGACGAACAACACTATGAAGCAACAATGGAATTACTTACATACGAAACTGAATAAACACTTGATAACATGGAAGATATAGCATTGGATTTAAAGAAAAAGATGATTGAGGTGCTGAACTTGGAAGACATGCAGCCTGACGACATTGATAACGACGCACCCCTCTTTGGCGAGGGACTCGGACTCGACAGCATCGACGCCTTGGAGCTCATCGTCATGATGGAGCGCAGCTACGGCATCAAAATCAAGGACCCTGCCGAGGGCAAGGAGATATTCAAGAGTGTCAACACAATGGTCGACTACATCAGGAAGCATGGCTGAACCTATTGTGATAACAGGCGTGGGCATCGTGTCGGCCCTCGGCATCGGCCGGGCTGAGACGTTGGACGCACTGCGCAACGGACGGACGGGCGTCAGTCCCGCTCCGCGCTATCTCCACACCCTGCTGCGCGACTACCCTGTGGGCGAGGTGCCCCTGAGCAACGACGAGCTGAAGCACCGCCTCGGCATAGCAGCCGACCAACCCACCAACCGCACCGCCCTGTTGGGCATTATGGCCGTCGGGGAAGCCCTGCAACAAGCCCACCTCTCACCTCTTACCTCCAACCTCTTACCTCTCATCAACGGCACCACCGTGGGCGGCATGGACCTCACCGAGGACTACTACGACGAGTACCTCACGGGCGGTCCCCACGCCGGGTACGCAGCCATTCACGACTGCGGCAGCACCACCGAGTTGATAGCCCGCCACTTCGGCCCATGCTTCTCGTGGTCCACCACCGTATCCACCGCCTGCTCATCGGCCATGAACGCCATCATCAGCGGCTGCAACCTCATACGCAGCGGACAGACTGAGGTGGCCGTCGTGGGCGGTAGCGAGTGCCTGACGCGCTTCCACCTCAACGGTTTCCGTTCGCTCATGATACTCGACCACGACGTGTGCCGACCGTTCAGCGACGACCGTGCAGGCCTGAACCTCGGCGAGGGAGCCGCCTACTTGGTCATCGAGACGCTCAGCTCGGCCCGACGGCGCCAAGCCACACCCCTTGGCTACATACTCGGCTACGGCAACGCCTGCGACGCCTACCATCAGACCCGTACCTCCGACAACGGCGAAGGCCCCTTCCTCGCCATGCAGAAGGCCCTCAGGATGGCCTGCCTCAAGCCCGCCGACATCAGCGAGGTACACGCCCACGGCACGGGCACCCCCAACAACGACGCCACCGAGCTGTGCGCCCTACAGCGCGTGTTCGGTCCCGACAGCCTGCCCCCTCTGCACGCCACCAAGCGCCTGACGGGCCACACCACAAGCGCCGCAGGCAGCGTAGGGACAGTCATAGCCCTGTTGAGCCTTCAGCAGGGCACCGTGATGGTCAACGCCTTCGGTTTCGGCGGCAACGACAGCAGCCTCATCATAGCCCATGAGCCCCATGAGCCCCATAGGCCCCATAGGCCCCATCCCCCCATATTCGTCAAAGCCGACGGCGGCATCCCCGCCTCCGCCGACCCCGACTTCCGCCAATGGCTCAGCCCCTTGGAGAGCCGCCGCATGGGCAAGCTCCTGAAGCGTGCCATCGTCACCGCCCAACAGGCGATGGAGCGCTCGGGCATCAGCTGCCCCGACGCCATCATCAGCGCCACCTGCTACGGCTGCATCGACAACACCGAGAAGTTTCTCCATCAGCTGCGCACGGCGGGCGAGGAGCAGCCCCTTTCGCCCACAAGCTTCATGCAGAGCACCCACAACACCATAGCCTCGCTCATAGCCGAGCGTCACCACTGCCACGGCTACAACACCACCTACAGCCACGGCTCCCGTTCGGCTGAGGCCGCCATCAACGACGCCCTGACGCAACTCAGGTTGGGCGACATCAGCTCGGCTTTGGTTGTCGTCAACGACGAGTTGACCCCCACATGGGCCGACGCCCTGCGCCACGCGGCCATCGAGCCGCCACTTGCCGCCTCGCGGGCCCTCATGCTCACTACCGACCCCACCAATGCCCTTTACCAAATAGAATGATGATGATGAAAATACTGCTGCTTGGCGTCGTTCAGTCGCTGCTGCTCTGCGGCGGGCAGGTGCTGCTGAAGTTTGCCCTCCTCAAGATGGGCACCTTCTCGTGGACCCTCGACTTCTTCGTGCGCAACCTCACCAATTGGTGGCTGCTCGGCTGCGGCATCTGCTACGCCTGCGCCACCGCCCTGTGGATGTACATCATCAAGACCTTCCCCTTCAGCATGGCCTACCCCCTGATTTCGCTCAGCTACGTCTTCGGCATGTTCGCCGCCATCCTCTTCTTCAACGAAACAGTACCCCTCACTCGTTGGGCGGGGGTACTGCTGATAGTCCTTGGCTGTATTCTGATTGCCAAGTGAATCAACGAGGGTAAACAAGGACCCCGTTTCCGTTAATGGGCACGGAGCGGCTGATGAGCAGTCGGAACCTATCTACGACCTAATAGCCCCCTAAGTCTATTCTTTCAAAAACGACTCCCGCCCAAGTGCCGAGTGACACTGGGCGGGAATTGAGGTTTCTTATGCACAAGAGAGGCGGTCTCGTCGTATTTTCATTGACTGATTTCGTCGAGAGAAAGACCAGTCATTTCAGCGATTTCAGCTAAAGGTATGCCTTTAGCCTTCATCTTTTTTGCCATAGAAAGAAGCGTTTCCGCACGTCCTTCCGCACGTCCTTTCTTTTCTCCTTCCTGATATTGGCCTTCCATAACAATGATGGTGTCACGGTAGTGTCGCAAACTCTCGTCATACTGATTACGCTCTTCCTTACTCAGAGAGGCTACCTCTGCTATCTCAGAGAGCCTTTTAAAGACAGAGTCCTGTGCTGCCCAGGGCATACGCTGTAGGATATCCATATTCTTCAGTACATAAATAATTCTTTCAAAGACATTCACACACTCTTCTGCCTCTTTTGTGAAATAAGGCAACTGCAAGTAGACCAGACGTACCTTGTCAGAGAACAAGGTGCGCCGTTTCATATCCATCAGAGCCACATCAGTCCGGAAATCCTCCGATATGTCGCTGAGCTTGAAATTGAGAAAAGCAATCAGGTAGACGGCCTTAATGTCATAGTCCCACTTGCTTCCCCGTTCTCCCTGTTCAATGATGGATCGCGACAAATAGTATATGCTACGCTTCTTGAAGTAAGGCTGGTATTTATTCTGCATCTCTACGATGATGTGTTCTCCACCTTCCGTTTCGCAATAGATGTCATAAATAAGCGACCTGTCACCGTCGGACAGTCTGACCTTTTCCTTGTCCAGAAACTTTACGTCTACAATCGTCCGTTCACCTGATAGCAGGGAATTAAGAAATGCTATCAGAACCGGCTTGGAGATTTCCTGTCCGAAAATCCTCTTAAAGCCAACGTCGGTGAATGGATTGATAAACTTTCCCATTTGCAATTCGCAAGATTTGTACTTCGCCTGCAAAGTTAGTGACTTTTTCTGAAACCTCCAAATATTTCCGTCAAAAAGACTCATGCAGGAAATAGAAATTCAGGGGGAGAATCGTTCGAGGATGAACCGCCCAAGGGCGTTGTCCTTGTTGCGCTCGGCAGCCTCGCGGATGCGTTGTGTCAAAATGGCATAGTGGCGCTCCATTTTTGCGGCAGTCTCACGGGGACTGATGGAGTCGTGGGCGGTGGTGACGAGGGTGCGTAGGCGGCGGTCGTAGTGGGCCACGGTGTCGCACAGCGCCTGCCATTGGTTGTTGGTCCTGGTACCCGAGACGCGGGAGTGGCCCGACAGCGGCGACAGTTCCACGTAGATGTTGCCCGGCTCGGTGAACAGCAGCACCGAGGCGTCGGGGCAGGAGGGGGCGTAGAGTCGGCAGAGGCGGGTGGCAGTGGCTGTGGCGGTGTAGGTGAACCGTCCGTCGATGATGCTGACGGTGTCACAGTCGGCAGTGTCGGTGTTGAGGTCGGGCGTGAGGCAGAGCAGGGTGCCGTCGGCAAACTGTCGGGCCTCGCCCCTGATGGTATACAGGTCGGACTGACACGCGGTGACGATGAGGGTCAGAGCGGTCAGTCCGATAAGTGTGCTGCCAAGGCGTCGCATGCGTCAGATAATGTAGAGGTCTGAGATGCTCTTGTTGTCGATGACGCGGCGGATGGCTTCGGCAAACATGTCGGCTACACTGAGCTGCTTCACCTTGTCGCAGCGGCGGGTGTAGGGTATGGAGTCAGTGAAGACGATTTCCTCGAGTGCCGATTCCTGCACGCGGTCACTTGCGGGACCCGACATGACGCAGTGCGAGGCACAGGCCCTGACGGTCTTGGCGCCTGCCTCCTTCATCACGTCAGCTGCCTTGCAGATGGTACCTGCCGTATCGACCATGTCGTCGACGATGACCACGTTCTTGCCCTCTACGTCACCGATAATCTGCATCGAGGATACGACGTTGGCACGGGCTCGGGTCTTGTTGCACAGCACCAACGGGCAGCCTAAGTACTTGGCGTAGGTGTTGGCGCGCTTCGAGCCGCCCACGTCGGGCGAGGCGATGACGAGGTTGTCCAACTGTAGGCTCTTCAGGTAGGGCATGATGACGCCCGAGGCGTAGAGGTGGTCTACGGGCACGTCGAAGAAACCCTGTATTTGGTCGGCATGCAGGTCCATCGTGATGACACGGTTCACGCCTGCCACGCTGAGCAGGTCGGCCACGAGCTTGGCACCGATGCTGACGCGGGGCTTATCCTTGCGGTCCTGACGGGCCCATCCGAAGTAGGGTATCACGGCATTGATGGTACGGGCCGACGCACGCTTGGCAGCGTCAATCATCAGGAGCAGTTCCATCAGGTTGTCGCTGTTGGGGAAGGTCGACTGTACGAGGAAGATGTCGCGTCCGCGAATGGACTCTTCGTAGCTGACGGCGAACTCACCGTCGGAGAACTTGGTGATGAGGAGCTGTCCGAGCGGGCAACCCAAACTTTGGCAAATTCTTTCTGCGAGATACCGTGTGGCTGTTCCCGAGAAGACCATGTAGTTGTTTTCCATAATTCTGTATAGTGTTTTCAGCTTACTGCTTTTCTGAGTTTCTCGAAATGACTGATGAGCGCCCTGTAGTCGAGGCCCCCGGTAATGTCGAAGCGGTTCCACAGGTCACCGCAGATGACGACACCCCCGAAGCCCAAGTCCTTGGCGATGCCGATGTTGTCGAGGTTCATGCCGCCCATGGCGTACACCTTGCGGTCAATCAGCCCTCGGTCCGAGGCGTCGATGAGCTGCTGCATCGTCAGCGTCGCCTTGTCGGCGGGGTTGCTTTGGCTGTCGAACAGCGTCTTCAGGAACACGTAGTTGGAACGCTTCTTGGCCTCCTTCAGCTCGTCCGTATTGTGGCAGGTACGGCTGATGTTGCCCCGATAGCCGATGGGCGGCTCCGTGCAGCAGTCGTTCAGATGGATGCCCTTCAGCCTGAACTCCTCCTTCAGATAGAGGTGGTCGTGAACCGTGATTTTGCCATAGTAGTCCTCGGGCAACAGTGTCAGCAACCGTTCCGAGTACACAGGCTCAGACCCCGGCTTGTACAGGTGGAGGTTGTCAAGCCCCGCTTCGAAGAGCGTGGTCAGTATCTTGTCTTCTTCCACGAAGAACGTGGATTTCGTCATGATAATGAGCTTCATGCGCTATCTTGTTCTTATTGGTTGCAAAGATACAAAATAATTATCAATTATCAATTATCAATTATCAATTATTTCACGCCTTGTCGTTTTTTAACGTTTCGGCCTTGGTCGTCACCACCGTGACGATGTAGGCGCTGAGCAGCACAAGGATGGCTGCCACGGGCTTGTCCCACGTCAGGCGGTCCTGACCGATGGCAATGGCCACGAACGAGGCCACCATCGGCTGAAGGTTGGTGTAGATGCTCACCGTCGTAGCGCTGAGGTACTTCATGGCGTAGGGTATCAGGAAGTAGCCTAACACCGTGGCCATCAGCACGATAAACGCCATCTCCAACGCTCCATCCCACCCAAAGGTGGCAGCCGAGTAGAGACGCTGTTCCGACAGTTCGGGCCATGCCAACGGTACGGTGACAATGGCCGAGATGAGGAACACGTACTTCATCTGCGTCACGGGCGAGTACTTCTGTGCCACCTTGCGCGTGATGATCATGTAGATGGCCCACGTCAGCACGCTCAGGATGGCCAACGTGATGCCCAACAGGTCGTTGGAACCCGATCCTGACGTCTGTCCCATGACCACCATCAGCACGGCACCTGCTATGCCCAATAGCACGCCGAGGAACTTCAGCCCCGTGATGCGCTCACCGATGAACAGCGCTGCCATCAGCATCACCGCCACAGGCGTCAGCGTGGCAATGAGCGAGAAGTAGACGGGACTTGTGTAGTTGAGCGACTCGGCAGTCAGCGTCTGCGACACCACAAAGCCCATCAGACCGCCAAGCATGATGACCATCAGGTCGCGACGCTCTACCTTCTCCGGCTTCATGAAAGCCGCGATGAGCCAAAAGATGACGGCTGCACCAAGGCTGCGCGTGGCCATATAGGTCATGGGCGACACCCAATCCTCCAACAACAGTTTCGTAACAGGAACGCCAAGACCGAAGATGGTGTTGGCTAAAAGTATGGCTCCGTGAGCCTGAATTTTCGAATTTTCCATCGCTCTTTTTCCTTATGTTTGGAATTCGGGGTGCAAAATTACGAAATTATTATCAATTATCAATTGTCAATTCTCAATAATTTCGTATCTTTGCCGAAAAATTGAGCCAATGACACCGAATACACCTATTTATATAATAGAGGAGGCACGGCTGCGGAGGAACTTGCAGCTGATAGCCGACGTAGCCCGACAGGCTGACGTGGAAATCATTTTGGCCTTCAAGGCCTTTGCCCTGTGGAAGACTTTCCCCATCTTCAGGGAGTACATACGCTCCACGACGGCAAGCTCACTCAGCGAGGCACGCTTGGCCTTCGAGGAGTTCGGGGAGCGGGCGCACACCTATTCTCCCGCCTACACCGACGCGGAGTTCGACGAGATCGTCCGCTGTTCCTCGCACCTGACCTTCAATTCCCTGTCGCAGTACGAGCGCTTTCACCGTAGGGTAGGGCAGGACGTCTCCATCGGCCTGCGCATCAACCCTGAGTATTCCGAGGTAGGCACCGCACTCTACAACCCCTGTGCCCCTGGCACCCGATTCGGTGTCACGTCCGACAAACTGCCCGATCAGCTGCCCCCCGACATCGAGGGCTTTCATTGCCACTGTCACTGCGAGAGCGGAGCCGACGTGTTGGAACGTACCCTTGTGCATATTGAGGCGAAGTTTGCCCGTTGGTTCCCGCAGCTGAAGTGGCTGAACTTGGGCGGCGGTCACCTGATGACGCGCAAGGACTACGACGTTCCCCACCTTATTTATATATTAAAGGGGCTGCACGACCGCTACCCGTGGCTCAAAATCATCTTGGAACCCGGCAGTGCCTTCGCTTGGCAGACAGGACCCTTGGTGAGCCATGTGGTGGACATCGTGGAGGACCACGTCATCCAAACGGCCATCTTGGACGTCAGCTTCACCTGCCACATGCCCGACTGTCTCGAAATGCCGTACTACCCCGATGTCAGGTTTGCCACCCACATTGATCCGGCCAATTATCAATTGTCAATTGTCAATTGTCAATTCTTATATCGCCTCGGCGGCAACAGCTGCCTCAGCGGCGACTTCATGGGCTTTTGGCAGTTCGACCATGAGTTGCAGGTAGGCGAGGAGGTGGTTTTCGAGGACATGATTCACTACACCACGGTCAAGACAAATACCTTCAACGGCATCTCGCATCCCGCCATTGCCATGCTCCATACGGATGGCGAGCTCGAGATTCTGCGCGAATTTGGCTACGAAGACTACAAAAATAGGATGGATTAGCATTTTTTTTAGAAAAAAGTTCGGAAAAGTTTTGTCAGTTCCAAAAAAAGCATTACCTTTGCACCCGCAATCGAGAGAGATGCTTCTTTGAAAAAAGAAATGTTGCGGAAATAGCTCAGTTGGTAGAGCACAACCTTGCCAAGGTTGGGGTCGCGGGTCCGAGTCCCGTTTTCCGCTCACAACATATTGAAACAAAAGAGAGATTTTGCAATTGGTGCTTAATCAATGCCCAGGTGGCGGAATTGGTAGACGCGCACGTTTCAGGTGCGTGTGCCGCGAGGCGTGCAGGTTCGAGTCCTGTTCTGGGCAC
>JAEEGH010015256.1_pt1 | contig 16721 bp, 11 predicted proteins | sample 9134181 | NCBI WGS metagenome assembly JAEEGH01 (sample SAMN16246544, study PRJNA631951) | gut metagenome | biome: gut microbiome; feature: rumen; material: DP-attached | host: Bos | place: Iran: Karaj | collected 2018-10
TTATCAACACGGTAGAGTTTTTCATATTTTCTCGGATCACTGTCCGGAAGACGTCCGGCAGAATTGTCGTTCAATCTGGCGTTCATGTTATACAGATTCAAAGCATTTTTCTGCGCATAGTGATTCTCCGTAAGCTTATTGTATGGCAGGAACTGACCATGTTGCAGTGTGGTTTTCTGTTGGTCATCGTGCGTTCCCAACTGCTGGTATACTGTAAATTCCGTTTCGGAATCATTCAACGATGCAAAATTCTGAGTACTGGCATATTCGACGTATCCTGTAGCAGCATGCGTCGATTCAATAAACAGATGGTTTACTGTTTTCGGGGTGGTAAAGAGAGTATTGAGCGAAGCTCCGCCCTCCGTAATGGTCGGATAACCATTCTCTCCAAGTTTTGTAGAGAGAATATTTGTATGATGGCGATCAGAGACTTCATTAGCGTGCAGCTGCTCAAGAGTCCAACACATGTCCTCTTTCGATCTAAAATCCTGCATCTTCATCACGATACCATACGTATTGTTATCAACTGTATCCACCGTAGTAAGGTCGACATCCGTAGTCAGATCGTCCTGAATAATGGCGAAATAGAAGTCTTCCGCCTCGGAAAAATCACCCGCCGCGATATTTTCCTGATCCGTGGTAATTACGCTGGAATAAGCATAACTATCATCGTCCCATGCAACGATAGAAGAATAATACCGGTCGCGCTTTCGTCCATCGAGCTGGATACCGATTTTAGAACTCGAAAGGATCTGTCCGTCAGTAAGCTGAGGCGCAATATACTTCTGAGAATACTCATTATAGAGTTCATAATAATTATTCTCATTCTCTTTTCCGGAAGTATAGCCTTCGTTGTAATAGATCGTGAAATCCCAAAGCAGTGTATTGATCAGGTTATCCGTCCACTGCAGGTAGTCACCGCTCTCATAGCAAAGAACCAGGTTTCCGTCGTGATCGATCGCATAGTATTTATATTCGTATCTTCCCTTGGCATCATCATATACCCAGCGGCGCGTATATACGATGACCTGCTCTCCGTTTTCAAGAGTCGGATCGGATACGCTTATCTTCTTTGCGGAATATGTCTTCTCATAATCGGGGGTTAGATCTCTTTCTTCTGCCAGATATAACCAGCGGTCGTTATTGTTATTGATGTTAAATCCTGTATCCGCAGACCCGCTGAATGTGAGCATATCGGTTCCATTCATCAGCGAGAGCTGTCCTGCCGCCGTGCCGGTTCCCGGGACTACACGGACAGTCGTCGGAGTTGTCGACATCGACAGACCGGAAGATGTGATCGTCAGATATTTACCGGATTCATCCTGAAGATAATAATTATCCTCACTTACCCAGGTAAATGTCCACATCGTCGCATTTTCTTCTGCGGAAACGTAGAGTTTATCCTGATGAGCCGTTCCTGTTTTCGTAACAACGGCAACCTGCAAAGATGCAAGGTTCGTGCTGTTCAGAGCTGTTGACTGAAGTGTTCTTCCCGCGTCACCGCCCTTTGTATTCAGAAGAGCAGCAGTTTTTCCATTCAGCCCATACGGGTCATGTTCTTGTGGCTCGTAGTACCAGAAACACATCGGCATCCAGCCATCCTTAGGCTTATAAGCCGCAAAAGACCGTCCCTTGTTATTTCCTTCAAGTTTGTCACCATTCTGCGAAGTAATATAGTATCCGTTCGATTCAATATCCCACGTATTCGTAAAGTCTACACCATCAAGTTCAGTCTTTTTAAAATCAGCATTTGTTTGTGTGTTCGCGGTAATAGTAAATGCAGTAGCACTCGACTCTGTTGTAGTAAATATCAGACTGGTTCCATTCTGTTTGAGATACTTCTTAGTCGTTCCATTCGTATCCAGACAGTAGATTTTAAACTGATTTGAATTTGCGCCACCCTGTCTTTCAAAATAGTACAATACCGCACCCGCTTGTGGTGCATATGGAATCACTTTGCCCGGGCCGATCGGTGTTTTTAAAATACCGCTTCGAGAGCCATCGCTAAAGTCGAACTGAGTATCTGTAAAAGTAAAACCGTACGGGTGTCCGAAGTATACGCCTGCGCCCGGAGCACCTTTCTCTACCAGTTCATTCAGAGTTGTAACGCGTCTGTACGAAGAACCAAGTCCGCCGGCAGCAGGTCCGGGAACGATCGCATACGCGGAGAATCCTTCTGCTTCGAAGTTGACCTCTGTTCCTTCCAGAGAATGGTTTGAGAAGTTATCCACTACAGTTCCTTCCTGATCATCCGGGAGGTGAACTACGCTGATATCATTCTCGACAACTTCCTTCAGGACGATCTTAACGGAGACTGTTGTTCCTTCGGCCGGTTCGCACTCGACGTCGTTGCACATCAGGCTGATGTCGAAGAAACGTGCATTTTCACAGTCTTCTGCATCCATTACCTCGGACAGTTTCTCACTGTATTCCGCTATCATTTCAGGAGCGAGGATCTCGTTAACGACCAGTCTCGCATTCGACGGAATACCAGTTTCCGGTCCGTAGGAAACAAAGACCGAATATGTATCATCCTCGAAGAAGAGTTCTGTCTTATTGGATTCCGGTTCTTCTGTCGGATCAGCCGAAGTTGTTTCATCCGAAGTATCCGGAACAGTTACCTGATCCGAATCATCCGGGATAGTTGCTTCATCCGAATCGCTCGGTGTTTCATCTGTATCTGAAGGTTCATCGGTATCCGATGTCTCATCACTTTCAGTTACATCCGTATCGGATGTTTCGGAAGAATCAGAGGTATCCGACGGATCTTCCTTGTCAGAGGAAGTTTCTTCGGATGTCTCCTCTTCCGATGTTTCGGAAGGAGTTTCTTCCGTGAGTTCTGTGACGATACCTGATGTGGTTTCAGATGTTTCATCATCCATTTCTTTGGCAAGGACGAGACCGGTCGATGTCATAAGGTTTGCGACAACGAGCAGAAGTCCGACGGCACGGCGGAATCCCTTCGAGCGGAATCCCGAAGTCATAGATACCCACAGGGCAGATAACATAGCAGCAAAGGAGCGGTTATTCTTCATAGTCCGGCTCCTTTCTCTTTATGGACGCAAGGAGGAGTAGTGTTGCGCCCGTAGCAAGAAGTATCCATGCTCTGCCCTGATTGGTTTTTCCCGTATCACCGGTCTTCACAACCGGATCTTTTCTTCTGATTGCATCATTAACAAATGCCACTTCTGTCGGTTTAACCATCCCATCTTTTGCCAGGATGACCTGATATTCCAGACCACCCTCGTTATTGTTGGTAACAAACAGTGTCACCATGTACACCGTATCGTCGTAGATGATGTTTTTATTGTCGCCCGCCTTCTCAAAGACCTTGTAGCGGTATGTGCCGGGCTCATCGATAACGACACCGAATTTTGCGTTTCCGGATCCGTCCACCTTCACGACGTCCTCCTGGGGCGCCGGAGAAGATGCATCGAGTCTTTCGATCACAAATTCATAGCTGCTGTCTATACCCGCCGCCTTTACGCAGCTGAACGGAATCTCAGCAACGATCGGCGTGTATTCAAAAGCAGCTCTTACCGGAGAATTCGCGCACGAAAGGATGACACACAGCGTCATGATGACTGCCAGTGCTTTTGCTAAAGAAATATATTTCTTCATTGAACCTTTCAAAGCTCTAATCTCCGATTATTTTTCTAATATGTATGCAAATACGACGATCCTCGTCGTTGAGGTATCACCTGCGCAGGTACTGAGGCACAAAACCCTGTGGTTTACTTCTATGCCCTTCTCACTCAGGAATGCATACAGATCCTCATAGTATTCAGGATTGAAGATGAAATCGTCCTTGGCATCTGCCGACATAGCATAGAATGCTTCCAGCTCATACATCACCTTACCATCCCGTCCCACCAGCAGTTCACCGTGCCTGTGGGAAGTAAGATAGTCTTCATCGAGATAATCATCGAGCGCTCCGAACATCACACCATATTCCATGTGGTGTCCGTAGATGACCGAGTATTCATCAGTGAAATCCTTGCTGTTTCTGCTGTCCAGGAAGATACTTCCGGAAAGTGAAAACTGTCCGTACGGGTCTTTGTTCAGATATGCGGCATTGTCTTCCCCCTGCATGATCGGATAGTCGATATTCGTATCGTCCATCGTGATCCAGCCCACCATATCCGAAGTGATCGGCGATTCCTCAGCGGAATACGCATTTTCGGCATTCGGCTTATATTTCCGATATGACGTATCGCTCGCACGATCGTAGACATACCAGGTATCATAAAGCGCATACACGACGATAAGCAGCGCAATCAGAAAGATTACGAGCATCGTTTTCTCGTATATGGTATTCATGGTCTTCCAGAAAGTCTTCATGGATCCTCACTCGACGCCCGTGAACGGATTACTCTTCGGTTTCCTCCGCTTCACCTGCTTCGAGGACCTTACGTCTCATGCTTCTGACCATGAAGAATGCAGCGCCTGCGATAACAACTACGCCAACTGCGATGATCGGGCCGACCTTCATGATAATACCTGTCGGGATGATACCGGACTTGGTGTTTGTGAAACCGACGTGGAGATCTGCATTGCCCATTGTACCGTTAAGATCATCTTCCATCTCGTCATTTTCGGCATCAGCATCCCAGTTGAGCGGAGAATCATCAGCAGCGATAGAATCTTCTTCGCTGTAATCTTCAGGAGTCTCTGCGACCGTATACTCTGCGCCTGTCGGGATACCCTGGATCACGACATACTGTTCGTGCTGCAGGTAGAATACGCCGGTGGCTACACCGGAATCATTCGCTACCAGCTCGTCCGGGTTGCTCTCAGTTTCATATGCATCCAGTGTTGCGGAATTTGTTCCAACATCCTCATCACAATAATCACGAACGACCGGAAGGGTATCGCCTTCGTTCAAACCGGTAATTGTAACTTCGATCTTAAAGTACTTGTCCTTGGAAGCCTGGTTTCCGGAAACTACCTTAGCGATATAAAGATCGTGTGTCTCATAGGAGTTCTGGAAACAGTCAGTCTTATCGTCTACCGGATCATTGTCATTGGTTACATCACCTGTACCGTAGTCAGTAGATGCTTCCGGAGCGTCTGTACCTGTGTGCAGAACATAGCTGGCAACTGCCAGACTACCATTATTGTCTACTACATATACATCCAGTGTAAGCTCGGAATCATCATAAGTAACACCGGCCGGTACATCTGTCGTCGGAACAGTCTCCTTAAGGATGTATCTGTAAACACCCGGCTCATCAAACTCTACTCCGGTGAAGTCCACTTCCACTTCCACTACCGCATACTTCTCGCCGGTAGCAAGTGTGACTGAATCGTCGCCGGTCTGAACCGTATTATACGCATCATCTCCCTGCTTAAATTCAGCAGATTCGATATCAACCTCATCTGCATCCGGACCCGGAATGACTTCAACAGATGTTCCCGGAGTAGCAGGAATAGCGTCGCCCGCAGCAATCTCAAAATCGAAAGTGATGTTCGGAACTTCGGCGGTTTCCGGCATGACAAGATACTTCTTAAAACTTGTCGTGTCACCATTTACAGGTGTATAGGCAAACTCCGATGCTGATGCCGGGAAGACAACAGCGGCTGTGATCATGGCAGTAGTTACTACCGTCGACAGCATCTTCAAAATAGATTTCGTTTTCATTTTTCTTTACTCCTCCTAAAATGAAATTCTTTCTTATATTCCCCGCCGGCGCAGAATGAAAATAACTTCTCCTTCCACATCGGACGTGGGAATGGCCCCATATGTTCTACTATCCCCCACATCGGAACGGAAATCATTGAGCACGAAGACCGTGCCTTGCGGGACGATATACGGAAATGAAATGACGGCGCCTTCAGATGTCGTAGGATAAACCACGTCCTCCAGGACGTTATACCCGTTGACCATCAGACACTGGTCCGTGATCAGGACCTCGTCGCCCTCTTTGGCGACGATCCTCCCAAACTTAACCTTACCGTCGTACTTATATGCGATCTCTTCCCCTTTCTCCGGGGTCCCCAGCTTCCATGTGATGACCAGATCCCCATCCTTGATCATCGGATACGATGAGTCGCCGTGATTGACATGGACTCCTATTACAAAGACCAGAAGTATCACGACAGCTGCCGCTGTGATAGCGATCTTGATGAAGAACTCGATCGCGAAGTCTTTTGCGGTTTTCTTCTTCCGCTTCTTTTTCGCTTTCGCAGAGGGATTCTTGTCAGACTTCTTTTCAGGAACCGGTGCTTTTTCCGTAGCTTCATCCGCATCCGTTTTCTGTTCCGGAACTGTCTCTTCCGGATCTTCGCTTCTTTCAGATCCTTCGGCCGGACTTACTGCCGGCTCCGTTTCATCAGAAACGACCGTATCCTGTACCTCCTCTACAGAAGGTACTTCCTGTTCCGGAAATCCCTTGTCTTCACCTGTCCATTCACTCATAAGCAGGTCAGATCGATACTATTCTCCTCTCCTAGATTTACCGATTTTAAGGTACGACAAATAGGGCGCATACGCCCAATTTCTCAAAATTATTATACACTCGTCAGCAAAATTATGAAATTAATTTACCGTTTCAATTGTTGCGAGAGTGTAAACTTTTGCAGGAATATGAGGAGTTTTCAGGTTCGGAAGTCTTATTCCCCGTCGGTAAAATCTTCCCAGGACTTCTCGTCCTCGGTGTATCCGCTCTTCGTTTTCACCCGTACGATGGCTTTTATGATAAGACCGGATACCAGGATCAGAGCGATGACCACCCAGCCGAAGATGATATTACCCGCAAGCGAGTAACCGGATCCTTTTCCATAGATACCGCCATCGCGGATGAGGCTGACGAGATTCCAGATGAAAAGTCCGCTCAGGACAACCGGCGCGATGATTCTGATCGATGGCATGAACCACCATCCCGGCATCTTGAATTTCTTCGTATTCCGGTTGATCTGGTCGAGGATCTTCGTCGTCTTGAAGAACCAGCCGGCCACGATTACCTCGAGGATACCTGTCAGAATCAGTGTATAACTGTTGATGAAGTAGTCCACGATATCGAGGACCGCGAGTCCTGCGCCCGTGACATAGATGAGACTGATCACACCCTCGATGATACAGAGTGTGAGCGTCGTCTTTTTCTTATTCAGATGGAACTTATCCGAGATTGCCGTCGAGACGCCTTCGATGATGGAGAAGAGCGAGTCGATCGCCAGCGTGATCAGGCAGAAGTAGAAGATGAAGGCGAAGAGCATGTTGACCACACCGCTTCCGGAGAGTTTGACGATTGCCTGCGGATAGATGATGAATGCCGTCGAGATACCGGAATCGGACATGTTGTCCAGCATGCCGACGCCAGCCATGGTCGTGAACATAACGACACCGGCCAGGACACTGATAATCATATCAGAGAAAGCAATGATGATGGCATCGACCGCGATGTTGGCTTTTTCATCGAGGAAAGAACCGTACGCGAACATGATCGCCATCGCAACAGAGAGTGAATAGAATACCTGGCCGATGGCATCGACCCAGAGTTTGGAATCAGAAAGTGCGCTCCACTTCGGGATGAAGAGCTTGGAGATACCGCTCATCGCGCCCGACATAGTAAAACCGCGGACCGCCATGATAAGGAGACAGATTACCGGGAGCGAAACGGTGTACTTGACGACCTTGCCAACCGTTGTCGTGCCGTTTCGGATGCAGACATAGCAGAGGATCCATGCAATCAGAAGGCAGACCAGGACCGGCCATGCAAACGTAGTAAAGCCGGATGTCGTACCCGTCGTCTTGATGGTATCTGCCCAGAGCGTTTTTGCTTTTCCGGTCGGATCCTCCGAGCCGGTAATGCCCATGAACTTAAAGCTCATGAAGAACATCATGATGACCCATGCGAATACTGCCGCATAGTAGATCGAGATGCCGATACCGTTCGATACACCGAGCCAGCCGACGTGTTCCGCACGCTTATTCAGCGCTCGCATGGAGCCCGGTGCACCCTGCTTGGTGTGTCTTGCAACAGCGATCTCCAGCATCAGAAGCGGGATACCGATGACCAGCATCGCGATAAGATATACGAAAAGGAAGGCGCCTCCGCCGTACTTCGCCGCCAGTCCCGGAAAACGCCAGGCATTTCCGAGCCCTACCGCCGAGCCGATCGCGGCAAGAATAAAAGCTGATCTTGATGACCATTTATCACGCATGTGATAACCCTCCTTAAAGTTCCGTAAAATCTTTGATGCGCAGATACTGGTACGGGCCCGTCATAAACTCACGGACTTCCTTCTTCTTTCCGGGCATAGTGCTTCTTGAAAAGCACTGACAACCCCTGCTTCACTTCTTCTTTCTGGTGGAATAAGTCATCGTTCTCTTCTGCGCTTCAAAGACGAAATATCCGTCTTCTTCGTAGATCTTCACCCCGCCGAAGATCGCGATCAGTTTGTTCTTATACCAGTCTTTCCTCTTAGTGACCATGAACATTCTACCGCTGATCTTTAAGCGGTTAAAGCCCTTCTCAATAAAAGATTTAGCGACTTTGAAGTCCGTGTGGTAGGGCGGATTCGAAAGGATCATATCGAAGTCGGATCCCGGCACATTCGTAAGGGCATCGCCCGTCACGAAGACCGCTCCCGGGAACCCGTTTTCACGCATGTTCTTCTCCGCAGTCCTTACCGCCAGCGCATCGACATCGGTAAGCACGATGTTTTCCGGCTTCACGCCGTTTGCCGCCGCGGCCAGCGATACGATCCCGCATCCGCAGCCGAGGTCCAGGACCTTGTCCTCTTCCGAAAACGCCACGTGGTTCAGCATGGCAAGCGTTCCTCTGTCCGCCTCCTTCGGAGAGAACAGAGAACTTTCCGTATTCACCGTAATTTCCTTACCGTTAAACGTGACCTTATACATTCGGCTTCTTCTCCATATAAACGAAGATCAGGTCGCCCGCGACCGCCTTCTCATCAAACTTTACATATCACTACTCCCCGAAAACTGTGTTCACGGTCATTATAGCATTCTCAAGCTCCACGGGACACTAAACGGGGAATATACTTGCCCTGGGTTCTTTATGAGTTCGCTTTTACATCGATCCCCATCGACAGGAGGAGCTCTTCAGCAAGTTTAACCTGTTCATCTCCGATTGCTTCGAATTGGAAAACGAGCTGTTCTTTTCTTCCGATAGCAAAGAACATATTCAACCCGTCCGGATCCTGACAATAATATCCTTCAAGATCAAGTCCGTCTTCATCAATCTTAGCAGCCTTCTTTACAAGATCCTTTTCGTACCAGCCGCCGTATGCCTTGACTTCCTTGATGGTATTCTTCGCCAGGTCCTCACTGGTGTACTTATCGATTACAAACAGTGTACCGTTCTGCGGCGTCTGATAGCGCGTATACCCCTCCTCATTACTGAAAGAGGCAGATTTATCGTAAGCAACCTCATTCTCTTCACAGTACTTAAGAAATGCGTCCAGCATCTCATCTGCTGACAGTTTCTGTTTTTCCGTCTCCGAGGCAGAAGTCTCTTCGGTGGAAGAAGCAGTCGTATCTTCGGGTTCCGACGAAGTCGTGCCTTCGGTCTCCGAAGTTGTCGTAGTTTTCACAGAAGAAGTGGTGCTCTCCGGCTTTGAAGATTCCGTCTTCTCCTTTGACTTGCAGCCGGATACCGCACCTCCGATCACGGCACAGGAAAGCAGAATAGCCAGTGTTTTTCGAGTATTCTTATTCATAGATCAATGCTCCTTCTCTTCTATTATGAGTTCGTTTCTTTTAAATATGTGTTCACGCGATTCTGGATCAGTTCCGCAACATGTTCCGCCGAATAGGTGCCGGAATAGTAGGCGGCAGCTTCTTCCAGAACAACATCCACAACCGATTTATATCCATGGAGATACCGGTCCGCTCTGGAAATAGTCTGTAGCGCCATATCGTGGTACTCTTCCTTGCTGAGTTTCAGTTTTTCCGGATAGGATTCCGTATAGAGTTTATACGACTCCTCGAAATCCTGTTCCCAGCACTTTCTGTTAACCATCATTGTGCCTGCACTCATCGCCGGACAGTTCGACTGGAACTGCTCACTAAGGGCATGTCGGATGATCTCACCGGCAAGCTCGTCCTGAGAAGTTGTCGCGGAGATCGCCAGCAGATAATTCGGAACCACATGCAGCGCCCCGTTCTCATTCGGGAACCCGACAAGAACGTGATCCTTGAGATCGATCACTTTTCCCGGAGAGTCTATACTCTGGTAATCAAGCATAAACAGCCCGTCATCCAGTTCCGCATTCGTATAATCCTCCCAGTCTTCCTTCCGCCCGATATCATTCGTCCATTTCAGAAGTTTCAGGAAATCGTCCCCCGTGAAGTTCGCTTCTCCTCCTGCAGTAAACACATCCATCTGTGCCAGAACACCGTATTTCAGAAGAGACTCTTTCGAGTAAACGCTCTGGATACAGGTCAGATCCGTGAATTTTCCGGCACATCGATAGAAGTCGTCATACGTCCACGTATCCGTATTCTCCACATATTCCGGAGATGCCTCAAATGCGAGGATCCAATACGTCAGGCTGGCACAGTATGGTGTCTTCTTGCCCATCGTGATCTTCTCCATGAAATAGTCGTCTTCATTAAGCGTCTCCAGATACGGCGTCAGATCCTTAAGGTACCCGAGTCTTCCCATCTCGCCCAGCGAGATATCATCGAAGCAGTCGAAATACATATCGGGAGCCCGTCCATTCGCGATATCCAGACTGACAAGTTCATAGAGATCCTTTCGCCCGGATTTGCCGGAAGCTTCGAGCTCTTCCATATAGTCACGCATGACGAACTTCACCTCAGGATGCAGAATACTTATCTCCTCCACCAGTTGCGGGATCGGACTCTCTATCAGGTTATACCCTGCAATGACAAACTCCTTCTTGCTCTCCTGCGTCTTCTTATCCGACGGCGCAAGGTGATACAGGATACACATATCGTCACTCATCGGCATGACCAGAAGCTCGATCTCTCCATTTTCAAGAAACCTGATATCATCGACATGTCCCCACACCGATACCTCTTCCAGCTTCAGTTCGGAAGTCTCCTTCTCATCCAGCCGGACGATCTTTGAAGTTTCAATACTGAACAGATCACTATTCCTAACCAGAAGCTTATTCCATCCCTCAGTAACGGCGATATCCGTCTCCGTCCATGTCTTATTCTTCTCATCATACTTGAAAAGCACTTGTGGCAGTTCTTTTCCGGCTCCCATGCATGTCAGTGAACCTTTCCACGTAACAGCACTGCCGCTCGCATAGGTCTCAGGAAGTTCGATTTCTTCTTTCAGTTTTCCATCTTTATCCAGCATGAACACCTTGTCGTTGCCGCCGGTTACCTCGAAGCTTCCGCCCGGAAGCAGCATAAACCCCCTGTCGCCCATGCAGGTTAACACGAAGTTCCCATCCTCGCCGACCTCAAATCCGAATACCACTCCGCGATAAGAACCCAAATCAAGATCAACATGCTTCGTAACTCCTTTTTTCGGATCAAAGCAGTCAACGAAGTATTCACTTACGCCTGCAGATTTGTCCACACGGCTCGTCAGGACCCAGCATGCGTCATCGGTACAGTAGATATTTCGGATGTCTTGCGAAGGACGGGTTTCTTCATTCAGATCGTATGTCGCTTTGATCTCGCCCTTCTCATCCAGATAGTAAAGGAGGCTCTCCGGTGCGATCTCTTTTCCCTCATCATCGAGCGGGAGATATGGAAGGTTGGTCGTATCTCCCGAGGAAGGCGCACTCTGCTTGTGATAAGCATCCAGATATTCTTCAGTTTCACAATATGTCAGCGCAAATGCACCGTCTCCGCAGAAACCGGCTTTCATAACATTTGGGATAGACATGATCGTATTTGTCGTGGAATAGTATGACGCAAAAGACTCTATAGAAGTCGCTTTCTTCTCTTTTTTCCTGCACGCCACCAGCGGAAATGCTATTGCAAAACACAAAAACAACGCCGAAACGCGCAGCCTCGACTTAGCCATCTTTCAATGCCTCCTTGCACTTGTTATGTATAATATCCAACCCCGGAGACATTATATCACTGTTCGCCGGTATATTTCTCTCGTATATACTTTTCCTGTTCCTGCAGCGCCGGCATTTCCGACTCGTCGACTTTCCCTGTAGCCTTGACCGAATACAGATTGCTCAGCTGTCCCGGATACGTTGCGAGAAAGTACCCGTCAAACTCGATCTCCAGGATCGTCCCTCTCTCAAGACTCGCCAAAGTCTCCTTGTCAAAATACATCTCCTCAACCATGATGCAGTTATGGTAATCCGTCACGCCGTCTTCCCGCGTACTCACGTAGATTATCGAAGCATTCGAGAACAGATATACCAGTTCCTGCGTAAAGGACACATACATCTCTTCGATCTTATTCGGATCGTCCGGGTCAGCTCCGACAATGATGAATTTATCCCCGCACTTCCAGACATAAGAAGAACCCCGGCTCTTATCAGCGTCTGGCTCACCCCACGTCTTGATGAGATCCTCGCGGTTGAAGTCCAGTTTCTTCACACCATGCGGATCCGAATCGTTGATATGCTCTTTTAAAAACTCCTCTTTCGTCGGAACCTTCGATTTCTTTTTGCATGCGGAAAAAGCACATGCCATCGATACGATCAGCACAGTCACCAAAATCTTCACAACTATAGCTTTAGATGAATTCTTCATATCGGTCCCTCCTTTTTTTACCAATACGGATCATCCACGTTCCAGTACGACAGTAGCGGCTCGTTTCTGAATGATGTTGACCACGTCATCAAGGGTTCTCTGACCGGTAAAGTATCCTGGCGCTTCCTCCTGGATGATCAACAGAGCAGACGGATCAGATGAACAGTAACCGTGAATGTTCTCGATTATATTAAGAATCAGCGTCACATGTTCTTCATTCATATGTACGCTGTTATATGTCATAGACAACATTTCGGACTCATCTGTTTCTGCCCTTTCCCACCCTCTTTGATTCGATTTAGTCTCAAGATCCAGCATGTAATCTAAGGCTTTCCTATTGACCGGGAAACCCAGAGTTCCACGGGAAAGAGCAATCTGCGTATCTTCTTCATAAAGTGATCGGATAAAGTCCCATGCCTCATTCTTATATTGTGACGACTGGGAAATCGCGATAGAAGTGGCTTTATCCGCTCTTGCACCGGACCCATCCATCCCGGGATATCCGATCATGCTGACTTTTCCATCAAAACTATCGTAGATATTTAGGAACCTTTCAAAATAGTAATTCCCTATCGAAAATGACCAGTTCATCGAGGCAAGCATGCCCTCTTGGAATTTTGTTTCGTCACTTAAAGCTTCCTCAAAGATCTCGCTATAAGTTTTCGGGATTCCATACGTTTTCACAAGAGTAAGGATCTCTCGAAATTCCGGATCATCGAACTTGACCTTCTGTCCGTCGTAATCGAGAAAATGACTTGTTGATCCGTCCAGTAACGTCTCCAACAGATCACTCTGGGTCATAATGCCAATCATTTTGACATCTTCCGGAAGAGACTGGCTGATATTGTTAAACTCCTCGTATGTCCAGCCTCTTCGATCACCTACATAATTTGTATTCACCAACATACCGGTTACATTAAACGTTAGTGGAATCTGGTAAAGCTTTCCATTTGTCTCATATGAGCGAAGGATATTATCATACAGAAGACTCCTATCCAGTGGCGATTCTCCATCAATCAGCGTATTCAGATCTACCAGTGCACGTTCCGTATTGAACTGGGAAAAAGACCCGAAATTCAGAAGAATATCCGGACCATCTCCCGCTCTCACATCAAGATAGACCTGATCTGCGATTTTTGAAAAATCTTCTGTCGTCTGAAAATCCATAGAACTCCCGAATGTGGCACCAGCGGATCCGCTTCGTGAATACATATTATCTGTTGAATAATCTTTCACGACGATCCTGGCCGTTTTTTCGGGGTCGAGATTATAGTTATTCAACTGATCCAGAAAGTATTCATCCAGATTTCCGATAGAAGCTAAAGAAATAATCTTCTTTCCTGCATGCGGATTCTTTTCCTCGCGATGCAGATGCATGATATTTAGTGAATCCGGATTATCAAACACAAACCATCCATAGGATTCAGCGACACCTTGAGAGGCTTTTCTTAAAACATATATGTCGTTTTCAGATTCTATATATGTGCTCGCACTCTCTATTCCATGGTAATTGCAGTCTGTATTGCTCCAGGATAGTATCTGCTGAGGTTCGGTCCCATTAAGAAGATCATATTTCCTGATTCCATTTCCAAGGGTCGCATACACGCCATCTTTCCCCTGAACCAGATAACCGCCATATATAGGACAAGCGACATCCAGTTTTTCGCCCTTTTTCCCACCAATCTTTTTTCCTGTAGAAGGATCAAACTCATACATAAACTGATCCGGAGCAGACATATCCATATGTTCTTTGATGAAGTAAGCGTAGTACTTCCCATCAACTTGGAATAATCGGTACACGTACAAACCTAAAAACGACTCTGAATTAAGAAGCGTTCCATCCGCCTTAAACAGAAGAAGTGCACGGTCCTCATTATCAAAACAGAAAAAATTACCATTATCCAGGAGTAATAAATCTTGCCCGTTACGCACAGTTTTTTCTAGTGAAACCGGATTTACCAGTTCGCCTTCGGGCGAAAGGTCACAAAGGATCGTCGAATTATTCTTGTTCAGATTAAGGTCTGATGTATTTAGCAGAATTTTAACTTTGCCGGAAGGATCCTCAGCTATTCCGAGAACCTGGGAAGCGGCATCAAACGGAGTAAACTTCTTCATCTTCCCATCCAGCCCGAAAACAACAAGTCCTTTTCGCGAATAGTTGCTGCGTTCCTCCAGAAGCTTCGTATACTCGGCAACATTGTTTTCATCCTCCGGGTTGTATTGGAAATGCGTATAGCGTTCTTCCAGATCTTCCGGAATAACATATTCTTCCGTTACAGTCATCACTATGCCATCGGAGAAGATCTTCTGTTCATCGAAAAAGCGGAATTTTAGTTTTCTATCCTCTTCTCCCGGAATCTGGAAGTCCAGCTTGATTTCTTCACAACTGTAATACGGATCCGTTTCCTGCACGAGCTTCATCTCGGCTTTTTTCTTTCTCTTACAGCCGACCGAGAACAGGAAGGATGTGATCAGAACCAATGCACATACACGTTTTACGGAATTCTTCATTGAACTTCCTCCTTTAGCAGGAAATATTAGGATAGGCTTGGAAAGGATATCCTAATCTGTTACTCGTAGTGTAACAGCGCTCACTTGCTGTCACGCAACTCTTGCTCAACTTCCTTTTTATGGATCGAGTGGATGCCGATATGTCCAATTCCCAGAAATACTACTGCGACCCCGAGCACCCAGTTTCTGCCGTATATTGCAAGAAGGAAAAATGCGATGACCGGGAGGGTCGCGCCGGCCAGCGGGATGCCGAGGATGCTCCTGTAGAAATCGAGCATCGTCCTCTCACTTCGGAAGTAGCGGATCCAGTGGATCTCATAAAGGATCATCAGAAGGAATGCAACGATCAGCCACAGATACCAAAGCGACCACGGCTTCAGATTAAAGTCCGTGAAGATCACCGCGGCAGTGGTTACCGTCACCTGCCCGATCCTTTCAAAAAGCAGCAGCACCTTGCCTTCTCTTGCGACATATTTATCGTAGTCCTGCGGCGGATACTTCGGCCAGAAGGAATTCGGGACAAACAACATCAGCAGAAAGATAAGACCCACATAGGAAAAACCAAAATGCATTCTGAAACGCTCCATCTCTTTCTTTGATTTCAGTATATCACTCCGTCATATGGTAAGGAGCAAAAAGAAAGCCGGAGTATTGCTACTCCGGCTTTTCTCTTTTTATTCGTCAACTTGCGCTTCCGAATTACTTCTGCTCAGCGATTGCAGCCTGGACAGTCATATCGTGATATAATGATCTAAACTCGCACGGAGTATCAAAATAATGTGGAGTCGTAAGCCGATACCACAAGATGCAATACCTGAATGCTCCTACAAATATAGTGCATCGCTCAACTAAAAGACGAGGAGGAATTCCCCCTATGATACAGGATAATATGGATGAAGACAGACGATCTTTTCTTCCCGGACAGCTCTGGACAGACACGGATGGAAACCCGATCGAAGCCCATGGTGGAACGATGTATCAGGAAGATGGTGTGTACTACTGGCTGGGTGAGGATAAGAGCCATACATCCAAGAGGGGAAAGACCTGGACCTGGGGCATTCGCCTTTATTCCAGCACGGATCTTTATAACTGGAAGTTCGAGAAACACATCATCGAGCCGGAGCCGCAGAATAAGAAAAGCATCTTCCATCCGAACCGCAGGCTGGACCGTCCCCATCTTCTTCGTAATCCGAAAACCGGGAAGTATGTTCTGTGGGTAAAATACTGTGACAAGAATCACTATGCAGTCCTAACAGCAGATCAGATCACGGGGCCTTATACACTGGTGGAGCCTTTCCTTCAGCCTTATGGTCATGAGTCGGGAGATTTTGATCTGGCTCTGGACACGGAGAATGGAGATGCCTATATCTACTTCGAGTCAGACCATGAGACTCTGCTGGTTGCCAAACTAAACGAAGAGTTTACCAATGTCCAGGGAGAACCATCGATCGTATATGATGTTCTGAAACCGCCGTTGACACGTGAAGCGCCGGCGCACTTCATGCGTAACGGGAAGCACTATCTGATCACGTCCGGCATGACAGGA
>JAEEGH010015258.1_pt1 | contig 16718 bp, 9 predicted proteins | sample 9134181 | NCBI WGS metagenome assembly JAEEGH01 (sample SAMN16246544, study PRJNA631951) | gut metagenome | biome: gut microbiome; feature: rumen; material: DP-attached | host: Bos | place: Iran: Karaj | collected 2018-10
ATCCCGCTGATGGAGAAGTGTGGCTGCGATATCTGCAAGCAGCTCCTCGAGCTCCGTCACAGCCTCGTCAAGAAGAGCCAATGGATCTTCGGCGGCGACGGTTGGGGCTATGATATCGGATTCGGCGGTCTCGACCACGTCCTGGCCAGCGGCGAGGATGTCAACGTCGTCGTTGTCGACACCGAGGTGTACTCCAACACCGGCGGACAGAGCTCGAAGGCCACTCCCGCAGGTGCCGTCGCCAAGTTCGCCACCAGCGGCAAGAAGATCCGCAAGAAAGACCTCGGTATGATTGCCAAGAGCTACGGCTACGTCTATGTGGCCCAGGTGGCTATGGGCGCCAGCCAGGCCCAGTACTTCAACGTCATCAAGGAGGCCGAGGCCTACCACGGCCCGTCGCTCATCATCTGCTACGCACCCTGCATCAACCACGGCATCAAGATCGGTATGGGCCGCACGCAGAACGAGGAGAAGAAAGCCGTCGAGTGCGGCTACTGGCACCTGTGGCACTTCAACCCCGCCGAGGAAGAGGCCGGCAAGAACGGCTTCCATCTCGACTCGAAGGAGCCCGACTGGAGCAAGTTCCGCGACTTCATTATGGGCGAGGTCCGCTACAACTCGCTGATGAAGACCTTCCCCCAGGAGGCCGAAGAACTCTTCGTCGCCACCGAGAAGAACGCCCAGTGGCGCTACGAGGGCTACAAAGCCCTGGCCGAGATGAAATAAAACAACGTAATGCTCGTAAAGCAAGCGGCGGGTCGGGATGACTGACCCGCCGTTTTGTTTTCTTTTCGGCGGCTGAAGCCGCCGGCACAGAACGCATGTGGACATTGTTTTCGGGAAAACATTATCGTTTGAGGCGGTGGAGAAGGAGTTTGATTGTGGGAATCAGGAGGAGGCCGATAATAAAAGCTATTGCTATGGGCTTGATGGGGGATTTGGGGTTGATGGGTTGAATGGGCAAAATGGGGTTAGTCGTGGTGGATTCTTTGGCGGTGGATTGGGTTTCGGTTTGGGTGGTGGCATGAGTTTGGAGGGCGGCGCGGTCGCGAGAGATTATCTTCTCGCGGTCGCGGTTGGTGGTGAGGCGCGTGGTGTCACCGGTCTCGTTGGTTTGGACGAGGATGGTGGTGGTCTCACGGATGGTGTCGTGGAGGGTGAGGGTGACGGTCTCTATCACGGTGTCGTGGACGGTTTCATTGTGGGTCTGCATCGTGACGGTCTTGCTGCTTCTGCAACTCGTCAAGGACAGGGCAGCCACCGCTATGAGGGCAGTCGTTAATCTTTTGTATGGCATTGCGCAAATGTTTTATTTCGTCTTTCAGTTCCCTGACTTCATGTCGCAGGGGATCAGCTATATTTTCCCTGAACTCGTCGACATACATCTTGGAGAGATTCATGTCTTTCTGCCGGTTGTCGGCACGAAGGCTCTCGACCTCCTGCCGGTGGCGGCGTCGGTCGAAGAGCCAGCCGCCACCGGCGACGAGAGTGAGCAGGGAGGGAATGAGGTTCCAAAGGTTGTTCATGATGGGGTGTGTTTACAGGTTGTTATCTTTGAGCCACTGACGGACATCGAAGCATGGGCAGGCTTTGTTGGCGTACTCGTTGTGGCCGTGGTTTTCGGTGACGGCATACTCTTCCATCAGGTCACGGACAAGTTGGAGCAGGACAATCCGCTGGGCTTCGGTGCGGGTGTCGGCAGGACGGCCGTCGTCGTCGAGGCCGCCGACATAGGCGATGCCGATGCTGCGGGCGTTGTGTCCGGGGCAGTGGGCGCCCGCCTGCTCGACGGGGCGGCCGGAGTGGACGCTGCCGTCGGGGTAGATGACATAATGATAGCCGATGTCGTGCCAGCCGAGGCTGCGATGGTATCTTCTTATGCTCTCCACGGTACATTCGGCATCGGGGCGTGTGGCGGTGCAATGGATGATGATTTCGGTGATTTTTCGCATGGGGTTTCCTTTTTGTTTTTGCAAGGCACGAATGCCTTGGCACGGGACGGATAATTTTTCTTTCGGCGATACAATCGCCTTGCAATGGACACAGGGGCGAGGCTTCTTTGCAAGACCTGAAGGCCTTGCCACGGGACGCATTCTTTCGGGGGAGGACGGGTTGGGGGCATGGCTTGGAAGGGGTTAGGCGGTGAGGTAGAGGACGTTGACGGTGTCGCCCTTGGCATAACGCTCAGGGTCTTTAAAGGTGAGCTTGTTGTCGGCAAGGGTGTAGTCGGCGGGCGGCTGCATCAGGCCGTTGACGAACACGGCGACGGCACTCTCGGCAAAGGGCGGTTTGGTGAGGGTGATCTCGGCGGTGTAGTCCATGCTGTCGAGGGTGAGGACGGGAGGATTGGGAAAGGCGATGGTTTTCTCGGTGGCCACGACCTTGCCATTGGAAAGGGCGAGGCTGACGACAGCCTTGGTGGTGGTGCCGCTGCCAGCGGTGTTGGTGGTGTTGACACCCGTAACTGGGAGGGCGGTCTTGGCTACCTTGACAGCGGTGCCTTCCTTGGTGACGGCAGAGACATACTTGCCACTCTCAGCATTGCCGCCGGTGACGGACTGGAGGGCTCCGTCCATGGCGCCGCTGACGGCATTGTCTATCTTTGCGCTTGTTGAGGCAGCGGTGGCAAGTTGTTCGGTCAATGCAGACCAATCGTCAGATATTGCGGGCGATACTACGCCGTCGATTTGTTTAATTTTTAACTTTTGCATGATTCTTAGTTTTTCTTTTTATTTTTTTGCAAAACCTTAAGGCTTTGCCACTGGACGTATTTTCTTTTTGCGTCCTAATTGATGACAGGGATGGCTTTGAGGATTATCTCATCGCTGCTTTCTATTCCAGGTAGTTCGAAGCCGTCGGCGGTATCGTCGCCCGCCAGTTCCTTGTAGTCCCTGACTGGTAAGTATCGTAGTCCGTTGACAAAGACCTCGGAGGTGCCAGGTACGAAAGGCTGGCGGGCGATGAAGATGCCGTTAATGAAGTCGATGCTGGCGGCAGGTATCTGTTGCGGCAACAAGTCGGACATGCGGACTTGTGCGGCGTTGCCGTCGGAGTCGTAGCCCATAGTACGAAGCTTTGGAATGTCGCGACAGTCGGCGACTGGCAGGGTGGTAATCTCTAAGTCTTCCACGGGACAAGTTAATTTTGAATTTTGAACATTGAATTTTGAAATTCTTTTTGCGGCGGCTGAAGCCGCCTACACGGAACACATCTTTATCGGATGCCGGTGAGTGTCAGCCGATGGCCACGGAGGACGATTGAGCGGCCTCCGTGGAGCAGACGGCTAATTACGGACAGTCAGGGCGTAACTTCGAGTGCGGCGACCTCGGGCTTGAGGTAGACGGCAGCGGAGTTGATGCCGCCATAGCTGTTGACCGAAGCCGTGAAGGCAGTGCGTCCCTGATAGGAGGCGAGGGCGGCGTTCTCAACAAAGAAGAGCTGTGTGCTGACGCGGAGCGTGCCGTCGCCTTCCTCGCGGCTGTGCACCCATGCCGCCGCCCCGTTGGTGATGGCTACGGAGGTGGCGAGACAGTTGTCGGCCACGGAGAATCCGATTTTGTCCACCACGTCCCAAAGCTTGGCATCGGCGGCGGTGTCGAGGACGACCTTGTAGCCCTTGATGGTGGCGCGAGGGGTACGGGTTACGCTGTCGATGGTTTGCCTGCCGTGGAAGAAAGTGAGCTGATCGCCCTCCAGGAAAGAGTCATTATTGTCAATGACCGCCTGTGAGAACTGTCCGACGGTGGTGTTGGCATCGATGGCGAGGGTGCCGAGGGCTACGCTGCTGACGAGGATGTTGGAGGCGTTTTTGGCCATTCCAATGCTGGGGAGGCTGCCGCGAGTAATCTGGTATGGTGCGAGGATGGCACCGCCGTTAAGCCGTATGGTCTTGGTGATGTAGACCTTGACCACATCAATGTTGGCCTGGATGAAGGCGTTGTAGACAGACATCTGCGGAGGCAGGTTCTCATAGCCCTTGCGGAGCATGGCATCGAATTGCTTGTAGATGGCACCAAGATTGGCCCACTGTGCGCGGCGGTCCATCTGCCTTGCGCTACGGCGTGGAATGACGGGCTTGACAGGCAGTTCGCTGACAACCGTGCCAGTCCTGGTCTGACGGTAGAGCAGTTGCCCCACCTTACCGCTGATTTTGGTATTTACACCGAAGATTTTAGCCATAAAGGTTTCCTTTCTTTAATTTTTGTTGTACTTTCTTTTCAGTCCTCTTGGCGATGCCCGATATGTGCACCTGTCAGGCTTGGCTTTGAAAGACGGGGCAAAAATAAAGCGGCGGGAAACAATGGGGTATGGATTTGTCCTCTTTCTGTACTGATTCTATATGGATAAATACCTGTTTCTGTACTGTTACATGTGGTGTGGACAAAGGGTAAAATAAGGCTTGCAAGGCAGGTTTTTGGAAAAAATTGGGTAGATGAGATTGATATATTGAAAAATACAAAATATTAATATTCAATTTATTTATCTAAAATATCAAAAAATATTTTGCAGGAATGAGAAAAAGTTGTACTTTTGCATAAACATACTTACCTCGTTTCCCATAAGAACAGCGCGCTCAAGGTAAGTTTTTTTATATAGTCTTTTCCACTGGGGTGACACAACGGAGTTTATTGACGGGTGCAGATTGACGGTGTGTTGGTAAGATTGTCAGCGGTTTTCTTTCGAGGACGAATACGGCAATCTGTGTGGTGGTTCGCTACTTACGGAAGTCAAGCGGATTTGTTCTTGTAGTTTACTTTTGAAGAGGCGGATTACCGACGACAAAAATGAAAAGATATAAAACACAACCCTCCCCGAGACGTAACTAATGGCGTTTCGGGGAGGGATTTTTTGACGTGGGGTGCTTACGGCTTGCAGAGGTGGCGGCAGATAATCATTTATTCTCCACTATTGTTTGCTCTGCTCCAATCTGCATATCCCAACTAGAGTGGGTTGATGCCGGAGCGTGTTTTTACGACAGACCTAAAAGTTGAGATGCGATGCAGCACCTTCTCGTTTTCCAAAAACATTAAATATGATTTGATTTGGAACTAATCATTGAAACATATAAATTACATTATTGTATTTATATCAATTAGTTATATGCGATACCATTGCTATAAAAACATTGCAAAGTTAATGAATGAAGAATCTTTTGAATGGAAGGATTTCTGGGATGGCTTCATCGCTATTACAAATTCGTGTACTTACAAAGCAGCCATCCCCTCCAGAATAGGAGGGGATGGCTGCGAGAACTCTTATGGTGACTATCAAGCCTTTATTAATTTAAGGTAATAGATGCCGTCAGTGGATTTGATTTTAAGGATATAGTAACCTTTAGAGATGGTATGTATGTCCATTGTGTTCTTACCCGATACAGAAAGCAACACTTTGCCATTCATATCTATCAGCGTGAGCGTCTCTATGCTGTTGGCTTCTATTCCCACCACGCGTACTTCGTTACCAGCGGGATTGGGCACTAAATACGGCTCGGACTGTCCAACGTCAGACATCCTACCGAAATCCTGCCTACTGGTCTTTGCTCCGTTCACAATCTGATCCAAAAGGTCTTTAACCTTCACGCAGACTACGGCAAGACACAGTTTGTCGTCGTCGCATATCAAAACATGGATGCAAACCACCGAGTCGCCCGATTCCTGCATCTGTTGGAGCCTTCCATAATCGAGGACGAGCAGCCCCGTGACGGTGGGCAGCGAAGTCGCGTCGTAGTCTACCACCTGGCTGGGCTCTGAGTACACACCCAGGACAGAATTGGTTCCCGTAGGCAATGTCAGTTTGAATTTAAATGCTGCCGAGGCATTGGGACTGCTGATTGTGGGGTTGTATAGTATTTCGTCGAGTTTAATTTCGCAGTCTGTCCCAACACATGCCGAGAAATCGATGGGCATGGAGATTTCCCTTTCGCAGTCCAATGAAGTGCTGATGAGGCTGAAGGCGATGTGGGAAATCTGAAGGTTGGTAAGCCTGAAACCGATTTGGACAAAGGCTGTAGCACCGGCACCGATAGTTAACGGCAGTGGGCTACTAATGACAGTAACTCCAGACATAGTACTTATCTGGTCGAAGATGACAGGAGCCGAGGATTGGTTCGTTACCTCCATAGTCAGAGTGTAATAGAGCTGGCAGTCTTTTATATAACATTCATCCTTGCCCAGCGGCATTACCTGTATGCTGTCGCAACCGCACATATCATCCTCCTCAATGGTAAGCGTGGGGGATTCTATCTCGCAATTATCGCCAAATCTAACATTCATGCTGTAATTGCCGTATTGTGGCAATGGTAGGTAAATATTATGATTGTTAGTCCCGTTGGCAATCCATCCTCCTTCAAGCGACCATACCCACTTCAGCCCATCCGGACTTAACATATAGACAGGGAGTGTGTCTGGAAGACATCTTGTATAGCATCCCGTGAGCAATGCATCGAAATTGGGTGCATGGGTGATATAAATCCTGCTGGTGTCGCTCCTGCAGCCGCTGTTCTGGTCTACAATGAAAGCGGTAGCATATCCCGCAGAGTAATAGTTGGCCTGATTGCCCAATGAGCCGTTGCTCCAGCTGGCGTATCTGTCGGATACGAGGTTGACCGGTGGCTTACAGATACAACTATTTTCGCCAAAGCTCAATACGGGTGGGGCTGGAGTTTTATACACATGGAAAGTCATGGTTGCCGTTTCCTCGCAATTTTGGTTGTGGATGGTTAAAGAAATCGTATAGTCGCCATCTGTTGACGGAACGAAATATGGGTCTGTTGAATGGGGATTGGTTAACGATACTGTTGTCCCTGCTTTTGTCAGAGTCCAGTCGTATGAAATATAGCTATTGTGTGTAAAACATGAAAAATGTATTTCTTCGCCAGTACAATGTTTCTCAATGTCTTTGATGAGAACTAGCGGCTTGTCGAAGAATCCCACGTTCACCTCTCCTTCTCCGATACACCCGTTCACGTCAACAACTCTGACGCTGTAGTCACCAGTATAATGCGTGTTATATTCATAAGCGTTGCCTGTCAGGTTTGAGGGTGTGGGAGTGGGTCTCCATGTATACGAATTAATGTTATTAAAAACGTTATTGTTATCACTTGTATTAATATACCAAATATAGCGATTGTCTCCTGAACATAAATCAACGTTATTTTCAGGTATAAGACTTCCTGCTTTTAATACATCTTGTTTTACTGTATATTGTCTTACCAATGAGACAGGGCATCCATTACCATCAAAAATCAATAATTTTACATAGTAGTCTCCATATAAAGTACTAAAAGTATGGCTTTGTGAAAAATTACTTGTCACAGAACCATCTCCGAAATCCCAGAAATAAGTATTCACCACACCCGAAACATCCGCAGAGAATTCAAAGGGGACATCGGCACACAGGTTGGTTCTATCCGGATTTATTCTGAGAATGGATGCACCAGGATATAAAGTCAGCAGCGTGGAAACGGAATAGCCACAGTCTTCTATTCTCGCAGTAATAATGAAGTTAGTTTCAACCGTAGGTAAAACTATATTATTGATGTTATATGTATAAGCGCCAGGCAGCATTGCATAGTCTGCGTTGTTGAAGTTGAAATAGAGAGTTCTGGACCCTTCAAAAGCAGGGTCATAGTAATAAGAGTTATCAGTAACCACTATCCGGGAGTTCTCGCAGTCGTATCGTGCGGAAACATTGAGTATGTATTGTACCAAAATTGTTTTAGAAGCATAATGACAATTATCACATTCATCGTTGGTTGTGGCCTCTATGACATGGTACCCGACGGTGGTGTATTCCACTCTGAACATCGTTGAGGAAAGTTGTGTGATTTGTGCATTCTCATCATCGGTTGTGATAATCCATTCGCACCCGACATCCTCCAACTCAATTCTCACCACAGCACCGCAAACATCAGTTATCATTGTGGATTGTTCGCAATCGTCCAATATCTTCTTGCACACCTTATTATCGCATCCTGTCAGGTTGTTTGTAATGGTCAGACAGTATTCTCCTGTTCCGATAATCGGGCATGTCATTGTTGTAGAAACGGGCGTACCGTCGTATGTCCAGGAATATGAGTAAGGGCTTGTCGCAGTGTTCTCGCTGTCATAATTCATTTCCCGTGAGAGGATGTTCCCATTTCTCACTATTACGAAACTGGGCTTGCGTATGATGTGAATTAAAGACGTTGCGTGAAGATTATTGCAGAAATGGGTGTTGTCATTTGTATTGTAGGTGAGGTCAATGGGAATATTCCCGGCTTGAGTGAAAGTGTGGCTTATAGGATTCGAAGAACCAATATTTATTCCACCCACTTTCCATGACTCCGCCTCGAAGGAGGTGCCACAGTTGGCACATGTTGCTGTTAGCGTTACCGCTTCCCCTTGGCAAGATGAGGCAGGATTAATGGTTACGACAGCATTATTCTCTCCCACCACGACATTATAGGCTACCGAATCTTTCAGTCCGTAGCAATAATGTCTTACAAGGGACAGGACGAATGGCGCATATATGCCATTTTCCATTGTGTTGACAATGACATCCACCGATGCCTCCGTTTTGTCACCAATGACGCTTGCGCGGTTTTCTGGCTGCACCTTCCATTCATAGAACACATTGTCCTGTAGGGGTGCATCGAGATGCATTATGGATTGAGGACAGGCATATAACGTTTCGGGTACTATACTCGCAAGCTCGAAGGCTGTCACAGTATGGACGGCAGCCTCCGACCTGCACCCCGTGCGGTTGTCGACGGTAAACACATTGACATTACACACCTCGTCGCCGTATGGGACTGTGAAAATATTGTTAGAAATGGGCGTCAAGGTTGCCTGTGAACATGGCGCTGCCCATTCCAGATGGCAGCCCTCGCCCACACCAGCTCCACTGCTAATAGTCAGGTCAAGTGAATTGTTGCGGCACACGATGTGTTTGCCCTCTATCATGCCCACGCTTATTGCCTCCGGGGGAGCATTGACCTCGACATAGTATACGGCCTCGTTGCAATAATTATCGCTTGAGGCGGTGATGGTGTAGGTACCAGTCTCTAAAAACTGGTATGAGAGGGTGTTGCCATCCGATGTCTGACTTATGCCGGAAGGGGAAAGTATCTTCCATTGTAGAATACCATCCGGCTCATTGGTGCTGTAGGTATATGAACTATTGAGACATACAATTTTCTCTCCATTGATGACAAGTCTTGGCAACACATGGATGGTGTCCACTTGGGAGGTAAACCCCACACAACCCAGAAAATCGCAGCCATAGTTGACGGTGATAGTATATACACCGTTGGAATCGAAGGTGATGATTCGCTCGTTTATGTTGTCGCCGTTGACTATCGTCACGCCGGTCGAGGGCTGTACTGTCCAGTCGTAATAAGTGCTGCCCCACAATGGAAGACTGTATTTGAAGAATTCTCCCTGGCAGAGTTCTTTCTTTCCCATTATGCCGATGTTATCGGATATTATGGGTATCTTTACGGACATAATACTGTTGCACACATTCTCATCGCAAAATGCACCGTCGAGTCCGATTGTCCCATAACCGCTGGCTGGATTGTCCCACAGCACCTCAACGGATGGAGTGCCCTGGCCTGTCGTGATGACACCCCCATCTACAATCCAGACGTAAGGACTACATGCAACGTTGAGAGCCGTGTATTTTGCTGCCGTTCCCCCACAAACAGTGCCATAACATGACAATTCAAGATTTTTTCCGTCCTTGAGTTTGATGCGGAATGTCTCGGTGGTATCACACCCACAGAACGAAGTCAGAATGTGTTTCACTATCATTTCTGTGTTTATGTCTTCAAGCGTGTAATTTCGAGTGCTCTCAGTGCTAATGCTGCTTTCCCACAGGAAACCCGTAGCAATGGTCTGGACGTTCACGCTGTTGTCGATGAATTCCACAGAGCCGCCTTTGCATATTTCGATTATTTTGTCACCATTTTCGTCAATGTAATAGCTTGGCAGAGTTTGCGTGTTGAGGTCAGGTTTACTGATAAGGACGACGTTCCTTGTCAGTGTGCATTCGCTGCCGTCTGAAAGGGTAACCGTTATCTGCAATTGTCCGAAATCGCCATTGCCCCATTTGATGGTTACGCTTTCACCATTGTCGTTCGAAGTTATATCACCGCCTATTGCAGTCCACAGGTAACTTTCCATTTCTGTTCCGGTGGGATGGTCGGTCAGTGCGGTGTACGTCACCTCATCACCCTTGCAGGCAGCTATGGCGTCTGCATAGTTGTTTTCTTCTGTCAGCAGTTGCGGATAAAACTGATCAAGGTAAGATGTGAGGTCACATTCCTGCTGGGGGCCGAGAATTGTCACCATGCAGTTTTGCTGGATTTGATTTGTGTCGCTGCTTGTAATGGGTATCGTGGAACAAATTGCTTGTATCGGCACCAGCGAGAGCAACAAGGTTAGTGTAATGATAATCTTTTTCATGCTTAGGGTTATTTTTTAATAATTTTCTTTGTGGATGTGCCATCAGATGTTACTATTTTCAAAAAATAAATGCCATCATTCAGGCCGTTTATTTCGATTACCGACTGACCGTTCAGGGAAGATCCTCTCTTGACAAGAACGGCTTCTCCCTTGACGTTGTAAAGCACCATATCAGATATGTTTTTCCCTGCCTTTACCATTATTTTGTCGGATGCAGGATTGGGGTATACGGAAATGTCTTTATTCTCAATGCCGGCGATATTCACATCATGATTTGTGTTTGTGTCTCCCCAAGGATACAGCAGCGTGGTGTCGTTGAACAACGTGATATAAACATTGCTGCAGCCGGATGCTCCTTGCAATTGTGTCGTTTCGTCAAAACTGATTGACCCATTGTAGCAGCCCGTGAGCAGAACATCGCCATCGTTAGGATTGATAATCGCCCGGCTGTGGTCTCCCACATAACGGGACACGTCGGGGATTCCAAAGTTTGCGGCACTGATTAGTTCCCCCGAATCATTATACCGTAGTAATGCATGTCCATAATTTTCCGTATGGAACACACTATCATTGACAACTAAATCACGGTTATATCTAACTGTAAACATCACTTGATTGTTCATCGCTATCAAGTCTTTGCGTTCAGCAAATTCGGCAGTTCCATATCTTGTGCTTTTCGTTATGCCATAAGAAATATGTTGCCCTGTTTGTGCATTGAGTTTTTCAAAGAAACATTCCATCTTGGCTGGACTCAGGGAGGTGGAACCGACAATGATTAAATCGGTATAGTTTGAATCAAATGCCAATGTACTGCCTGTCGTGTCGTAGCCGAAGGCCCCGAGTACATACAGATGATTGTTGTCTGGGTTTACCGCACACGAGAAAAACCCCGAACTGAAATGACGCGTCCTACTATTCGAACGCCTGAAAAGCTGATGTAACCATTTCACAGTGCCTGAAGAGTCTATTGATAATACAAAACCCACATCGTTTACACCTGCATCTTGTATGGTCAACTGCCCATTACCATTTGTCGCCATTGAGCATTGGAAGGTGGAATCTTCATGAGATGAATTTCCCAGATAACCAGATAATATAATATTTGTATTATTTTCAGCACATAGATTAGAATAGACGATATTGTTTTCGTAAATGGGGCTTCCTGTTCCAATTGTGCTGATGGTGTCAAACATGGCTTTATCCCACAACATTTCAAACGAAGGCGATATTTTTAACACCATACATTTCGCCGACCCATCTTCGAAATTGTCTAAATCGTATCTGTATCTATGGTCATCCAATGACAGAAAGACGGAATCCCAATGCCAAACATTGCTCGTTATGTGGAAGATATACATCTGACCGCTATTGTCAATATAAAATGGATGGCAGTTCGTTCCAAATGAAGACTGATTGTAATATCCGCCTGAGAAATAACTGAGAACTGATATAAAATGCTCGTCTGTTTTATTTCCATCAAGGTCAAATGTCAGTACGGCTGTATAATTACCCATACTTCTTGGATAGGTAGGGTTTTGGCTTTGATTCACATTACCCATTAATAACGTGTCTATGTACCATAATCCCTCACCGCTTCTTGTTGGAACGAATATTTCTGTCTGTATTACAATTGCACTGTCGCCAACCAGCTGCATCCAAGATGGATTGGAACCCTGTGTGTGACCTTGTTGTGTGTATTTAATAACCTTGTGCCACAGCAGATGCCCTTCGGGGCTGAGTTTGGCAATCAGCGTGGATTTCACATCCGTCATGTAGAACTGACGTTGGGAATAGGTCAGCGAATCGGGGTCGGGCATTGGCAGCAGCTCCACCCCGTCGAGCGTCGCGCCATATCCGAAAGTGCCGAGAATATAGATATTGCCCTCCCGGTCGAAGAGGCTTTTCACAATCGTGTTCGACGGCACACCGCTGATATTGTCGCCGCTGGTCCAGCCTTTCGCCCACTGGAACTCCTGGGCCTGCATCGACGCCACTGAGAGCGCGAGCAGCAAGAAAATGACATGTTTTCTCATATACTTAATTTTTATATGCATTACTTTACTTCTTTTTCTTTGTCTCTCAATTGTTCAACGCAAAACGAACCACATAACCCCATTTCGCACTTTGACAAAGACAATCTGCACACTAAGTCCCTCGTTTTGGCGACAAGGACATCATATGGAAGACCCATGATAATATGCTTGTTTTTAGTATATTGCGCAAATATAATATTATCCATAAATTAAAATAAACTTATTACAAATATACGAAAAATAATTGTTTTGTAAAAAAAAATTGTGGTTTTATTGTATTTTTCTTTAAAATTGTTGCGAACATAAATATGGACTGCCTGATGGCGTTCCTATGAGAGTTTATTTGTGATACAATCACCGAAAAAAAGACAAGGTGTCGCATGGCAAGACCTACAGGTTTTGCCACGGGACAAATATTAATATAGCGATATCATCGCTTGACAAGGGACACGAAGATAGGGGACATTTACGGCTCGCCGAGGTGGCGGCAGATAATCTGCACCTGCAATGGGGTGAGGCGTTTCTGGCTTTTGACGTAGTGCGCGGCCTGGAGGTCGGCCATGAGGGCGGAATTGGTGTGGAGTTCGCGGGCGAAGAGGCGGCGGGAAACCTCCTTGTCGTAGCCGGGGAAATAGCGTCCGGCCAAATCCTGTTTGAAAATAAATCCTGACATTTTGTTTGATTTTTAGTAATCTGCTCTATATATACCTGTCAAACAAAATAGGTCAGAAATGAGGGGACGGGCTCAAATCGTCCCCTATTGTCCGCATTTGTCTGTTTTTGGTGCAAGGCACAATGTCTTTACACCGGACGAGATTGTTAATTAATCTTAAATATTTATGAGCATCTTGGCTATTACGTTGATTTAGTGGCTTGTACGGTAATTATGACGTGAATTCGTATTGGGCTGGTTTCCAGATAGATACGGGGGTTTCGCCGAAGGGTCGCCGAGAGACCGCCGAAGGGACACCGAGAGGAGGAAAGAAATACCTGTGTTCCATACCTGGATTTCAGTGAATTATATATAACGATATTTTTTTTTGCCATGTCGCAGAAAAATAGTACTTTTGCAAAAAAAATAGAGAGAGATGATGCTCACAGGAAAACACTCTAAATTTATGACTTGCGACGGTAACTGCGCTGCGGCGACAGTAGCCTACATGTTCAGCGAGGTAGCAGCTATCTACCCCATCACCCCGAGCAGCCCTATGGCCGAGTATATCGACGAGTGGGCCGCCGGCGGTCGTAAGAACCTCTTCGGCGAGACCGTGAAGGTCGTCGAGATGCAGAGCGAGGCCGGTGCCGCCGGCGCCGTGCACGGCTCGTTGCAGGCCGGTGCTCTGACCACCACCTACACCGCTTCGCAGGGTCTGCTGCTGATGATCCCGAATATGTACAAGATTGCCGGCGAGCTGCTGCCCGGCGTGTTCCACGTGAGCGCCCGCGCCCTGGCCGCCCAGGCCCTCTCCATCTTCGGCGACCACGCCGACGTGATGAGCGCCCGCCAGACCGGCTTCGCCCTGCTCGCCGAGAGCTCGGTGCAGGAGGTGATGGACCTCGCCCCTGTGGCCCACCTCGCCGCCCTCAAGGGCCGCGTGCCGTTCCTCAACTTCTTCGACGGCTTCCGCACCAGCCACGAGATCCAGAAAATCGAGGCCTGGGATATGGAAGACCTGCGTCCGCTCGTCGACCAGAAGGCTCTGAAGGCTTTCCGCGAGAACGCCCTCAACCCCGAGCACAACGTGACCCGCGGTACCGCCCAGAACAGCGACGTCTATTTCCAGACCCGCGAGCTGCAGAACAAGTACTATGACGCTCTGCCCGACATCGTGGCCGAGTATATGGCTGAGATCAGCAAGCTGACCGGCCGCAACTACGCCCCCTTCACCTACTACGGTGCCAAGGATGCCGAGAACGTCATCGTGGCTATGGGTTCGGTGACCGAGACCATCAAGACCGTCGTGGACTACCTCAACGCCCAGGGCAAGAAGACCGGCTGCGTGACCGTCCACCTCTATCGCCCCTTCAGCGTGAAATATCTGATGCAGGCCATGCCCAAGAGCCTGATGGAGCACGTGAAGACCATCACCGTCCTCGACCGCACCAAGGAGCCCGGCGCCAACGGCGACCCCCTGTATCTCGACATTGTCGAGGCTTTCAAGGACTGCCCCTACCGTCCTACCATCCTCGGTGGCCGCTACGGTCTCTCCAGCAAGGACACCACTCCCGCCCAGATCATCAGCGTCTTCAACAACGCCGAGGGCGAGAAGAAGAACCAGTTCACCATCGGCATCGTCGACGACGTGACCTTCCGCTCGCTGCCCATCCTGCCCGAAATCTCCATCCTGCCCAAGGGCACCTTCGAGGCCCGCTTCTACGGCCTCGGTGCTGACGGTACCGTGGGTGCCAACAAGAACAGCATCAAGATTATCGGCGACAACACCAACAAGTACAGCCAGGCCTACTTCGACTACGACTCGAAGAAGAGCGGCGGCTACACCTGCTCGCACCTGCGCTTCGGCGACAACCCCCTGCCCGCTCCCTACCTGGTCGGCACGCCCGACTTCGTGGCCGTCCACGTGCCCAGCTACCTGCGCAAGTATGACTGCCTGCGCGGCCTGAAGGACAACGGCACCTTCCTCTACAACAGCCCCTGGACCGTCGAGGAGACCAAGGCCCAGCTGCCCGACTTCGTGAAGAAGTACCTGGCGCTGCACCACATCACGATGTACATCATCGACGCCACCAAGATTGCCGCCGAAATCGGTCTCGGCAACCGCACCAACACCATCCTCCAGAGCGCCTTCTTCAAGATCAGCGAGGTGATTCCTTACGACCTCGCCGTCGAGCAGATGAAGAAATTCATCGTCAAGAGCTACGGCCGCAAGGGTGAGGACGTGGTCAACAAGAACTACGCCGCCGTTGACCGCGGTGGTGAGATCGTGAAGATCGACATTCCCGCCGAGTGGGCCAACCTGCCTTGCAGCACCGACTTCGCCGTCGAGAAGCACGAGGGCGACCCCGAGTTCATCGCCAAGGTGATGCGCCCGATGGTGGCCCAGACCGGCAACGACCTGCCCGTGTCGGCATTCCTCGGCTACGAGGACGGCACCTTCCCCGCCGGCACCACCGCCTACGAGAAGCGCGGCGTGGCCACCGTCGTCCCCGAGTGGAACCCCGCCAACTGCATCCAGTGCAACCAGTGCTCGCTGGTGTGCCCCCACGCCGCCATCCGTCCCTGCGTGATGACCGACGAGGAGATGAAGAAGGCCCCCGAGTCGATGAAGGCCATCGACGTGAAGATGCCCAAGGAACTGGCCGGTATGCACTTCCGCATGCAGGTCAGCGCTATGGACTGCACCGGCTGCGGCAACTGCGCCGACATCTGCCCCGCCAAGGAGAAAGCCCTCGTGATGAAACCCTTCGAGAGCCAGCTCCACGAGGCCGCCAACTGGGACTACGCCCAGAAGTGCGTCACCTACAAGGACAACCTCATCGACAAGAAAGCCAACGTCAAGAACAGCCAGTTCGCACAGCCTCTGTTCGAGTTCAGCGGCGCCTGCGCCGGCTGCGGCGAGACCCCGTACCTCAAGTGCATCACCCAGCTCTTCGGCGAGCAGATGATGGTGGCCAACGCCACGGGCTGCTCCTCCATCTACGGCGGCTCGGCTCCTGCCACACCTTACTGCCGCAACTACCGCAGCGGCTTCGGTCCCGCCTGGGCTAACTCGCTCTTCGAGGACAACGCCGAGTTCGGCCTCGGTATGGCCACCGCCACCCGCCAGATGCGCGACCGCGTGGAGCGCATCATGCGCGAAGGTCTCGCCTGCGACTGCTGCAGCGCCGAAATCAAGGCCCTCTTCACCGAGTGGATCGAGAACCGCGAGAACACCCTCAAGACCAAGGAAATCGCCGACAAACTCATCCCGCTGATGGAGAAGTGCGGCTGCGACATCTGCAAGCAGCTCCTCGAACTCCGTCACAGCCTCGTCAAGAAGAGCCAGTGGATCTTCGGCGGCGACGGCTGGGGCTATGATATCGGATTCGGCGGCCTCGACCACGTCCTGGCCAGCGGCGAGGATGTCAACGTCGTCGTTGTCGACACCGAGGTGTACTCCAACACCGGCGGACAGAGCTCGAAGGCCACCCCGGCCGGTGCAGTCGCCAAGTTCGCCACCAGCGGTAAGAAGATCCGCAAGAAAGACCTCGGTATGATTGCCAAGAGCTACGGCTACGTCTA
>JAEEGH010015260.1_pt1 | contig 16718 bp, 13 predicted proteins | sample 9134181 | NCBI WGS metagenome assembly JAEEGH01 (sample SAMN16246544, study PRJNA631951) | gut metagenome | biome: gut microbiome; feature: rumen; material: DP-attached | host: Bos | place: Iran: Karaj | collected 2018-10
CCTTTCACCACATCGACCCTCCAGCAGGAGGCCGCCCGCAAGCTCCACCTGCCCGTGAGCACCACCATGCGCCTTGCCCAGGCGCTTTACGAGAGGGGTCTCATCACCTACATGCGTACCGACTCTACCAATCTTTCGACTCTTGCCGTGGGCACGGCCAAGAGCTATATAATCGACAATTTCGGCGCCGAGTATTCCCGCCCTCGCCAGTACAAGACGCATTCCAAGGGCGCTCAGGAGGCTCACGAGGCCATACGCCCCACATTCATCGCCAATACCGACATCGAGGGAACACAGCAGGAGAAGAAGCTCTACCAGCTCATCTGGAAGCGTACCGTGGCCTCGCAGATGGCCGACGCCCGCGTGCTCAACACCACCGTGCGCGTTGACATCGACCGCCGCAGCGAAAAGTACGCCCTGCAGTCGCTCCAGGTGCTCTTCGACGGCTACCGTAAGCTCTACAGCGAGGGGCTGGACGACGAGGACGAGGCCGACGGACAGGACGTGGTGCTACCTCCGTTCAACATTGGCCAGGCGCTCGCCTGCGCTTCGGTTGACGCCGTCAGCAAGTTCACCCAGGCTCCGTTCCGCTACTCCGAGCAGATGCTCATCAAGAAGATGGAGGAGCTGGGAATAGGCCGTCCGTCCACTTATGCTCCTACCATCACCACCCTCACCAAGGCCCGCGGCTATTTGGTGAAAGGCGACAAGGAAGGCCGCAAGATTCCCGTGTGCGACCTCTCCCTCAAGGGCGGACAGGTGCGCGAGAGCATGCGTACCGAGCTGGTGGGTGCCGAGAAGGGCAAGCTGCTTCCCACCGATGTGGGCGTGCTGGTAACCGACTATTTGACAAGCAGTTTCGCGGATATAATGGACTACGACTTTACCGCCAAGGTGGAGAAAGATTTCGACAGCATCGCCGGCGGCACCAAGGAGTGGAACAAGGTTATCTCCGATTTCTACAATCCTTTCCACCGCAAGGTTGACGCTGCTATCAGCAACAAGCAGTACAGCCATATCGAGAGAGAGATAGGCATCGACCCCGCCGACGGGCAGATGATAGTTGCGCGCCTCGGGCAGTTCGGCCCCTACGTGCAGAAGGGCGACGGTCCTTCCCGCCAGTCGGCCAGCCTTAACAAGGGCCAGATCATTGAGAACCTTACCCTGGAGGAGGCGGTCAAGCTGTTCAATCTTCCGCGCACCGTGGGCGAGTGGGAAGGCGTGAGCATTGTGGCTACCAAGGGCCGTTTCGGACCTTACCTCAAGGCCGGCGACCGCAACGTTTCGATCCCTCGCGGCAAAGATCCTCTTACCATCAGCCTTCCCGAGTGCATAGCCCTTCTGGAAGCCGACCTTGCCAAGAAAGACGCAATGGTGGAGCCGCTCAGAGAGTGGCCCGAGAGCGATATAAGTATAATCAACGGCCGCTACGGCCCTTATTTGAAGCACGACGGCAAGAACTACCGCATTCCCAAGGATGTGTCGGCGGAGAGCCTCACTGAGGAGCAGTGTAAAGAGATTATTGAGGGCGGCAGTCCCACCGTGCGCCGCGGCAGAAGGTTTAAGAAGAAATAGCTATGGCCAACACAAACTATCACATCGACGAAACCGACAGGAAGATTCTGTCGTTCCTGGTCAATAACGCTAGGATGCCTTTCCTGGAGATCGCCCGCGAGTGCGGCATCTCCGGAGCGGCGGTACACCAGAGGGTCAAGAAGCTGGAAGACAATGGAGTCATTACCGGCTCGCAGATGCTCGTCAAGCCCGGCACGCTGGGGCTGAACGTGTGCGCCTTCATTAGCATTTCTCTTTCGGAAGACAATAAGTATCAGGAGGTTACCGAGGCGCTGAGGCATATTCCCGAGATTGTGGAATGCCACTTTGTGACCGGCCGCGCCGCTCTGTTCCTTAAGGTGTACTGCATCGACAACGACCACCTTATGGAGACCATTATCAATACCATCCAGCGTATCCCTTACGTTCAGTCCACCGAGACCATGCTCTCGCTCGACCAGGCTTTCGAGCGTCAGGTCTGGGTCAAGAACTTCAAAAGTACAACTTTCCGCAACCTGTAGTCCTGCCGCTGTCCGGTGCCCTGCTGCACTCGGACTACGGCCTTCGGCCTATCCCTCCCGCAAGCGGGCCCCTCCCACTCACGGCTGCGTGGGCGCAGACGGTCCGAGTGCAGCAGGGCACCGGACGGCAGTTAGTTGTTCAGCAGGAGGCGGGCGAGGCGGAGGTCTTCGGGCGTGGTGATCTTGATGTTGAACCTCTCGCCGGGAGTGGTGCTGACGCGGAATCCGGCCCGCTCCGCCACCGAAGCGTCGTCGGTAAAAGACGTATCGTAGGGCTGCCTGTAGGCCTTTTTCAGAACTTCGGAACGGAACATCTGCGGGGTCTGCACCGCCGCCAGGGTGCTGCGGTCGGGTGAGGGTATTCCTTCAGCCATGCTCCTTAAAGTATCAGTGACCGGCACCACCGGAATGAGGCAGTCGGGCCCGCCGGGAGCACGCATTTGTTCCAGCATATTGCCTATTAGGGCGGGCGTGGCCAGCGGCCTTACCGCGTCGTGTACCGACACTATCACCCCGTCGGGCACCTTGCCCAGAGCGTTCAGCACCGAATGGAAACGCGTCATTCCTCCCTCGACCAAGGTCTGCGGGAACGATGCCGCATACTTCAGGCACAGCTCCTTCCACGTGCCGATATTCCTTTGCGGCAGCACGATTATCACCTTTGCCTCGGGGCAGGCTTCCAGAAAACCCTCCACGCTGCGCTGCAGAATCGGGATGCCTCCCAGCTCAAGAAATTGCTTGGGCGTAGTGCTCCCCATGCGGCTCCCGCTGCCTCCGGCGACGAATATCGCATATACTGGAATTTTTATCATCGAAATCTAAAAATCGTTTAGCAAATGTAGTGATTTTTGCTTAATTTTGTAGGAATATACTTTTTACCGAAAGATTATGGCATTTTCATTCCTAAACCAAGAATTGGCCATCGATCTGGGTACTGCCAACACCGTCATTTACCAGAATGACCAGATAGTGCTCGACGAGCCCAGTATCGTTGCTATCGACAATAATAGCGGCAAGTGCATCGCCATCGGCCAGAAGGCCAAACTGATGCACGAACGTAATAATCCAGGCATCCGTACCATCAGGCCCCTCAGGGACGGCGTGATCGCCGACTTCAACGCTGCGGAAATGATGATCCGCGGCTTCATAAAGCAAGTAAACAACAAGCACCGCAGCCTCTTTACCCCCAACCTCAAAGTGGTGGTCGGCATACCTTCGGGCTCCACGGAAGTAGAAATCAGGGCCGTTCGTGACTCCACCGAGCACGCCGGCGGCCGTGACGTTTACCTCATCTTCGAGCCCATGGCGTCGGCCCTCGGTATCGGGCTCGAAGTCGAAGCCCCTATCGGCAACATGGTGGTTGACATAGGTGGCGGTACCACCGAGATCGCAGTCATTTCGCTCGGCGGCCTTGTGGTTCAGGAGAGTATCCGTACGGCCGGTGACGTGTTCACCACCGACATCCAGACTTACCTTCGCCAGCAGCACAATATCCGCGTGGGCGAGATCACCGCGGAGAAGATCAAGATTGCCGTGGGCGCCGTCATTCCCGACCTCGAGGAGGAGCCCGAGCCCTTCATCGTGCGCGGACCGAATCTCATGACCGCCCACCCGGTGGAGGCGACCATCACCCACCAGGAGATAGCCCACTGCCTCGACAAGTCCATCGCCAAGATAGAGACTTCCATCCTTCACGTGCTGGAGAATACTCCTCCGGAGCTGTACTCCGACATTGTCGAGAACGGTATCTGGCTCTCCGGCGGCGGCGCGCAGCTCCGCGGACTGGCCAAGCGTCTGACCGACAAGGTAAACATCCAGTTCCACGTTTGCGACGATCCGCTTCACGCCGTTGCCCGCGGCACCTGTGAAGCACTCAAAAACACCGACCGCTACTCATTCCTTATGCGATAGATGGCAAGGGCGGGGAAGTTTTACTTGGGCCTTGTAACCGCGGTAATCTTCATACTTCTGGAGATTGCCGCGATCTCGTTGCTGAAGCGCTCCTCCACCCTGCAGAACATCTGGATCAACCGTATTTCGCACAATGTGATGGCCACCAGCTGGGGCGGCCTGACCAAGGTGCGCAATTACTTCGGCCTGCGCGAGCAGAACGAGATCCTGGCCGGCCGCAACTATGAGCTGTTCAAGGAGTTGCAGCATTACAAAGAGCTCGAGAAGACCATGAACGCCATGGCCCGCCTCGACTCGGCTTCGCTCCCCTCCCGCTTTAACTACATACCGGCGGAGATTACCGCCATGGGCACCAACTCGCGCCACAACTATATCATTCTCGACAAAGGCAGCGAGCACGGGGTCAAGCCCCAGAGCGCCATCATCACGCCCAACGGTGTGGTGGGTATGATCTATGCCGTCGACCGCCGTTACTCTTACGGACTGTCGCTGCTCAACGACAAGGTCAGCGTGAGCGCCCGCATCGGCCGAGAAGGCCTTGTGGCGCCGCTCAGCTGGGACGGCCACAGTTTCGACCGGGCCATTCTCAAGGACATTCCCCTGCACCTTACCGTGGCCGAAGGGGATACGGTCCGCACCAGCGGCATATCGGCGGTGTATCCGCCCGACATCCCCATAGGCGTCACCACAGGCTCGCGCCTCATTGACGGCGCGGTCAACGTGGTGGACGTCAAGCTCTTCGTGGACTTCTCTTCGCTCCGCTACGTCATCATAGCGGAGAATCCCGACCGTCAGATAATCGAAAAGATGGAGGAATGAAGAACTACCGTTTCATATTGGTTTACTTGATAATGGTGGTTGTCCAGGTGCTGCTGGACAATTTCTTCCCCCTGTCGCGCTATGTGCTAATTTCGGTGCTGCCGGCACTCATCCTGGTGCTCCCCGTGGACACGCGCCCCATCGCGGCCATGCTGCTTTCGTTCGCCCTTGGCCTGGTGGTTGATTTCTTCTCCAACGGCATGCTGGGCATGAGTTCGCTTGCGCTTGTGCCGGTCGGCCTGGTGCGGAGCGCCGTTATTGCAGGAGTGTTCGGCGACGAGCTCACTTCGCGCGGCGATGAACTATCGGTTCACCGTCTGGGCGTGCCCAAAATGGTTCTCACTTGCCTTATACTGTGTGCCGTGTACTTCGTGGTGTACGTGTTGGTGGATTCGGCGGGCACTGTGGCATTCTGGCCCGCGGCCCTGCGGTTCGGGCTTTCGATTCTTGTGAGTACTCCGGTGTGCGTGTTTGTAGTCCGTCAGTTCAGGCCGTAAGCGCATGGAAAACAACAACCGCTCCACCAAACTGCTCATCGGCCTGGCCGTGGTGCTTCTCATTCTGTTGGGGCGCCTTTTCTATGTGCAGATACTTAACGAGGGCTATAAAACCGACGCCGACAACAACTCGCTTACCCGCGAAATGATTTATCCGCCCCGCGGAGTTATCTACGACCGCAACGGCAAACTGTTGGTAGGCAACAAGATATGCTACGAGATCCTGGTCACCCCAAGGGAGGTGCGGGAGTTTGACACCCTGGCGCTTGCCGCAGCGCTTGACACCACCGCCGACTTTGTGCGCGAGAGGATGGCCTACTACCATACCTACCGCTCCAAGATAGGCTGGCAAACGCTGACCTTCCTTAAGATGGTAAGCTCCGAAACCTACATGCGCTTTGCCGAGGAGCAGTTCCTGTTCCCTGGCTTCAAGGCGCAGGTGCGAAGCCTGAGGGAGTATCCTTTCAATGCAGGCGGAAACCTGCTGGGATACATCTCCGAGGTAAGTCCGGAGTTTCTGGAGGAGCATCCAGACTACAAGGCCGGCGATTATTACGGCCGCACCGGTCTGGAGGCGGCGCGCGAGGCAGAGCTGCGCGGCAGCAAAGGATGGCATATCTACCGGCGCGACTCCCGCGGCCGCCAGAAAGACTCGTATCACGATGGCGATTATGACGTGCAGGCCGTTCCGGGCAAGGATATTACCACCACCATCGATGCGTACCTGCAGCAGTACGGCCAGCAGCTGATGAAGGGCAAGAAAGGCAGCGTGGTGGCTATAGAGCCCTCTACCGGTGAGATTCTGGCCATGGTGTCGAGCCCGGGAATAGACGTTGATGTGCTCGCCGACTTCGGACGCCACTACGGCACCCTCTCGAAAGATAAGAACAAGCCCTTGTACAACCGCGCCGTGTCGGCATCCTATCCGCCCGGATCGGTGTTCAAGCTGGTCAACGGTCTCATAGGACTCGAAGACGGGGTGCTGCAGCCGTGGATGCAGTATCCCTGCTACAACGGCTATGTCTATACATCCAGCGGCCGCAAGCTGGGCTGCCATACGCACCGCTCTCCCCTCAATCTCGAAGACGCGGTGATGATGTCGTGCAACGGCTATTTCTGCTACGTGTTCAAGTCCATCCTCGAGAATCCCGAATACCATTCTACCGAAGAGGCCTACAGGCACTGGCGCGAGATGGTAATGAGCTTCGGCTTCGGGCGTAAACTGGGGAGCGATTTCCCCTCGGAGCTGAGCGGCAATATCCCCTCGGCCGACTTCTACAACCGCTATTACCACAAGGGCCACTGGCGTTTCCCCACCATAGTGTCGCTCTCCATCGGCCAGGGCGAAATCCTCACCACGCCCCTCCAGATTGCCAATCTGGCGGCCATCATGGCTAACCGCGGCTACTACTACATTCCCCATGTGGTCAAGGCCTCGGAAGGCGTGGAGATAGACCCCATCTACTACCAGAAGCAATATACCATGGTGGATACCCTGCAGTTCCCTAAGGTGGTGGGCGGTATGTGGAAGGCCGTCAACGCCCTCGGCGAGGGAGGTACTGCCAACGTGGCTCACGTAGCGGGACTGGATATATGCGGCAAGACCGGAACGGCGCAGAATCCGCACGGAAAAGACAATTCCGTATTCATATGCTTTGCTCCTAAGGACAATCCCAAGATAGCTGTTGCCGCCTACATCGAGAATGCAGGATTCGGCGCCAGCTGGGCCTGTCCTATAGCCTCGTTGCTGGTGGAGAAGTACCTCAGGGGCGAGATATCCGAGAGCCGGCTTGATATGGAACGGCGAGTAATGACTACCAGACTGATACGATAATGCAGGAGGACGCACTAGACAGAGGATTGAAAAAAACGGTGGACTGGAGGCTCATCGTGGTCTATCTTGCCCTGATGCTCTTCGGCTGGATAAATATCTATGCTGCGGTGCAGTCGGGGGAGCCTTCTTCCATCTTCGACCTCAGCTGCAACAGCGGCAAGCAGGCTCTGTGGATGGGGGGCGCCATAGTGCTGGCAGCCTTGGTGCTCTTTGTGATCAGTTCGTATTTCTGGGAGAGCATCAGCAATCCGGCATATCTGGTGGTGCTGGTGCTGCTGGTACTGGTTATCTTCATGAGCCACAATGTGAAGGGCTCGCACTCCTGGTTCGAACTGGGTCCCGTCAAGTTCCAGCCGGCCGAATTGTCCAAAATCACCACGTCGCTCCTTCTGGCATCCATTATGAGCCGTCCCGGCTTCAAGATGAGCAATATACGGCATTTCATCATCGCCGCGCTCATAGTGCTTATCCCTATGCTGGTGATAGTTGCCGAGAGCGAGACAGGCTCGGCCCTGGTGTACGCAGGCTTCGTGTTCGTGCTGTACCGCGAGGGCCTGTCGGGCTGGTTCATAGGCCTCATCGGCATGGCCATCCTGCTGTTCGTGCTCACCATCAAGACCCACTGGTGGATTTCGCTCATCGTGGTGGGAGTGGCGGCTTTGTATTATTTTATTCATTATCTCCGCCGCACTTCGTCGCTGCGCATGCGCCGCAGGGTGGTGCGCAACGGACTTATAGCCATGGTGGCGGGAGTGGTGCTGGTGTTCGCCGCCGATTTCTTTTTCCACCACGTGCTCAAAGACTACCAGCGGGAGAGGATCGAAGTGGTGCTCGGCATGAAGGAGGACCTTAAGGGAGTAGGCTACAACGTGCATCAGTCGCTTATTGCCATCGGCTCCGGAGGCCTGACCGGAAAGGGTTACCTGCAAGGCACGCAGACATCTTTCGGCTTTGTGCCCGAGCAGAGTACCGACTTCATCTTCTGCACGGTGGGTGAGGAATGGGGCTTCATGGGCTCACTGACCGTGATTGTCCTTTACGGACTTATGATTTTCTGGATCGTGCAGGATTCCGAGAGGGCCAGAAGTTCCTTTACCCGTATCTACGGCTATTGCGTGGCCTCGTGCCTCTTTATGCATCTGTTTATCAATATAGGCATGACCATAGGGCTTATGCCGGTTATCGGTATCCCTTTGCCCTTCTTCAGCTATGGCGGTTCGTCGTTGTGGGCGTTTACCACTATGTTGTTCATCTTCATTGCTTTGGATAGGCAGGAAAAGAAATACTTCTAGTATGCGTACTGTTTCAAAAATCACTTTCGGTCTTGGGGCCGCTGCAGCCATTGCGGGCTGCACGCATCCGGGTCCGTCCAAACCCAACATTGTTTTTTTCTTTGCCGACGACATCGGCGCCGAGTGCTTCGGCTGCTATGGCGGAGTGGAGTATCAGACGCCGTGTATCGATTCGCTGTCTCGTGTGGGTTTGATGTACAGCAATATGAACGCCCAGCCGCTCAGTTCGCCCTCGAGGGTGCAGGTCATGACGGGCCTTTACAACGACCGTAACTATGTGGCGTTCGGCTATATGAATCAAGACGAGCACACCTTCGCGCAGCTTGCCCGCCAAGGCGGGTACCGTACCGCCATAGTGGGTAAGTGGCAGCTTGGCCGGAGCCGCGCCATGATTCCGCTCGCAGGCTTCGAGGAGTCGTTCTGCAGCCAGGTGGAGATGTATCTTGAAAGCCGCGGGGAGCGTCAGACCGACCGTTATGCCAACAGCATGTGGGACAACAACGGCAAGCGCTACGACTTTGCGATTTACGGCCCCGACGCCATGCAGGACTATGCCTTCGACTATATCGACCGTAAGGTTGAGGCGGGGGAGCCGTTCCTGCTCTATTATACTGAACCGCTGGTGCACACGCCCCATACCACTACTCCCGACGACGCCTTGTGGGACGACTGCTACGAGTCGCGGTTTGCCGCAGGCGCCGATACCGCTTACTTTAAGTCTATGGTCCGCTACCTCGACAAGCAGGTGGGCGCTATGGTGCAGCACCTCAAAGACCGCGGTGTGTGGGACAATACTATCTTCATTTTCTCAACCGACAACGGTACATCCACGCGCATCCTTTCGAAGACCGCTGACGGCCACGAATGGAGGGGCGGGAAAGGAGAGCCGACCTACCTTGGGACGCACGTTCCGCTCATTATCACCTGGGGCGATAAGATAGCTCCCCGCAAGGTGGATCATCTTGCCGACCTCACCGACATCCTGCCCACTATCGCCGACATTACCGGCGTGCAGGTGCCCTCGGACTGGAATCTGGACGGCGTGAGCCTGTATCCCGAGATTTGCGGCCGCGAGCCCTATGCCAAGCCGCTGGTACTGGTCCATTTCAATCCTCTCTGGCCCACGACGCCCTCTCCCAAAGCGTCCCGTTATGCTATGGACGACGATTATGCCTACTTCTGGGACGGCAGGATTTATAATTATCGTCTTGATCCGGAGTTTAAGGAGCCTCTTATGTGGGCTGATGCTCCGGAGCCGTTGCGGGAGAGGCTCGCGCCCCTTAAGGCCCGTGTTGACGAAATGCCTGATTTTTATCCCGACAAGCCCGGCGCGCCCAGGCGCTTCCCGTATAAGACATTCTACGATTTTGCTCCTCCCCAGAATCCGTTTTAGCTATGAAAGTTCTGTTTGTTGTCAATAATTACTATGCGTCCGGAAACGGCCTCTCCGCTTCGGCCAGACGTACCGTGACATATCTGAAAGAGGCAGGCATTGATGTGCGTGTGCTGTCGGGCCGCAACCATGAGGCCGAAGAGCCGCAGCCCGACTATGTGCTGTCCGACTTCCGTGTGCCGGTGTTCGACACTCTGGTGCAGTCGCACGGCTACAAGTTTGCCAAGGCCGATTTTTCTATCATCAAGGAGGCTGTGCAGTGGGCCGATGTAGTGCATCTTGAGGAGCCTTTTATCATACAGATGGTTACTGCGCGCATTGCCCGCCACTATGGGGTTCCCTGTACCGCCACGTATCATCTGCATCCCGAAAACCTCTTCTGCTCCATTAACCTTGGAGGATGGAAGAGCCTGAATTACAATATGCTCCGTGCCTGGAGGGACTTTGTTTTCAATTATTGCACCGATATCCAGTGCCCCACTGCAAATGTGGTTAAGCGCCTTGAGAAGTTCGGCTTCAAGTCTCGCCTGCACCTGATTTCCAACGGCATCATTCCCGATACCGTAGTACGGGAGAATGTGCCTAAAGACCCTTCGGAGCCTTTCCTGGTGGTGTGCATCGGGCGTCTTGCAGTCGAAAAAGACCAGCCTACGCTGCTGGAGGCAATGAAGTATTCCAAGTATGCCCGCCAGATCCAGCTCTATTTTGCCGGACGCGGTCCGGAGGCCGACAGCATCAAGCAGCAGGCGCACAAGCTATACGAAGACGGGGTTTTGCAATACGATCCTATCTTCAAGTTTCACGACCGTGACGGCCTGAGGCATCTTGCGGCGCAGGCCGATTTGTACATCCACTGCGCAACTGTTGAGGTTGAGGGACTTTCTGCGCTGGAGGCCCTCCAGCAGGCCGTGGTGCCTATAATTGCCGAGGGGGAACTGACCGCAACGTCGCAGTTTGCCCTCGACGAGCGCAGCATCTTCCCGACCAAAGACCCCAAAGCGCTTGCCGACTGTATCGATTACTGGCTCGATCATCCTGCCGAGCGGGAAGAGATGGGATGGCGCTATGCCGCCTCTACCGAAGAGTACGACATACACAAGTCCATCGATGCCTTGGTGGAGATGTTCCGCTGCGCTGCCGCTACCAGGTCTTAGCCGAGTTTTGATTTGACCAGGGCGCGTAGGGAGCTGCCTTGCTTGAAGAGCGCCGAGTGCATGCCCACGGCAGCCGCACCCTGCACGTTGGAGGGGGAGTCGTCGATAAAGAGTATCTCTTCGGGTTTGTACCCGCTTGCTTCCATAGCCTTCTGAAAGATTTCGGCTCCGGGCTTCAGCAGGTGCATCTCGTATGAGAGGAAGAGGCCCTTGAAGCTGGTTTCAAACGGCATTCCGGCCCCGGCGAACAGGGGATATAGAATGCTCATTGCCAGTGGGTTATTGTTGCTGAGAACGTACAGATCGTATTTCTGTGACAGTTCGCGGATAAGGCGGACAACCTTTTGTTCGGGGGTGCCGTAAAACTGCCGGTGGCATTGGAGGATGGTCTCGGTGGTGGTGCCCGGTGCGCAGTGGAGCTTGATTTGTTCGACGAATTCGTCAAAGCCTATCGTGCCCCTTTCTGCATCTTTCATGAACCCCTGCTGGTGGCACGGATCGAGATACTCGGTGATGGTGCTGAAGCCCGCAATGTTACGGTAAGCCTCTATGCAGCGCTCTGTGTAAAGGTCCACCAAGACCCCTCCCATATCAAAAAAGATTGCTTTTATCATAGATACAAAGATAAATAAAAATCGTATCTTTGCACCGTGCGTTGTGAAACGCCCCTTTTTAAATCATGCCTTGGTGGTGGAATGGTAGACACGAGGGACTTAGAAAGTTCTTTGAAATAGTTATTGTAAGAGACGATATTTGCAGCTTCTGTGTCCAAATTGTCATGCTCTTACAAGTAACTATAGAGGAAGAGCGCACTTGAGTGCACTCTCTGAAAAGAGAGATGTAGAATGTCGTAAATTCAAGGAAGCCTTAACAGGTAGCGCTGATGGTAATCTTGAGCCAAGCCTCCGCACAGGAGGAAGGTGCAGAGACTAGACACGACACACCTAATGGGATAGTCCCAATGGTGAAGGAATAGTCCGGACCACAAACGTTAATGGTGGCGAAAGCCATAGTGGTAAGAAAATCCCTTGGCCCGAAACGGCCGTATGGGTTCGAGTCCCATCCGAGGCACCGTGAAAATGCAACTACTTGATATTCAGGCGGTTGCATTTTTAGTTTTTGCCGTTTTTTAGCCCTTTTTCGCGAAATGTTTCAGGATTGTTTCAGGAAATTACTGAAACAAAGTTAGTGCCCGAGACTTTATCCGTGGGTGTAATCACACTAAAAATTCTATCTTTGCAACAGATAGCATAGTGCCAGATGAAGAAGCCTGCAGTCCTTCTATTAGTCGTTTCTTTACTCCTTGTTTCCTGTAAACAAGAAGTTTACTACAACGTCACTACTGCGGTTCAGCCTGCTGAAGGTGGCGCTATAGTCGTAACTCCATCTTCGGAGTCAGTTTTGGACGGAACTGCTATTACTATTCAGGCTATACCGAATGGAGATTATTCCTTCACGGGTTGGGGTGGGAGTTTATCGGGGACAGAGAATCCTACAACCATTGTGGTCACTACTGATTTGAATTTATTCGCTAATTTTTCTTTGCGCTCATATGCTCTGACCATTACGACTGAGGGGGAAGGATCAGTTACTGAGAAGGTCGTTTCAACCAAGACCGATTATGACTCCGGAACAGTTGTTGAACTTACGGCAATACCTTCTGCTCATTGGATTTTCGATCACTGGGAGGGGGACTTGTCGGGTAACGAGAATCCCGTTTGTCTAACTATGACGTCTGAGAAAATGGTTAAAGCTGTTTTTCTGCCGAAAAAATATGACTTGACCATCAAGATTCAAGGCGAAGGAGCTGTAAAAGAGCGGATAATCGAGACCAAGACGTCATATCTGGAAGGGACTGTTGTGGAACTTACCGCCAACCCATCCGAGAAATGGGCGTTCGATCATTGGGAGGGCCTAGCTGACACACAAACCAATCCTATCGTCATAACCATAAACGAGGCTATCGAAATCTTGGCTGTTTTTGTTAAACATGACCCCGAATTGGATAAGATAATTGCTTTTCAGGACCAGGAGGTCAAAAAAATAGTCATCCAAAACTTCGATTCAAACCATGACGGGGAGTTGTCCTATGGAGAGGCTGCGGCTGTAACGGATTTGGGTTATGTGTTTTACAGGAATTCCAAAGTTAAGACGTTTGATGAGTTGCGGTTTTTTACCGGTTTGACGAAGATAGGGGAGTTTGCTTTTAGTGAATGCACCAAATTGTGCTCGATAGTCCTGCCGGACGGTATAACCGGTATTGATCAGTATGCATTCCAATGGTGTAAGGCCCTGGGTTCCATTGAGATTCCCGATGGAGTTTCAACGATTGGGGAAGGAGTATTCAGCACGTGTGAAAGCTTGACGTCGATTGTCGTTCCGAATAATGTCACGAGTATAGAGAAGAAAACGTTTTATAGTTGCTATGGTCTTGAATCGATAGCCATTCCGGATCACTTGACAAGTGTTGGTGACTATGCATTTCGCAGTTGCATAAGCCTGACATCAGTTTCTTTGCCTGATAGCGTCACTAGTATTGGAGAAGAGGCTTTCTGCTGTTGTGAGGGGTTAAAGTCGTTTGACTTCCCAAAGCATCTTACGCGTACCGGAGATTATGTATTAACAAATTGTCGCAACATTGAGTCCATATCATTGCCTGAAGGGATTACCAGCATTGGGCGGTCTGCGTTTTCCGGATGCGGCAGTTTGGTTTCCGTAGATTTGCCATTGTCTCTTACAAATATCGGGGATAATGCATTCGGCATTTGCCGAAGTTTGAAATCAATAGAGATCCCTGATGGCATTACTATCATCAGTGATGCTCTTTTCAATAATTGTACAAATCTGGAGTCTGTGCACATTCCGGAAGGTGTTACCAAAATCGGGCGCGATGCTTTTCTGGCGTGTGAAAGTTTAGTTGCCATCGACATTCCTACTAGTGTAAGGGATATAGCCGCCGGAGCATTTGCACAATGCCGTAGCCTTTCTTCAATTATGATTCCAGAGAATGTAACTTGTCTTAGCGAGAACGTTTTCGATAATTGCACCGGTTTGACGTCATTTGTTATTCCTGCAGGGGTAACCAGTATCGGAGAAAGAGCGTTTTCTTGCTGCAGGAATCTGGCGTCAATTGATATTCCTGACGGTGTTATAAGTATAGGCAATCGTGCATTCTGGGTCTGCGAGAAATTGATGTCAATCGCTTTACCTAAGAGTATTTCGAGCATAGGAGACTATGCTTTTTCAGAGTGTACCAGTTTGGTCTCCGCCATCCTTCCGGAGGGCATTAAGAAAACAGGGAACAATGTGTTTGAAGGTTGTACCGGTTTGTCAACGGTATTATTACCCGAAAGTCTTTCAGAGATTAGTACCGGGGCATTTTCCGGGTGCTCGTCACTTTCATCCATTGTTATTCCCGAATGTGTAAAGAGTATCCAGGGGAAGGCTTTTAAAGATTGCAAGAGTCTTATTTCGGTTAATATTCCCAAGGGGATTACGACCCTTAGCGAATCAGTTTTCTTTGGCTGTAAAAGTTTGGAAACTATCGATTTACCCTATGGGCTTACGATTATTGATTCCGACGCTTTTAATAGTTGCACCGCCCTTACCTCGTTGGCCATCCCGGAAGGCGTTACCTATATCGGAGGGGGTGCATTTAACGCTTGCCGTAATCTGGTTTCGGTGAATATCCCGGAAGGAATAACCAAAATTGAAGATTCTACTTTTAACTGCTGTTCAAGTCTTGGCTCCATTACTATTCCTGCCGGTGTGACGAGCATTGGGCGATGGGCCTTCATCTGTTGTTTCAGTTTAACTACGATTGCCATTCCGGAGGGTGTAAGCGAGATAGGCCTCAGGGCGTTTGAACAATGCAAAGGTTTGACATCTATCATTGTTAACGCAACAACTCCACCACGGGGCGCAGGCAGAATGTTCGAAGAAACCGATTGCCCTATCTACGTCCCGCCAGGCTCTGTGGACGCGTATAAGGCTACCGAATACTGGTCCGAGTACGCCAGTCGTATTGTTCCGATTGAATAGAGCACGTCTTGGACAGGCATCTTAAAGCACATCTTTACGACATTTCAAAGACAAATGTTGCTTGCTGAACCTGACAAATAACGCCATAGAAAGACACTAACAGACAGAAATGTTTCACTAATGTTACACTAATAATCGAAGGAGAAAAGATAACTATTTGATAATAAGCAAGATAGATTAAATAGTTAGTGCTCCCGCCCGGGGCACATTGAAAAGAGTTAGCTGTCTGATTTTCAGTGGTTGGCTCTTTTTGTGTCTCAATTTTTGGCGACTTAAGGGCCTTTTTGATGTGTCTCTATAGTTCTCACTTAATAATGTGTGATAACATATTTGCCTCCAGACGCGTCTATAATGTTCTTTCGAAAGAAAGGAAGCAATGCTAATGCAGAATCAATTTGAGGTGACGTAACAACATAATAATCCTCGTGCTCCTCAACACTAATCTGATACTTCTTCATTATTGCTCGATACTTCCCACTTTCGCTTACAATTACCTTCAATTGATCGTTCGTAAGGTTCTTATAATGCTCGAAAGTGTAAATATACCTCGATCCGGTTGAATCTCTGGGGTCTTGAACAAGCTCCGCGCCAAAGTATTTTTTCGTCATTTGGTAGTAAGAGCGATAATATGAGAGAGAGTCTAACATTTCGTTTGTCTCCCTTAAAAGAGCATTAACATATGCAACGAATTCTTCTGAATTCATCTCTTTCTCGCCTGCCTTAAAAATGTGATCACGCGTGAGAATCGTCTGAGTCTTTGATGTGTCCGATTGTGTTAATGACTCAATAAAATCATCTCTCTCTTCTAGTCTCTTAATTAATCTATTATTCGATATAGAACTCACAAATGAGAACACAGTAGCTATCATCGCAATGCTGCTTACGATAGTCAAATATGCCCTATTTCTTCGATGATTATTCATTAACAGATTATTCTCTATAGAAGAACGATCTGCCGTAGAATTGAAATCTGTATTATTGTTGGTATTATTATTCATTGGATGAAACTGTTACAGGGATAGATAACAACTCTCGTAATTCGTCTATCGTGAACGTCCTCTCTCGCTCAATTTTTGTGCGTTCTTCTACGAGATCACGTTGGTGTTCAATTTGAAGTTGCATCTTCTCGAACTTCAAATCTTCAATCTGAGACTCATATTCGCGAAGTCTCATATGATAACCAATGAAATAACAGGCTCCCCCGACTATGCTTGCTACAGTAAGGTATGACGCAATAACACCGCCAACACTATCAAATATTTTCTTTGACTGAGCTGGCGGCTGACTATAATTGTTATTCTTCTTTTTTCCCAATCTACAAGAGTATTAAATAATGAAAATAGACCACTTGATCCTGATTCCTACACTACTAGTTCTGGTATTCTCTGACTAATTCTTCAACAATGTAATTGTCTCCGTAAAGGTATAAACCAGTCTTCTCGTCGTGGAAACGCCGACAGGTATTGCTCTTATAGAAGATATCCAGTGCATCCGTCAATGAGATGTGGAAGCGCTCGGACATTTTAACTACGATACAACCTATCCGGTTCCAGCGGATGATGTTGCGTACTTGTCTATGTTCTTCTGCACTCATAATGCAATCACCTCCTTGAAAGAAATATACTTTTCAATGACTTCCTGATTCAGGATGCAAATCTGGTTGTTTGGCTGATGTTCGGAGAGGCGCGAAAGAGCCGTCTCT
>JAEEGH010015261.1_pt1 | contig 16717 bp, 11 predicted proteins | sample 9134181 | NCBI WGS metagenome assembly JAEEGH01 (sample SAMN16246544, study PRJNA631951) | gut metagenome | biome: gut microbiome; feature: rumen; material: DP-attached | host: Bos | place: Iran: Karaj | collected 2018-10
GTATTTATAAAGGAGAGCGATGTCCTTGGCTGTAAGATAGAAGTTGTTCGTGTAATAAGTGAACGTACGATGCAGGTCAGGAGCATAGTAGACGATACGCCTGATCTTGCCTGGGTATTTCTCCTTGTTCTGCTTCTTCGTAAAGACGATGGTCTGGTCACGCAGGACATTGTCTTCTCCATCAAAAACATCTTCGCCAGCAATAATCTCATATTCTGGACGCTTCTTCTCACGGATGATAAAGAAGGCTCCCGACACAGCAATCTGGTAAAGTCTGGAGAGGTCAAAATAGCCTCTGTCAAAGACATAGCATGCCAGCGGCTCGTATGTGAGCCAGTCCATAGCATTGACATCATGCACGTTGGCATTGGTGATTCTGTAGAACACGGGGATCTCCGTGACGATGTCCACCTGGGTGTGAATCTTGACACCCGACTTCGTGCTTCTGAACTTCGCCCAGCCAAAGAGCGACATGCAGAGGTCGATTGTCGTGGAGTCCACGGCATAGAATCTGCCGTGCAACTCAAACTCTCTGGTAATCCTTCGTTTCTGAGTAGAAGGTGGGTCAGGGGACGGTTCTTATTGTCCCCACGGCTAATACGGTGGGTACAAAAAAGCCCCTCTCGCTAGGGGGCATACCTTTGTTAACCTTAAATCTAATCTATGAAAAACCTTTGTCACGGGTAAGCGCATCTACACGATGGGCAAAATGTCACACTGGACAAACTATGAAAACACTTATATCTTATGCCTCTTAGGGATAATCTGGACTAGTACACCAATCCCGCTTGAGGACGTTTTGTCGTTTGAATTACATGAGGTTCGCTTTCCTCAGTATTAATTCTTGATTAACCTTGGCAAAGGTAAGCACTTAATTTTACATCACCAAATATATTCGAGAAAATTTTCATTTTTTAGTGAAAAAATCGATATTTGGTTAGCCTTAGAGAGGTATTTGAGTTATGGGCAGCCTCATACCCAAGCACCTGTCCCAGTGACTAACATTAAATATGAGTGGAAAGAAGGTGCTCTGAGTGACATTTCGCAACAACATTAAAGAAACTATAATACAATTTGCTTAAATAATCTAAATTTGTTTTGTATTTCAAAATATTGTTAATACCTTTGCATTGAACTTAAATAAAATAACAATGGACGATTTAAACCGATTAAAGGTAGTACTAGTAGAACAGAAGAAAACAGGCAAATGGCTTGCAGAGCAACTTGGTGTTAGCACTACAACCACAAGCAGATGGTGTTCTAATGCTTCTCAACCAGACCTTCAAACATTAAACAAGATTGCATCTTTATTAAAAGTGGATGTCAAAGAACTGCTTGTTAGTAATAGTATTGATTAGAGTTCTTTGTCTGATTGTTTGTGAACTAAGTCTATATACTCAAATTGAAAGAAATGCCAGCAGAGCAGTTGTTAGATAGTACATGGTCAGACGCTGTTTCGAATGACCCTAAACATAGACCCCAAGTGATGGATTGGCCATCAACCACGGTGCGCAAAGAGTGGTGTCGCCGCCCTCAAGAAGCTCATGTGGTAGATGGAAAGAAAATTCGTCGTATGAGTGTAGAAGAGATTGCCGCCATTCAAGGATTCCCTATTGATTGGGTTGATGTTGATGGTATAACAGAAAGTGAGAGAATTGCTGTTTTGGGTAATGCTGTTCCACCTCCATTATCACGAGTCATAGCAACTGTTATCCGTGAAAATCTTCTATTCGAGAATGAGACACTGATTGAAATTTGTGCAGGTATTGGTGGTTTGAGTTCCGGCTTTGACTATCTTACACCTATCGCAAAAATTGAACTCTGGGATGTGGCTGCTCGCATTCTTCGCACTAACAAGCCATGGCCCCCAGAATGTGTTGTCGAAGGTTATGCACAGGAGTTTGACTATGCTGCCCATCGTGGCCATGTGGGTTTGTTATGTGGTGGACCACCGTGTCAGCCCTGGTCAATGAGCGGAAGAAAGCAAGGCGCAGCAGACCCTCGTGATGTTATGGGCTTTACGCCTACTGCTATTGCAGAATGTGAACCGGAGGCGTTCCTATTTGAAAATGTTCCTGGACTATTGATGTCAAAAGAACATAATGCATACGTATCAGATTTATTTGAAAGAATGTGCAAGCCAAAAGAAGGATTGAAGTATGGGTTTGCTGTAATAGTAGTGAACGCAGCAGACTTTGGCGTGCCTCAAATTCGTAAACGGGTGTTAATGCTTGGAGTGAAAGATAGATCAAACATGTTTGCTAACAAAATACTGAGAAAAGTATTTAACAAAGCAACCCACCATGATCCTTCAAAACCTGCAATTGACAAACATCCTTGGGTTACGTTGCGTCAAGCTTTTGCGGGCATTCCTGTTACAGAACCATGGAAGCAATGGAATGCTACGGAAGAAACGCTCAAGAGACTTGAAATAGAAAATGAAACAAAAGAAGAAATAAAAGAGTTCAACTCGTAACCCATAACTTAATGGAGAATAAAACAGAAAACCCTTTTGAGGGTACAATAGAATTACACTGGCCAGGCAAGCATTGTAGATTAGAGTTTGCCGAAGAAAAGTGGCATTTGATTCCTTTTGGTAAGATAGAAACCAAAAGAGCTTTGCTATTTGATTATGCTATTGGAAACGAAGATCGAATATCTGGTTATGTATTGAAGGGAGATGCTATGTCTTCGCTTGAGGCTTTCCGTCCCTATGCATCCAATAGTATACAATTTGTTTATTTTGACACTCCTAGACTGAGCATTTTCCCGTCATTTGCTGAAGCAGGATATAGTACTGCAACATGGTTGTCTTTGCTTCAACAGGTTGCTGGACATACATTGCCAATTCTAAGACGTACAGGTTTCCTCGCTGTTCATACAGATGAGGAAACAGCCCATTACGCTAGAGTGGTTCTTGATGAAGTATTTGGTATATCTCACTATGTTGGTACCTTCGCTTGGCAGAAACAATATTCACCACAGAACGATCTTAATGTACCTACAGATGTTCTTGATTACATTACTGTCTACAGCAAGTTGCCTGCAGCAGATCTTGACAAAATCGGAATTCTTGTTCGGCCAGATGATTTAAAGGATGATGGTGATTTCCGGGGCTGTTACATTGATGGTCATAAGGGAGCACGTTCTGGTAACGAAGCCACTAAGTTTAAGGTAAACACTTCTCCTTATCATTGGGAGATTCTTGATAGCAATCTTCCAGAAGGCCGTTACCATTTCGACAAAATACTTGGCACCATATGGTTTGAGTCGGTCAATACTGTTGGGGATTTCTATGTCAAGGTAGCAGCTACAGATAAAATCGGCCACAAAGCAGAACGTGTAATTAACTTTAGCGTTAGAGAACAAACCTCAATTGATGACGAGTACAAGATTGCAGACAGAATCTGGTGGCTTCTCAAAAATGACAACGACATAGTCAAAGGGGGCACATTGGAAGTCGTAAATCCTACAGATAATGAGTTAGTCGGCATAAAGGGACAAGAATTTTCTCTTATATTCAAGGCAACTGGTGGCGAGCCAATAACGATGAGGAGCGATTCACCTGGTAGTGGTCGCTATTGGGAGTTCGGATTGAAAACTCTTGTCGAAGGAATTGCACGGGCAAAGGCTTCATTTGGGAATAGCGGTACTGCTTTACCTTCAATAAAAAAATACTTTGACAGAGATAATGCTAAGAAAATTCAGACGGTTATGAATCTGCTCCCATGGTATGAATTTGGTCACACCCAAGATGCCACTCAGCACTGTAAATCGTTAAAAGCAGCTGGCATTACTGAAGGAGAGATTAATATGATGGCAAAGCCACAGAAATTATTAGGGCATTTAATTTCTCTTTTTGCTCCACGCCCAAATGACACGGTAATGTCAATTGGAGATTCAAATGCAGTCTTTGCATCTGTTGCGATAAAGCTTAATCGCAAGTTTATTCACGTAATCGGTGGTACCAATGATGATATAGAGACATGGAATCATACTGCATCCAAAAGAATTGTTGCATCAATAGAAGGAATTGACAATGAATCAATTGAGGGCAACGACAATCTTCCAGACGCAACACCTAGCAAAGGGAAAATCATCGTATTCAAACAATCAGAATCGAGATTTACAATTAATACAAAAACCGGTGACATCGAGCCTGATTTCAGTTGTGATGAAAAAATAGAAGATTTCTATGCTGGATTGTCTGGAGCCTACAGATTTTCAGAAAACGGACATGTCTATATGGGGCTAGATAAAAGGGTCGTATATGTTATTCCGTCTGACGAAATCCTTGATGCCATCATGCTAGATAAAATTTTACGTCAATATCCTAATGATAAACTGATAGTCATATATGATTCATCAGATGAGGAATTAACCGCTCCTAAGAGAGTAATTCTCAGGAGAGCACCATTTGAATTAATATAATTATGAGCAATAATAAAACCCTTGCACTAGAACGTGTCATAACATCCATGCGCCTCCGTGTTCCACAACAGGAAGCGATGGAACGTTTCCATGAAATAATGAACAAATCAGAATTATCACTTGCAACCATGAGCGTAGAGGAGGTTTCTGAGTTGTTCAAAAATGAGAATCCCACATGGATATTTGATCATGATGCACCCGAATTTACTTTCCACTTGGCAACAGGTGTCGGTAAAACACGTCTCATAGGTGCCATCATGGCATATCTCTATATCGCAAAAGAATCTCAAAACTTCGTAATCGTTTCACCTCGTTCTGAAATTGTCCGCAAATTCTTGGCTGTCTGTGGAGGCGTTAAGGATTACATTTTTGTTGATCCAAGTCTTGTAGATTATCCATCATTATTCCAGCAAACATCTTCAGTTGGAGATTTTGAACACAATACAATGTTTGCTGGAGGCCCTCGTATTTGGGTACTATCACCACAAGCACTGACTGCCAATAATGCTCGAATGAAATCTAAAGGAGAGTTTGACTCGTGTAGTCCAGTAGAATATCTTCAGAAACTGGATGACCTTGTGATTTTTTTTGATGAATCACATCATTTAGGTCTCGACGCAGAGGAAGATTCTATATGGCGTGCTGAGTTAAATTCGTTGAATCCGAAAATGATAATCGGAACAACTGCATCCATAGAAGAAGGACAGAATAACATAATCTATAGCTATCCGCTTAACCGCTGTCTGAACGAGCATAAATATACAAAGTTTGTACGAATAATGCCAGATAAGAAATCTGATGTTATGAGTGATGAAGAGTACGACCATTTGACGCTTCGTTTTGCTCTGCAACAATTGGAGACAAAGCAGAAGTTTATCGATGACTATTGCCATCTAAATAATATTGCGCAGAAAGTAAAAGCTACTATGTTGGTTGCTTGTGTTGATATTCCTCATGCAGAAGCAACTACTAAATGGTTACAGAATTATCTCGAAAGCAGAAGTGCAGTATTGCTTGTTCACTCAAGACTTAACGAGAATGAGTTTGTTCCAGCCTTGAAGAGTATAGAAAGAGCAGAGTCCCCTGTTAAGGTAGTTGTGAATGTTGGAATGCTCAATGAGGGATGGGATGTCTCAAACATATATGTAATTGCTCCATTGCGTGCAATGGCATCTACTACACTTGTCACTCAGATTATGGGACGCGGCCTTCGTTTACCATTCGGTGAGCAAGTTGGGGACATTGAGGTTGACACCTTGGATGTTCTTTGCTTTGGACGAGAAACGATGCAAGAAATAGTTACAAGTCTTATAAATAAAGGGTTTGGTACTGGTAATAATCGTGGTATCACAGTTGACCCATCTGTCAATCCAGCCCATCCTGAGGAAGAGTTTGTTCCCAAGAAAAAGATTCACCTGGAGGTTATCAAAGGTGAAAGAGAACTTCGCATTCCACAATTCAAACCCAATAAAGTAAAATTACCTCTTGATAAGATAACAATCCCACCTCTGAAAGAACAAGATATTCACTACTTTATGATCAATGACCCGAAGACTATAAAACGTCTCGGTAATAAGATTCAGTTTGACCGCGAAGAATTTGTTAAAATGGTTACGACAGAGGTCTTGAGACAATGCAAGTACCTCAATTTTGCTCGTGACTATGCTAAGATAAAGACAATGGTTGGCAAATTCCTTCAGCTTAGTCGATGCACAGACGATATAATTAAGTTGGATCCAGCTCGAGTAATTTCACATATAAAATATTGCCTTGATCAACTTAAAAAGCAACTTCCCGTAAGTTATATGAAATTAGAGGAAGATATGGTTATTGACTTTTGTTCAATTCAAGTTAATGTTCCAGAAACTTATGAGAACCCTAATAGCAACTTAATGTCATGGAAGGACTGGTCAAATCGTAAGCATAAAGGAATCCCCTTTGGCGGTTGGGAAAGATGTAAATATGAGGCAATGCCTTTTGATACAGGAACTGAATACAAAATTGCTCACATTATTGACACTTGCAGTGAGGTTGAAACATGGTTCCGCAATCTTCCAGGAATAATCACCTTGGTAACACCTGTAGGTAACTATTCTCCAGACTTCGCTATCTTCCTTTCTTGCGATGATAAAAACATCCTGCTTGAAATCAAGGATGATGACAGGTTTGGACGTGAGGATCAAGATGCGACCATCAAATCAAATGCTGCTCGCGAATGGTGTAAAGCTCAAACAGAAGCATCCTTAAAACCATGGGAGTATTGGCTTCTTTTGGATTCAGACGCTAAAGAGTGTGAAACTTTTGACGATATTCGGGATAGTATAGCTTAAATGTAACGCATTTCTCTGATCTCGTGTAGATGAGAATTCACTTATAAAACGAAGTGTTATGATGTCAAATAAAGTGACACGTTATCAGCTCCACAGGGCGCGCACAGAGGGAATAGCCGTAGGTACCTGAGTCATAGCAGCCGTCATACCCAAGTGCCTGTCCCAGTGACTAATAATCTTGGACATAACAAAGCCCTGGCATGAGAAAGTCGGGGCTTTGCGATAAAAAAGAGGATGGGTTAAAAGCACCACCTGCGGGCAATATTTTCTTTTGTGTGGTCATCATCGGGGATAAGACCGAATAAACGACCACCGTTTACATTCTCCAACTCTGCCATGTTCAGAGCGCGTGCGCTCATAAAATTCTTCTGTGTCATAATCTTATTATTTTTAAATTGTTAAACTTACTGTCTTTTTTCTTGTTGACAGTGCAAAGGTACGGTGATTTTCTTCCGATTCCAAGAAAAATCCCGAATTCTTCTCTCACTTGTAGCGACAACCGCCCCCACAGGCGACATATCAGGCAAATGCCCTCAGAACCTGTCGCACACAAGTCCCTGCTGTGATAAAATCCAGAAAATAATTTGGTGCTTTCGGAATTATTCATTATCTTTGCAGCATATTACAAATACCTATGATTTCAATGTGAGATAAAACAACAGATATGGCAAACATAAATGAACGCGCTGAACTGCACAAGACCATCTGGAAGATAGCCAACGACCTGCGAGGCAGCGTCGACGGCTGGGAGTTTAAGGCTTACGTCTTGGGCTCTATCTTCTATAGGTTCATCTCTGAGAACATCTGCGACTATATCCATCAGTTGATGGTCAAGGCTGGCCAGCCTGATTTCGACTATGCCGCCATTACCGACGAGATGGCTGAGCGCATCCGGAAGAAGATGGTGGAGGAAAAGGGCTACTTCATCCTGCCCTCTCAACTGTTCCAGAATGTTGTCAAGACTGCTGACAAAGATGAGAACCTGAATGAGAAACTGACCAAGATATTCCGCAGTATCGAGGCATCAGCCCAGGGAACCGCCTCAGAGGATGACCTGCGAGGACTGTTCAGCGACTTCTCCGTAGACAGCGCGTCCTTAGGCTCGACGGTCATCAAGCGTAACCAGTTGCTGGCAAAGGTTCTGAAGACAGTCGCTTCGATGGATCTGGGCTCCAGATACGACGACACCACCAACGACACCTTTGGCGACACCTATGAATTCCTGATGCAGATGTATGCCTCGGAGGCAGGCAAGAGCGGAGGTGAGTTCTTCACGCCTCAGCAGGTATCAGAACTGCTGGCCAGCCTGGCATCATGGAACAACCCCAACATCAATAAGGTGTACGACCCTGCTTGCGGTAGCGGATCGCTGTTGCTCAAATTCGCCAAGACCGTTGGCAGAGAGAATCCCAATCTGCAATACTTTGGTCAGGAGGTCAATCCCACGACTTACAACCTCTGTCGTATCAACATGTTCCTGCATAATGTGAACTTCGACAATTTCGACATCCGTCTGGAGGATACGCTATTAAAGCCCCAGCATCTGGATGATGCGCCTTTCGACGCGATAGTCTCCAATCCGCCTTACTCGCTGAAATGGGAAGGTAAGGACAACACCATCCTGATCAACGACCCACGCTATTCTCCTGCTGGTGTGCTGGCCCCGAAGAGTGCGGCAGACTTGGCCTTTACGATGCACATGCTCTACCATCTGTCTGAGCAGGGAACAGCCGCCATCGTAGAGTTCCCTGGTGTGCTCTATCGTGGAGGCGACGAGAAGCGCATCCGTCAGTATCTCATCAAGAACAACTATGTAGATACCGTGATCCAGTTGCCCGCCAATCTCTTCTTTGGTGTAGGTATCGCCACCTGTATCATCGTGCTGAAGAAGAGTGCCAAGACAGATTCGAGCGTGCTCTTCATCGACGCCAGCAAACTGTTCCAGAAGAATGGCAACAAGAACCTCCTCCTGCCTGAGCATCAGAAAAAGATCATGGATGTGTTCAAGAGCCGCAAGGACGAACAATATCTGGCCAAGTTGGTGAAGAACGACGATATCCTTGCCAACGACTGCAACCTCTCTGTCTCCTCGTATGTAGAGCAGGAAGACACCCGCGAGGTGATCAACATCGCCGAGGTCAATGCCGAACTCTCCAAACTCGTCGCCGAGGGCAATGCGTTGAATCAGAAGATCGATGAGATTATTAAGGAATTAGGAGAGTAAGATAGAAGTTCCCCAAGAAAATTGGCATAAACAGGTTAAAGTTCCCCAAGAAAATTGGCATAAACAGGTTAAAGTTCCCCAAGAAAATTGGCAGAAATACACTAAAGTTCCCAAAGAAAATTGGCAGAAATACACTAAAGTTCCCCAAGAAAATTGGCAAAACATTTGGAAATTCGTCCAGAAAAGTGTAACTTTGCAGCGATAATTCGTCCAGAAAAGTGTAAATCGGTATGAAAAGAAAGTTATATAACTCGCTGATAGAGTGGAAATACGATCCAGACCGCAAGCCTTTGGTGCTTGAGGGGGCTCGTCAGGTAGGTAAAACTTGGCTGCTAAAAGAGTTTGGTAAAAATGAGTTCGATAATCTGGTATATGTCAATTGCCATGATGATGAGCGCATACAAAATCTGTTTCAGCAGGATCTTCATGTGGACCGTATCATGCAGGCGCTACAGGCTTTTACCCAACAACCTATTACTGCGGGAAAGACGCTTATCTTTATAGATGAGATACAAGAGGCCCATAGGGGTCTTGACAGTCTGAAGTATTTCTGCGAAAATGCTCGCGATCAACATATTGTTGTCGCTGGGTCTTTATTGGGTGTAACCCATCGTCCTGGCGAATCCTATCCTGTTGGTAAAGTGAATTTCCTCTATTTGTATCCCATGACTTTTGAAGAATTCCTGTGGGCTAAAGGCGAAGAGAAATTGGCAGAGATGATTGCCAATTGTGATTGGGAACTGATGGGTATTCTTAATACGAGGATACAGGAACTGCTCAGGCAATATTACTATGTTGGCGGTATGCCCGAGGCTGTACTGGATTATACAACTCATAGCGATGTGAATAAGATAAGGAAGATACAGAAAGCCATCCTTAAAACATACGATAACGACTTTGCCAAGCATGCAGGCAATGAGACTGAACGTATACGCCTTGTTTGGAAGAGCATCCCAGCCCAACTGGCCAGAGAGAACAAAAAGTTTATTTACGGAGCCGTGAAACCTGGAGGGCGCGCACGCGATTTGGAATCTGCTATCCAATGGCTAATAGATGCGAAACTGGCATTTAAAGTGCATCGTTGCAGTAAGCCTACCATGCCGTTAAGTTTCTACGAAGACTTTAATGCTTTTAAACTGTTTACGCTCGATGTTGGACTTTTAGGGGCAATGGCTAATGCTCCAGCCAGTTTGATGTTGACAAACAATGATGTGTTTAAAGAGTTCAAGGGTGCTTTCTCTGAGAATTATGTTTTTGAGCAACTTAGAACATTCGATGATCTGAGCATCTACTATTATAGTAAAGAAAACTCTACTCAGGAGATTGACTTCCTGGTACAGACAGACGAGCGTATCATCCCCATTGAGGTTAAGGCTGAGGAAAACTTGCGCAGTAAGTCACTTCGTGGCTTTATTGTCGAAGATTATCCCAATGAGCATTTCAAGGGCCTGCGCTGCTCCATGAAGCCCTATATTGATCAGGGCTGGATGGAGAATATTCCGCTTTACGGGGTTCTGGGATATATTAACAAGCAAATCAAAAGTGAGCAATTTAAGATTTAAGTAATATGTACGAAGAATTACATTGCCCGTTCTGCGGTAGCACAGAAATCTCAGTCAGCACGGAGACCTATAATTATAAAGCAGGTTTCTGGGGGCTGATTTTCTTAAATGTAATTGGGATGCTGTTGTTTGGCTTTTTGTGTAGAAAACGTAATGAATGCTTTTGTCATCATTGCGGTAATGAATTCTCATTTTATTGATTGAATATGGGTTTTAAGTACCACATAGACGGAACTCAGGAGTTTGGATATAATCCAATCAACAGATTCGAGTATTCTTTTCACATGTATATGAATACGGTGAAGAGATTAACCAGTCTGTACCAATATGCGTCTGTGCAATACTTAAAAGGCTATGTGGCCCATTTCTGCTATTTACGGCTCAAATCATTCGATACGCTCATCAAGGTGGTTGTTGAACATAAAGATTATCTTTCTGCAAACTGCCTTTTAAGAATGTTGGGCGATAGCGTCGCTGTCTTCCGTCTGATTTATGGAGAAAAGGACAAAGATTTTCTTCTTTTGCGTCATGCTTTATATGTGATAGATGGATGCGAAAGGAACATGGCGGTATTGCCAGAAAAGGATATAAGTGAAGGTGCTTTGCCTGATAATGAATTAGAAGAAGCCAATAGGCAAATACATTATAGTCGTGAGCATCGTCAGCGACTGATGCGCGAGGCACAGGAAATTCTTAATCAGTCAACGCTCCCCCAAAGAGACAAGGCAGCTTTTGATAAAATAGTAGAAGAAAGGAACTGGAAGTTCAAGGAGTTTAAGTTTTATAAGAAGAAAGGCAGCAATCAGTATAAGTGGCAGGAGTTGTATGATTTAATAGATGAATGTAAGTATTATGATTTGCTCTCATACATTTCTCAATATGTACATGGCCTGAGCATGAGTAACCTCGTGCTTCAGATGGATGAGAATAATATGAATGGAATAGTTGCTGAGGCTGTAGGGTTAATAGACAGGTTGCACGATTATACTTTGGATTTCTTTACAGAAGAATATCAATATATTTTGGAGGGTCTTTTAGACCCAGAAATGCGAGATAAGATATTATCCTATTTCGATGAACAGCATCGTCCCGATGTTGTTAGTTGGAATCTGGGAGTGATGAACAAAATTAGAGGGACCAAAATGATGTAAGCCTCAATATATTGTTAGAATATGGTGGAGTGGAAGAAATTAGGAGAAGTCTGTACTTTTAACAGAGGTAGAACTATTACAGCAAAAGATGCAGTTGATGGCAGTATCCCTGTAATAGCAGGAGGACAAACTCCTTCATATTATCATAACGAAGCAAACAGAGGTGGAGAATCTATAACGGTTGCAGGATCTGGCGCCTATGCAGGCTTTATTTCTTATTGGAATCAGCCTATTTTTGTGTCCGATGCATTTACTGTTGATCCTACTGCGTTGTTAAAACACAAGTATCTTTTTCATTGGTTGAAGCATAATCAAGCAAAAGTATTTGCAACTCAAAAAGGTGCTGGTGTTCCACATGTTCACGGAAAAGATATTGCAAATTTTCTCATCCCCATCCCTTCTATAGAAGAGCAAAATCGGATAGTGGGCATACTCGATACGTTCACTGCTTCCATTGACAACCTGAAAGAGCAAATCGCCCAGCGCCGCAAGCAGTATGAGTATTATCGTGACCAACTCCTTGACCTCGAAGGAAAGCCAGGGGTGAAAATGAAGTCTCTTGAGGAGCTAGTTTCCAGAGAATGCTCCCTTTCTTATGGTATAGTTCAGCCTGGTGATGATGTTCCAAATGGAATTCCTGTTGTTCGCCCCGTTGATCTTGTATCTATGTTTGTTGGAAAAGAAGGGCTAAAAAAGACAACAAAAGAAATCTCAGATTCTTATAAGAGAACAATTTTGAAAGGTAATGAGATCTTGTTCTGTGTTCGAGGAACTACAGGAGTAATGAGTTTGGCTTCAGAGAAGCTTAAAGATTGTAATGTAACTAGAGGCATTGTTCCTATAACAATTGATGACAAGATAACTAAGATGTTTGTTTATTATCAATTAAAAGGATTACGACTTCAAAAAACAATTGCAGAAAAGACTAATGGCACTGCGCTAAGACAGATAAATGTTAAAGATTTAAGGTTGTTAAGTCTTATGCTCCCTTCCCTCCACGAGCAGCAGCGCATCGTCTCTATCCTCGACACCTTCGAGGCGAGCATCCAGAACTTGGAGGCTCAACTCTCTCAGCGCGAAAAGCAATATGAATATTATCGTAATAAACTCCTAACATTTGAATGATATGGGAAAAACGATAACAACCTACCTCATGACGGGCGATCCCAAAGGCCCGCAATATGTGCTCATCAGCAATAAACTTTGCAAGATGATCATAATTCCTCGTTCTAACCTTTCCATCATCAACGAACGTGAAGAATTAAAGACACCATCATTCTATGTGCTGTTGGGAGAATCTGAGGAATCAAAGCCCAAGGCTTATATTGGAGAGACGGAAGATTTCTCATCTCGGGTTAAGAACCACGATTATAAGAAGGACTTCTGGAATAAGGCTCTAATATTCGTTTCTATTGGTGGTGCAATGACTAAGGCAGATGTGGAATACCTGGAATATAAAGGTGTAAAGATAGCCAAAGAAGAAAACCGCTATGTTTTGGAGAACACTCAAGTGCCCAAAATGCCAAACCTTCCGGAACATCAGCGTGACGCTATGGATGAGTTTTTTGATGATTGTGTCTTCTTGACTTCTTTTATTGGTTGCTCGTTGTTTGAGACGGAAAGAGAAGAGACGAGTGACAGAACCATCTACTATCTGCCAAGAAATGGCTGTAATGCCAGAGGTGTATATACGGCTGATGGGTTCATTGTGCTTAAAGGCAGCAAGGTGATGAAAGGTGTTGCCAAGCACTTCAAGGGCACTCAGCAGCGTGATGCTATCATCAAACAATATTGCACAGAACAAAACGGTGAGCTCATTATGAACTCAGACCGTCTCTTCGGCAGTCCGAGTGCCGCAGCATGTTTCTGCTTGGGTAATTCCAGTAATGGATGGAAAGACTGGAAGGACAAGGATGGTAAAACGTTGGACGAATTAGTAAGAAAGATATAATGGATGACTATAAGATCATAGTAGAACAGGAGCACCAGACGGTGATGGCACACTACGACGTGGAGGCCAAGCCGGCTGAAGGCTATCAGAGCGAGGCTAAATTGGAGGAGGCTCTTATCAAGCAATTGCAGGCTCAGGGCTATGAACTGGTGAAGGTTCAGAATGAGGATGGTCTGCTTAGAAACCTCAGACGTCAGATAGAACTGCTGAATGATGTTTGTCTGAGCGACAGCGAATGGAAGCGCCTGCTGCCTATGATCTCGAATGAGCAGATGGGCATCCAGGAGAAGACGGAGATGCTTCAGGGTAAGGGCTATATCCTGAACCTGATGATGGATAACGGCATCAAGAAGAACATCAAACTGATAGATAAGACCAACGTCTTCAACAACCGTCTGCAAGTGACTCATCAGTATGAGGTGGAGGACGGCGCCTTCAAGAATCGCTATGATGTGACCATACTGGTGAACGGTCTGCCTCTGGTACAGATAGAACTGAAACGCAGAGGGGTGAGCATCAAGGAGGCTTTCAACCAGATCAACCGTTATCAGCGTGATTCGTTCTGGGCAGGCAGGGGTATGTTCGACTTCGTGCAGATATTCGTCATATCGAACGGCACAGAGACCAAATATTACTCCAACACCACCCGCTATGCCAAAGAACAAGAGGAAGGCAGCGGGCCACGCAAGCATAAGACGGATGGTAACACCTTCGAGTTTACATCGTATTGGACGGATCAGGAGAATACCCTGCTGACAGACCTGAGGGACTTCACGACGACGTTCTTTGCCAAACATACGCTGTTGAACATACTGACCAAATACTGTGTGTTTAATGTGGATAAGCAACTCTTGGTGATGCGTCCCTATCAGATAGCGGCCACAGAGAAAATACTGCAACGCATACAGACCGCCATCTATAACCGTTGGCAAGGAACGATACGGGCTGGCGGCTTTATCTGGCACACCACAGGATCAGGCAAGACGCTGACCTCCTTCAAGACGGCCCAACTGGCCTCACAGATGGAGCACGTGAAGAAGGTGCTGTTTGTGGTAGACCGTAAGGATCTGGACTATCAGACCATGAAGGAGTATGATAACTTCGAGCCTAACTGCGCCAACTCCAACAGTTCATCCAAGATTCTGCTGAAGCAGATCAAGGACGACAACGCCACCATCATCATCACGACCATACAGAAACTGTCGAACCTGATGAAGCCCAACTTCTGGGACAAGGACGAGAAACTGCGGGAGATTCTGACCAAAGAGAATATCGTGCTGATATTCGACGAGTGCCACAGAAGCCAGTTTGGCGATATGCATACCATCATCACCAAGCGGATTAAGAAATACATGATGTTTGGCTTTACGGGAACACCCATCTTCGCCATTAATGCAAGTTCGGGAAGTAAGTATAAGACGACGGCACAGTTGTTTGGTGGTGAGCCTGACGAGAACGGCAAACCTACCAAGGCTCTGCATACCTATACCATCATCAATGCCATCAGAGACAAGAACGTGTTGCCCTTCCATGTGGACTACAGTTCGACGATGCGCATGAAGAGCGACGTGGACAGGAAACAGGTGTGGGGCATTGATACGGATGAGGCCCTGCATGATCCCCGGAGAATCAAGATTGTGTGTCAGTATATCCTCGACCACTTCGCTGAGAAAACCAAACAAGGTGCTGACAGTTACACCTTCAACCGTCTGACCAATGTGGAAGAGGTGGTGAAGAAAGGCAAGAAGGCTGAGGAGCAGAAGAGGAAGGAGAAGACCAGAGGCTTTAACAGCATCTTGGCCGTCGACTCGGTGAAGAGTGCCATCATGTACTATGATGAGTTGAAGAGGTTGCTGGATGAGCCTGGTGCGCCTGACCTCCGTATAGCCACCATCTTCACCTTCCACGCCAATGAGGAAGAAGTGGACGACTGGGGAATGGGTGGTGACGAGAATCCTGAGGATGTAGGCAAGGCGCCCGACGCACAGAGCCGGGAGGCACTGGAGAAATCCATCGACGACTATAACCATCTGTGGGAACCCAACACCAGTTATTCTACAGACAGCGAGCAGTTCCAGTCTTATTACAAGGATCTGTCGCTCAGGATGAAGAACAAGGAGATAGACATCCTGATCGTAGTGGGTATGTTCCTGACGGGCTTTGATGCCAAGACGTTGAACACGCTCTGGGTAGACAAGAACCTGAAACTGCACGGACTGTTGCAAGCGTATAGTCGTACCAACCGAATCCTGAATGCCGTCAAGAACTGTGGTAACATCGTCTGCTTCCGCAATCTGGAGGACGCCACCAATGAGAGTCTCAGAATCTTCGGCGATGAGAACGCCGCAGGACTGGTGTTCATGAAGTCGTTCCAGGAGTATTACGAAAGGGGCTATGAAGACAGTCGAGGCGAGTGGCACAGACCCTATAAGGAACTTATTGAATTGCTGTTGAGCCAATTCCCCGTAGAGCAGATGGCCAACATCCTTGATGAAGAAACGAAGAAGGCGTTTATCCGTCTGATCAGCGAGATCCTCAGAGTGCGCAACGTGTTGAATGCCTTCGACGACTTTGACGAGGAGGCAGAGATCATAGACAAGATGCGCTTCGAGGATTATAAAGGCTGGTATAACACCTATTACGAGGAGTTCCGAAAGCCCAAACACGAGAGCGAGAGCATCAACGACGATATAGAGTTTGAGATGGAACTGGTGAAGCAGGTGCAGGTGAACATCCACTATATCCTGCAACTCGTGCAGAAGTATCACGATAAGAACTGCGAGGACAAGGAGATTATCGTCCAGATACGTAAGCAGGTGGAGGCCAGCCCTGATATGCGTGACAAGCGTGACCTGATAGAGAAGTTCATCGAGCGTATGACTCCTGAGAAAGGTAAGGATGTGGGCGACGATTGGGAACAGTATATCGAACAGGAGAAAAAAGCCCAACTGGATACCATCATCAAAGATGAGGATCTTGATCCCCGAAAGACAGAGGCCTTTATGAAACGGGCGTTTGCTGACGGATACGTCACAGAGACAGGAACGGGCATAGCCCAGATCCTGCCT
>JAEEGH010015263.1_pt1 | contig 16717 bp, 17 predicted proteins | sample 9134181 | NCBI WGS metagenome assembly JAEEGH01 (sample SAMN16246544, study PRJNA631951) | gut metagenome | biome: gut microbiome; feature: rumen; material: DP-attached | host: Bos | place: Iran: Karaj | collected 2018-10
CTACCCATTGGATTTCTCCAAAAAGTAGTAGTTTGTCAACAGTCTGTAACGAGTACATTTAAAATGTATTCGTTTTTTTCTTGAAAAATAAAACATGTAGTAGTATAACTTTTTTGGTGATTTTATGAATAGGAAGGATAAATTAACCACTGGAAGTCCATTTAAAACATTATTGTTATTTTCACTTCCAATGATTTTATCAGTAACACTTCAACAATTTTATAATATTTGTGATAGCATGATTGCTGGCAAAATGATTTCCGATAATTCATTATCAGCAGTTTCAGCAACATATCCAATAACTGTTGTTTATTTAGCAATTGGTGTAGGATTTGGTGTTGGTGCTAATATCATAACAGCTAGATTTATAGGACAGAAGAATTATAAAAATGCTATATCAGCTATTTATACATCATTAATTACTATCGCCGTAGCTGCATTAGTAATTAGTGGTTTAGGTTTAGCATTACTAAAGCCTTTATTATTAATGCTAAATGTTAATGATGCATATTATGATGAAGCATTTATATATTTATTATTTTATACATGTGGCATATTATTTTTATTTATATATAATGTTGTTACATCATTATTCCAAAGCTTAGGTAACTCTAGAATTCCTTTATATTTATTAATATTTTCAACTGCATTAAATGTTTTATTAGATATATTATTAGTTAATGCTGGCATGGGTATTAAGGGTATTGCCTTAGCTACATTTATATCTCAAGCAATAGCTTCGGTTATTTCATTAATAATCCTATTAATATATTCTAAAAAGGTATTAAATGAAATGGGTAAGATATTTGATAAAAGAATATTAAAAACTATCCTACCTATTGCTATACCATCAATTATTCAAGGTTCTATTATTTCTATTGGTGGTGTATTTATTCAATCATTAATTAATTCATTTGGACCATCTGTTACAGCAGGCTATGGTGCGGCATATAAGATAGTATATGTAATTGTTAATATTTATACTGTTATGTCTAATGCTATATCAACATTCACATCTACAAATGCTGGTGCGTCTCAATATGATAGAATTAAAAAAGGATTCCATTCTGGATTAATTATTTGTGGTGCTTTAACTATTATAGCTACATTAATATTCATGATAATGCCTGAACCATTACTATCTATATTTGGAAATGATAATACAAGTAAAGAGGTAGTAGAGGTAGGTAAGAAATTTATTTATTGTGTAGCTCCATTTTATATATTCCTATGCTTAAAAATCCCTTGTGATGGTGTGTTAAAGGGTTCTAAGGATATGAGAAGCTTTATGATAGCTACATTTGCAGATTTAATTATTAGAGTTGTATTATCATATATTTTGGGAAACGTATTACCAGATGAATACAAATTATATGGTATATTCCTATCTTGGCCACTAGGCTGGATAGTAGGAATGGCTATCTCACTTTCTGCTTATAAGATAGGTAGATGGAAGAGATTGATTGGCTATAATGATAATAAAAATATAGCAGTAGAAGAGTAGTATTATAGTTAATAAATATATTTTTAATTCTTGAAAATAAAAAAAGAGTTAAAAATCTTGAAAGGATATTATTTTTATAATATAATTTTAAAGTAACTATTTTAATAAAAAAACTTGAAAGGTTGTGTAAAATTATGGGTAGAGCTCATGAGGTTCGTGCAGCATCAATGGCTAAGACAGCTGCAATGAAATCAGCAAAATATGCTAAATGGGGAAAGGAAATTTTCCAAGCTGCAAAGGCTGGTGTTCCTGATCCAGAAATGAATCAGGGTTTAAAGAATACAATTGCTCGTGCTAAGAAGGATCAGTGTCCAGCTGATGTTATTAAGCGTGCTATTGAAAAGGCTCAAGGCGTTAAGTCTGGTGCTACAAAGGAAAAGGTATATGAAGGCTACGGTCCAGGACAAGTAGCAGTTATCGTTGAGTGCTTAACTGACAATGATAACCGTACATTTACTGAGGTTCGTACAGCATTCAATAAGACTGGTGGTACAATTGGTACTGCAGTAAGCTATATGTTCTCTCGTAAGGCAGTATTCTCATTTGAGGGTATGACTGAGGATGAAGCAATGGAGGCTTTAATGGCTGGAGATGCTGATTTCGAGGATTTATCTACTGATGAGGACGGCTTCGTAAATATTACTGCTGACCCAGCTCAATTTGACGCTATTAAGGCAGCACTTGAGGCAGCAAAGGAAGATATCGAATTCGATACTTGCGAAACTACATTAGTTCCATCAACTAAGGTTGATCTAGATGCTGATCATGAAGAGAAGTTCAGAAGAATGTTATCATTATTAAGAGAGTATGATGATGTATCAGAAATTTATCATAATGCTAATATTTCTGAAGATGAAGACGAAGAATAATATTTAATAATTTGGATTAAGGGGAAGCATTGTTGCTTCCCTAAAAGTCTTTATAAAAATAGGTATAAAATGAAAGTAATAATCGAAAAAGAACAATTCCTGAGAACATTAAAAAGAGTTACTCATGAGATAATTGAAAACAACGAAAATTTAAATAAAGTTATTCTAGTAGGTATTGAAAAGAAGGGTACACCTATTGCTAAAGCTATCAAGGAATTCATTAAGGATTTCGAAGGCGTAGATGTTCCACTAGAGGTAATTAATATATCATCACATAGAGATGATCATAAAAAGGATATCGAAGCTAAGGTAGTATTTAATAATGATATTAATGGTAAGATATTGATTTTAGTCGATGATGTATTATATACAGGTAGAACAGTAAGAGCCGCAATGGACGCTATTATGGATTTAGGTCGTCCTTCTAAAATTGAACTTGCTGTGTTCGTAGATAGAGGACACAGAGAACTACCTATTAGAGCGGATTTCGTAGGAAAAAGCATCCCTACAAGCCGCGATGAAATGATAGTATGCGATTTTGAAAGCAAAGAGGTTAGATTAAAGTAATCGTAAACGCTTTCAATAAAATATTATTTTATTAAAAAGGTCAATTGTGATAATATTGATGTGTATATCGCAAAAAAACAATTGACTTTGTACAAAAAACACAAACAAGAGGTATATGTGATATGTTAACTGATTTAGAGATTGCTCAAAAGGCAGAAATGAAAGAAATTGTTGATATTGCAAAATCATTAGGTGTTTCTAAGGATGATTTAGAGACATACGGAAAGTATAAGGCTAAGGTTTCCTTAAATGCTTTTGGTGATAAGAAGGCTAAGCTTGTATTAGTTACAGCTATCAACCCAACACCAGCAGGAGAAGGTAAATCTACAACTACAATTGGTCTTGGTGATGCTTTCCATAAGTTAGGCTACAAGACATGCATAGCTTTGCGTGAGCCATCTTTTGGACCTGTACTAGGTGTTAAAGGTGGAGCAGCAGGTGGGGGATATGCTCAGGTTGTACCTATGGAGGATATTAATCTTCACTTCACTGGTGATTTCCACGCAATAGCAACAGCAAACAATACTGTAGCTGCTGTATTGGATAATCATATTTATCAAGGAAATGAATTACATATTGATCCAACTCGTATTACATGGCATAGAGTTATTGATATGAATGACCGTGCCTTAAGAAATTGTGTAATCGGTATGGGTGGTCATAATAACGGTGTTGTTAGAGAGGACCATTTTGATATTGTTGTTGCATCTGAAATAATGGCTATTCTATGCTTAGCATCTGATATGGATGATTTAAGAGCTAGATTAGATAGAACAGTTGTTGCGTATACATATGATAGAATGCCAGTAACTATTAAGGATTTAAAGATTACTGGTGCATTAATGATGATTTTAAAGGATGCTATTTGTCCTAACCTAGTTCAGACATTAGAGCATACTCCATGCTTCATTCATGGTGGACCATTTGCTAATATTGCACATGGATGTAATTCTGTAATTGCTACTAAAAAGGCAATGTCATATTCAGACTTTACAATCACTGAAGCAGGATTTGGCTGTGACCTAGGTGCTGAAAAGTTTTTCGATATTAAATGTCGTGAAGCTAATTTAACTCCATCAGCAGTAGTAATCGTTGCTACTATTAGAGCGTTAAAGATGCATGGTGGTGTTTTAAAGGAAAACTTAAATGTAGAAAATGTTGAAGCTTTAAAGGCAGGATTTAAGAATCTTGAAAAGCACATTGATACAGTTAAGAAGTTTGGCTTACCTTATGTAGTTGCTATTAATAGATTCACATCTGATACTGAGGCTGAATTAAATGCTTTAGAGGAGTGGTCTAAGGAAAACGGTCATCCAGTTAGCTTATCAGAAGTATGGGCTAAGGGTGGAGATGGCGCTATTGATTTAGCAAAGAAGGTAATTGCTCAAATTGACAATAGCAAGAATGAATTTAAATTCATCTATGATACTAAGGATACAATCAAGGAAAAGATTGCAAAGATTTGTAAGGAAGTTTATGGTGCTGATGGTGTTGAATTTACACAGGATGCTAAGAATCAAATTGCTAGACTTACAAAGCTTGGCTTTGGTGAATTATTAGTTTGTATGGCTAAAACACAGTATTCATTATCAGATAATCCTAAGCTATTAGGAAGACCTGAGGGCTTTACAGTAACTATTCGTTCTGTAACACCATCTATTGGTGCTGGCTTCATTGTTGCATTATCTGGTGATATTATTCGTATGCCAGGTTTACCAAAAGAACCAGCAGCCGAAAGAATGGATATTGTTGATGGTAAAATAGTTGGTTTATTCTAAAAAAAATTAAGGAGAGATTTTATGGAATACGTTACAGGAAAAAGACAAGTAGTAATGAACTTCTCTGAGAAGTTCTGTAAGACTGAGGTAGAAGTATTAAATTCTAAGTGCTTCAACGAGGTTTGGACAAAGTATATTGACAACTTATATAAGACTGAGAATCAAGCATTCTTACCAGTTTTAAATATTTTCCCAAGAGCTGGAGTTGTTGAATACACTACTAACTTATTTAAGTTATTATTCGCATTCGATATTGAAGAGATTAAGGAAATGGATAAGCTATATGCAAAGGCATTAGCTAAGAAGGAAGTATTATATGATTTAGTTCAACATTTCTATGATTACTGGAGACGTTTAGAGCGTTATGCAGTAGTATTAACAAGAAATGTTAAGGATGGTGTTGAATCTACATCATTCATTCATGCTCAATCTGAGTTCAATAACACAATTCTATCTACATATAGAGGAGTTTCTGAAAAGCTATTTGGTGCTAAGTTCCCAGTATATCGTCAGCTACCTGCTGGTGTTAATGCAGCATTATTATTATCAAAGAATGAATGGATGGACAAGGATTCTGAATATGCATTCTTAAGAAAGTGCGATGCAATTGAGCAAATTGTTATTCGTCCACCATTTATTTCATATTCTGCAAAGAATAAGAGAACTGGTACATATCCTGAAGCTAAGAAGAACCCAATGGATAGAATTAGAGATAACTTCATAGCTAATGATTATTATTGCTACGCTGCTAAGGTTGGTTCTGCATTAGCATATATTTATTTCCATAGAGATTATATGGCTCATGGTATTACAATTGGTAATCTATTTGAGTTCGTACCTCTTGCTTCATGCAAGAATAAGAAGCCAGATTTATTATATGTATTCGGTGGTGAATATGATGGTGAATCTGAATTCTTCTATGATAAGGCAAATGACATTTATGTTGGTTTAGCTCCACATAATGATTCAATTGATTACTTTGGTTATATGAAGAAGATGCTATTAACTTTATATAATACAAAGATGATTGATAATGGTTACCTACCTATCCATGGTGCATGTGTTCACATCACATTAAAGGATGGTAGAACTAAGAATGTTGTAATTATGGGTGACTCTGGTGCTGGTAAGAGTGAGTCTTTAGAGGCTTTATCTGAAATGGCTGGAGATGACATTTCTTCACAATTAACTATCTTCGATGATATGGGTACATTCAAGGTTGAGGATGGTAAGGTTGTTGCTTACGGTACTGAAATTGGTGCATTCGTTAGAACAGATGACATGACTGCTGGTTATGCATATCGTGAAATGGATAGAGCAATCTTCATGAACCCAGATAAGCAAAATTCTCGTTTAGTTATTCCAGTAGCTACATATCCTCAAATCATGAAGGGATATAATGTTGATATGTATTTATATGCTAATAACTATGATCCTGAATGTGCAGATGCTGTAGAATTCTACAAGAACGCTGAAGAGGCTAAGCCTATCTTCATCCGTGGTGCAAGAAGAGCTAAGGGTACTACTCAGGAAACTGGTATGACTGAATCATTCTTCGCTAATCCATTTGGACCTGTTCAAAGAGAAGCTCAAACTAGAAAGATTATCGACAATGTATTTGAAGCATTAATTGCTAATGGTACAAAGGTTGGTGTATTACATACAAGACTTGCAGTTCCTGGTATGGAGCATGATGGTCCTATGCTAGCTGCAAAGAGATTATTTGAATTATTAGAAGAGAAGTAAGATTATGGCTATTAAAGTAGGAGTAATAATGGGCTCTAATTCTGACTTTGAGGTTATGAAGGATGCCTGTGATGTTTTAGAACAATTTGGTGTTGAATATGAAAAGAGAGTAGTATCTGCTCATAGAACTCCAGATTTAATGTATGAATATGCTCATTCTGCAAAGGAAAGAGGAATCAAGGTTATTATTGCAGGTGCTGGTGGTGCTGCTCACCTACCTGGTATGGTAGCTGCAATGACAAGCCTACCTGTAATTGGAGTACCTGTTAAAAGCCGTGCTTTAAATGGCTTAGATTCACTACTTTCAATTGTACAAATGCCTGGTGGAGTACCTGTATTAACAGTTGCTATTAATGGTGCTAAAAATGCTGCATTATCTGCAATTGCAATTCTTGCAACTAATGATGAAGCACTATCTAAAAAGTACGAAGAATTTAGACAAAATCAAACTGACACAGTTTTAAAAATTGAATTATAATAATTAAAGCTCACTTCGGTGGGCTTTATTTTTTTACCTCAAAGTAAGATTTTAGAAGGAATTATAATCAAAATATTGTTATATGTTTACTTATTTTTTAGTGTATGTTATATTAATTTTGGTAAGTGCGTTTCAAATAATTATTTAAAATCTATTAAGGAGGAATTAAAATATGAAAAAAGCTATCATATTATTTTCTTCATTTATTTTAGGTTTTTTTAGTTTATTTTTTCTTCTAGGCTGTGATTCTAATAATAAATACACCGTTAGTAAATCTGAATTTAATGATGCTATGAAATATTATTTAAAAGATAATTATAGACTAACCTATGAGTATCATAGCATTTACCAACATAACGATGTATATACATCTGAAATTTATGAAAGAATCGGAGATAAAATCAAATGTATGGACTCTAATAAAACAAAAATATCTTTTTTTAGAGCTTATGAAAGTGGATTCCCACTTGTTGATGTCAATAACAACTATATATTTGATGGTGATTATTATAATCATTTGCTTTATAGCGAGGAATCAAATAAATATTATGTAACTTCTGATAATGGTAAAAGTATTTTTGGAAATAAATTATCAGAAAAAACATCGATTGTCTTTGTATGTAAATTTCTAAATGGTAGAGTCGTATACATTTATTATAAAATTGGAAGCTGCAATGAATATACTTATACGATCGAATATGATGCAGTAAAAGGATTTGAAGATAATTTGCCAGAATATTTATATGATTATTCTTCAGTTGGTGATGTTGATACTTTTTTTGGAATGAGCTATGGAATGGAAAGAGAAATTTCAATTAATTCAAAATTAAAAGTAAAAACTGACATTGATATAAAAAAAGATATTGAATTAAGCTATCAAACTCAATTGTATAATTTTTATGTAGATGATCCAAATTTAGAGTCTCTAAGTAAAAAAGAAATATTAGAAATGTATTCTGATTTTGATCAAATGCTATCTTATAAAATAACTAGATACATAAGATCCTATGAAGAAAAATATTCTAACTATACTTCCTTAATATCTAAGGATGTTATCTATTCTAAGGAAGATACATTAGAATATCTTGTTAGTGATGATTTTGGTGAATGTTTCCCATCTGATTTATCTTTTAAATTAGAAGATATACCTTATGAAAATGGCAAATATTATGCAATAACCTATGAATTAGAAATAAAGCCAACAGAAGATGAAAAGATTAAGCTTTTTAGACCTGTATCTAGTCGTGAGGCTAGTATGTATGATTCATTAAATCAAGGAGATCTTATTAATATTTTACGTTCACATGATTCAGCTATTGACTTATCTAATTATTATAAATTCTATGTTAAGGATGATAAAATTCATATTTTGCCATATGATGAAAAACTAACTAGCTTTATTGTTTATTAATAATTGAAGCATAATTTTGTTTATGAATTTTAACATAAAAAAATTATGCTTTTATTTTAAATAAAAATGGTATATAATTAGCACGTAAATATTAGAAAGTATTTATTTTTAGGGTAAAACTTTACTAATGACTAAAATTTTATAGATAAATCTAATTATAAAAAGCTAAATGATATTAGTAATAAATTATATTAGTGAGGTATTAATTATGAAAATTGGATTTATTGGTGCGGGACATGTTGGATTCTCTTTATCTAAATGGATAAATATGAAGCATAATTGTGTTTTAGGTATTTATTCAAGAAATATAGATGATTCAATAGAATGTGCTAAATTTAGTATTAGTGAGTATTACAAAAGCCTAAAAGATATGGTTTTAAATTGTGATACTCTTTTTTTAACGGTTAATGATGATTCTATAAAGAATGTAGTAGATGAATTAATATCATTAAATGTTAAAAATAAAATACTAATTCATACATCTGGATCCCTATCATCAAGTGTATTTAAGGAATTAAATAATGATAATGATTGTTACTCAATTCATCCTATCTATGCTTTTAATAATAAATATGAAAGCTATAAGGGATTAGATGATATCTATTTTACATTAGAGGGAATTAGTAATCATTTAGATGAGATAAAGAATATATTTAATAATAAGATTGTAGTCATTGATAAGGATAAAAAGAAAAAATATCATCTTGCTTGTTCAATGATATCTAATATGGTATGCGGTATTGTAGATATTGCAGAGAATATGTATAAGGATATTGGTATAGATGATAGTAATATTTATATGCCATTATTTATGAATAATATCAATAATATTTTAAATGTTGGTCCTCTTAATTCATTAACAGGTCCAATAATTAGAAATGATATTCAAACAGTTAAGGCGCATATTGATAATTTAGAAAATAATGAGCTTTTAGTGTATAAATATTTAGGTCTTCATTTAATTGAAATGAGCGAAAAAAGGAATAATAATGATTATTCAAAAATGAAAAAAATATTGGAGGAAATTTAAATGGTAACAGTAAATACATTTAAGGAAAATAAGGGAAAGAAAAAAATGACTATGCTTACAGCATATGATTATATTACAGCTAAGAATATTGATGATGCTGGTATTGATTCAATTTTAGTTGGTGATTCATTAGGTATGGTTATGCTAGGATATCCTAATACATTAGCTGTAACAGTAGATGATATGATTCATCATGGTAAGGCTGTTGTAAGAGGTGCTAAGAACGCTATGGTTGTTGTTGATATGCCATTTATGTCATATCAAACATCAAAGGAAGATGCTATTAGAAATGCTGGTAGAATCGTTAAGGAAACAGGTTGTCATGCTGTTAAGCTTGAGGGTGCTTATATTGAAGAAATAAAGGCAATTGTTAATGCTGGTATTCCTGTTGTTGGTCATTTAGGTTTAACTCCACAATCAGTTAATAATATGGGTGGATATAAGGTTCAGGGTAAGAGCGCTGCCGCTGCTAGAAAGCTAATTGAGGATTGTATTAAATTAGAGGAGGCTGGATGCTTCGCTATTACACTTGAATGTGTACCAAGAAGAATAGCTGCATTTATTACTAGAAAGCTACATATATCAACAATTGGTATTGGTGCTTCAAATGAATGTGATTGTCAGGTATTAGTATGGCAGGATATGACAGGCTATGCTGATGGTCCTAAGGCTAAATTTGTTAAGCAATTCGCTAATTTATATGAGGAAGAGCAAAAGGCATTTACAACTTATAAAAAGGAAGTAGAAAGTATGGAGTACCCAGATACTGAGCATACTTATATTATGTCTGATGAGGATTATAGAGAAGCAATAAAGGATTTTGATTAAGAGGGATGGAGAAGATTATGAGATTAGTTAAAACAGTTAAAGAAGTAAGAGAAATCGTAAATGAATGGAAGAAGGAAGGCTTAAGTGTTGGCTTTGTTCCTACAATGGGATATTTACATGAAGGCCATAAGAGCTTAATTGAAAGAAGTGTTAAGGAAAATGATAAGACAGTAGTTTCTGTTTTCGTTAACCCAATTCAATTTGGTCCCAATGAGGATTTAGCATCTTATCCAAGAGATATCGAGCATGATAAGGCATTAGTTGAATCTGCAGGTGCTGATTTAATATTTAACCCAGAACCATCAGAAATGTATGGTAGTCATTTCACTACATTAGTTAATACAACTGAGGTATCTGAGAATTTATGTGGTGCTAAGCGTCCAGTTCATTTTGGTGGTGTATGTACAGTATTAACTAAGCTATTTAATATTGTTAATCCTAATAGAGCATATTTTGGTCAAAAGGATGCTCAACAATTAGCTGTAGTAAAGAGATTTGTTAAGGACTTAAATTTCGATATTGAAATCATTGGCTGTCCTATTATTAGAGAAGCTGATGGCTTAGCTAAATCTTCTAGAAATACATATTTAAATAAGGAAGAAAGACAAGCAGCTTTAATTCTATCTAAGTCATTAAAACTAGGTTTAGAGGCTATTAAGAATGGTGAAAGAAATGCTAAGGTAGTAATCGATATTATTACTAAGTCATTAGAAACTGAAAAGCTAGCTAGAATTGATTATGTATCAATTGTAGATAATGATAATATCCAATATATTGATGAGATTAAGGGTGAAATCTTATGTGCAATCGCTGTATATATTGGTAAGACTAGATTAATCGATAATTTTATTTATAAGTGTGAGGACTAATAAGATGCCAAGAGTAACAATGCTTAAATCAAAAATTCATAGAGCTACTGTAACAGAGGCTGACATTGATTATGTTGGTTCTATTACAATAGACGAGAATTTATTAGATGAATCTGGTATGTTCGAATATGAAAAGGTTCAAATCGTAGATGTTAATAATGGCGCGAGATTTGAAACATATACAATTAAGGGTGAAAGAGGCTCTGGTATTATTTGCTTAAATGGGGCCGCAGCTTTATGCTCTAATGTCGGAGATAAGATAATTATTATGTCTTATCAGGAAGTAGAAATACATGAGGCTAAGCAAACAAAGCCTACAGTATTATTTGTTGATGATAATAATAAGATTATTAGAAAATCATTCTATGAAAAATATGGTAAATTAGCCGATCAATAGGAGGTGCCCTATGCTAAAAGGAAAGGTAATAGTAATTGGTGTTACTGGATCAATTGCTGCATATAAGATTGCAAATTTATGCTCAATGCTAAAGAAGCTAAATGCTGAGATTCATGTAATAATGACTAAGAACGCTACTAACTTTATTAACCCAATTACATTTGAAACATTAACTGGAAATAAATGTCTAGTTGATACTTTCGATAGAAATTTTGAATTTAATGTTGAGCATGTATCACTTGCCAAAAGAGCAGATTTATTTATGGTAGCTCCTGCATCTGCCAATGTTATTGGTAAAATAAGAGTTGGTATTTGCGATGATATGCTAACAACTACATTATTTGCATTTAATAGAGGTCCTAAAATCATAGCACCTGCAATGAATACAAATATGTATGATAATCCAATCTTACAGGATAATTTAAAGGCATTAAAGGATTATGGATATGAAATAGTAGAACCAGCTGTTGGCTATTTAGCATGTGGTGATACAGGAAGAGGTAAGCTTGTAAGTGAAGAGGTCCTATTAGATAAGATTTTATATCATTTAGCTTATCCTAAGGATTTATCTGGTAAGAATATCTTGATTACTGCAGGCCCAACAAGAGAGGCTATTGATCCTGTTAGATATATTACTAATCATTCAACTGGTAAGATGGGATATGCAATTGCTAATAATGCATATTTAAGAGGTGCTAATGTAACATTAGTATCTGGTCCATCAAATGTTAAAGCATATGATGGTATTAATGTCATTAATACTATTTCAGCTTTAGATATGTTTAATGCTGTAAAGGATAATTATCAAAATAATGATTATATTATTATGAGTGCGGCAGTAGCTGATTATACACCAGCTAATGTAGCTAATAATAAGATAAAAAAGAGTGATGATAATTTATCAATAGAATTAAATAGAACTAATGATATCTTAAAATTCGTTGGTGAAAATAAGAAGGATAATCAAAAGCTTATTGGTTTTTCAATGGAGACTGAGAACTTAATTGAAAATAGTAAGAAGAAGCTAGCAAAGAAGAATGCTGATATGATTTGTGCTAATTCAATTAGCGATAATAAGACTGGCTTTGGTGTAGATACTAATAAGATTACATTAATAAAGAAGGATGAAATTAAGGAATTACCTTTTGGTACTAAAAATGATTTATCTAATTTAATATTAGATGAGATAAAGGAGCTTTAATATTATGATATTAGCTGTAGATATTGGAAATACTAATATTGTTGTTGGTTTATTAGATAAAACAAATATTATTAATTCTGCAAGACTAGCAACTGATAAGAAAAAGACTGATATGGATTTTTTAATTCAATTAAAATTAATGCTATCAGTATTTAAGGTAAAGGATACTGAAATAGAAGGTTCTATTTTATCATCAGTAGTACCTGAATTAACAAATCAAATATTTAATGCCTTAAAGGCTTTATTAAATCAAAAGCCTTATGTAATAGGTCCTGGTATTAAAACAGGCTTAAATATCAAAATTGATAACCCTCAAACATTAGGATCAGATAGAGTATGTGATGCTGTATGTGTAATTGAGGAATATAAGGTTCCTGCAATTATTATCGATATGGGTACTGCAACTACAATATCTGTTATTGATAAGAATAAGAATCATATCGGTGGTATGATTATTCCGGGATTAAAAACATCATTAGATTCCTTATCATCTAATGCATCTCAATTACCTTATATTTCATTAGATGATCCTAAGGTATTAATTGGTAAGAATACAATTGATTGTATGAAAAGTGGTATCATCTATGGTAATGTTGCTTTAATTGATGGATTAATTGATAGAATAAAGGAAGAATTAGGTGAAGACTATGTTGTTATCGCAACAGGTGGTTTATCTAAGCTAGTTATTAAGCATTCTAAGCATAATATTATTTATGATGAGAATTTATTATTAAAGGGATTATATTATATTTATAAGAAAAATAATTAATTTAAAAGCTGTCAAGAAAAAATACTTGACAGCCTATTTTATTATGATATAATATTTCTCGTATTAATATTATAGATAAAGGAGAGTATTACTATGGTTAAAATTAGATTACAAAGATTTGGTGCTCACAAGGCTCCAAAATATCGTATTGTTGCTGCAGATTCAAGAAGCCCAAGAGATGGTAAGTTCTTAGAGATTTTAGGTACTTATAATCCTAAGACAAACCCAGCTGAGGTTACTTTAAATGCTGATGCAATCAAGGCATGGATTGCTAAGGGTGCTCAACCAACAGTTACTGTTAAGAACATTTTAGTAGCAAATAACGTTATCTCTAAGTAAGAGGTGTTGCTATGATAAAGTTTGAAGAGTTAATTGAAAGCTTAATTCTTCCTTTAGTTGCATATCCAGAGGATGTTGAGATTATTAAGGTTAAGGAAGAAGGAGAAAATCTTGAATATAAGGTTTTAGTAAATTCTTCTGATTTAGGCCGCGTAATCGGTAAGGGTGGCAGTCTAGCTAAAGCAATTAGAACTGTGCTTTATGCTGGTGCCTCTAAGGAAGGAAAAAGAATACATCTAGATATCGATGGCAAATAGTTCTAAAAGAGGCATAAGCCTCTTTTTTGTTTTTATGAATTGTTATATAATTTAACTATAATAGATAAAGGAGATTTTGCCGTTTTATGAATTATTATAAATGTGGTCATATAATGACAACTCATGGGCTTAAAGGTGCTTTAAAGGTCAAAAATTTAAGTGATTTTGATAGATTTTATAAAAATAGTAGATTATATATTTTCTACAAGGATGAATATATAGAGGTTAATGTAAAATCAGTATCTAATCAGGATGATCATTTATTAGTTACATTTAAGGATTTAGAGGATATTAATTTAGTAGAAAAATATAGAAATACAGATATTTATGTATCTGAATTAGATAGAGTAAATGAATTAGATGATAATGAATATTATTATTCTGATTTAGTAGGTAAGAAGATAATAAATCAAAACGGTGATTTAAGAGGAGTAGTAAAGGAAATTAGAGAATATCCTGTATGTCATTATTTAGTAACAAATTATAATGACAAGGATATATTAATTCCTTTCCAAGAGAAATTTATAAAAGAGGTTAATGATGATTCAATCATCATTGATGAAATTGAAGGGTTGTTTTAATCTTGAAAATAAAAATATTAACATTATTCCCTAATATGTTTAGTGGATTCTTATCTGAATCAATTATTAAAAGATCTATCGATAAGGGTGTAGTTGAAATTGAATTAATTGATTATAGAGCTTATAGCAATGATAAGCATAATCACGTAGATGATACACCATGTGGTGGTGGAGCTGGTATGGTTATTAAGTGTGATGTTATTGATAGAGCATTAAAGGCTAATAGAGGCGATAATTCATATGTATGCTTAATGACACCACAGGGAAGACCATATAAGCAAGAAATGGCCTTAGAATTCGCTAAAAAGGAAGAAATTATATTAATCTGTGGTCATTATGAGGGCTTTGATGAAAGAGTAAGAGATTATGTAGATGATGAAATCTCTATTGGTGACTTTGTATTAACTGGTGGTGAGGTACCAGCAATGGCAATATCTGATTCTATTATTAGATTATTAGATGATGCTATTACAAAGGAATCACATGAGGATGATTCATTTTCTTATGGTTTATTAGAATATCCTCAATATACAAGACCTATTGAATATAATGGTAAATCTGTTCCTGAGGTTTTATTAAATGGTAATCATAAGCTTATTAGAGAATATCATTTAAAGGAAGCCTTAAGAAAAACATTATTAAGAAGACCAGATTTATTAGAAAATAGAGAATTTACTAAAGAAGAAATTAAATTATTAAATGAAATAAAAAAGGAGGAAGGATTAGAATGAAAGAAGCGGGAATTTTACTTCATATTTCATCACTTCCTGGAAAATATGGAGTAGGTACATTAGGTAAATGTGCTTATGATTTTGTTGATTTTTTAAAGAAATCAGGACAAAAAATTTGGCAGATTTTACCAATAGGCCCAACATCATATGGTGATTCACCATATTCTTCAACAAGTGCCTTTGCCTATAATCCATATTTCATTGATTTAGATATGCTAGTTGAAGATGGATTATTAGAAATGATTGATTTACCTGTTTCATTTCCAACAAATAGAGTAAATTATGATTATTTATTTAATAATAAATATCCATTATTACATAAGGCATTTTTAAATTCAGATATTTATGAGGATGAATTTGAAAAATTCATTAAGGATAATGATGATTGGCTAAATGATTATGCTATGTTTGTTGCTATAAAGGAATGGCAGGGTAACTTACCTTGGTATGAATGGTATGACAATGAAAGAAAAAGAAATAAGGATTCCTTAAAATGGCTATGTGAGGAATTTAAAAAGGATAGAATTAGAGAAATTAAATTTTATCAATTTCTTTTCTATAAGCAATTTATGAAATTAAAGAAATATGCTAATAAAAACGGCATATTAATAATGGGTGATATGCCAATTTATTGTGCATATGATTCAGCCGATGTTTGGGCGAATCCTAAGGATTTCCAATTAGATGAGGATTTAAAGCCTAAGGGTGTTGCTGGATGTCCACCTGACTTTTTCTCAGCTGATGGTCAGCTATGGGGTAATCCATTATATGACTGGGCTAAGATGAAAAAGGATGGATATAAATTCTGGGTTAGAAGAGTTAAGCATTCATTTAAGCTTTATGATATTTTAAGAATAGATCATTTTAGAGGCTTTGCTGGATATTATAGTATCCCATATGGTGATTCAACTGCTAGAAATGGACATTGGGAGGTAGGCCCTGGATATGATTTATTTAAGGCAATAAATAAGGCTATTCCTAATGCTAGAATAGTTGCGGAAAATTTAGGATTTTTAACAGATGATGTAACAAAGCTACTAAAGAAGTGTGGATATCCTGGAATGAATATTTTCCAATTTGAGCTTGGAGATGGAAAGAAGGCTCCAATTAAGAAGGGCTTTAAGGAAAATAATGTATTCTATACAGGTACTCATGATAATCAGACATTAATGAGCTTTTATCATCAACAGCCAAAGCTTTATAAAAAGCTTATTGATGATGTGTGTGATATTAAATTCTTAGATAAGCCTAATTTAAAAATAATTGAATATGCAATGAAGACTGATTGTGATATGGTAATTATTCCTATTCAAGACTATTTAGGATTATCTGATGATATTGGTAGAATGAATTTACCATCTA
>JAEEGH010015265.1_pt1 | contig 16715 bp, 12 predicted proteins | sample 9134181 | NCBI WGS metagenome assembly JAEEGH01 (sample SAMN16246544, study PRJNA631951) | gut metagenome | biome: gut microbiome; feature: rumen; material: DP-attached | host: Bos | place: Iran: Karaj | collected 2018-10
AACGAAGGGCTTGCTCCAGGGCGTTCAGGTCTTCGGGGTTGAAGACCGCGGGCAATGCGGCACGATTGATGGTTCCCTGCTCCGTCATGGCATCGGGGCCCACGTTTCGTGTATCAGGTACTTGCTTAGCAAGCACAACGATTTTAAGACTCATTATATCCTTAGCTGTTGATGTTTAATTTAGATGAGCTACAAAATAGCTAATTATGGGTGCCTGGCTTAGACCTGCAGTAGAGGTCTTTCCCGCGACACGTCTATATAATAAAAATGACGTTTTTTTGTAATAAAGTGCTTTGACATATGCACAATAAAAGCCAATCCGTCAATTGGATTGGCTGAAAATAATTTAATCCTATATTATTCTTCCGCTATTTTATTTCCACGTAAACGCCCTTGGGCAGGTCGGGGAGGGATCCGTTGGCGTTGCGCACCCCTACGGGCTGGCCGAGCACATTGAATATCCTGTTCCCGGGCTTGCCGTGGCGAGCCTTCTCTATATTGCGGATGATGGTGGTGCCGCCTTCGATTGTCACCTTGATTTCGAAGGTGACCTGCTTGCTCCCGTAAACGAGAGCCTGCTTTATGGTGAAGGAGTCTCCGGCATTGACTTTAGCTGGCATGTGGCCGATTTTCGTGGTCATGGTCGTGAGGTCCACGTTGGAGAACACAATGCTGGTGCCGTTCGGGTCCCAGGCGACAATTTTGCCGCCATTGTCGAACCAGTGTCCGGTACCTTCGCCGGTCGTTTGGCTGTTGAGCGTTCCGTCGGGTTCTACGCCATAGAATTCTACTTTGTCTTCAATTTCGGTCCGCTTGATTCCGAAGATGCTCGCAACTTCATTGCCGTTCAGGTCGAGCGTTACGGGCGCATAGTTGTCGCTTATCGGGAGTGTCGTTTCGAGCGCGATTTTCTGGACCGTGATTTCGACAGAACTGCTGGATGCGGGTTCCGACGAACTGGACGAGGGCTCGGAACAGTTCTCGCCGATGCAGAACGTGAGCGTCTCTCCGGGTGTCCCGATGTCGGTGATTTTGAGTCCCGTCTTGGAACCGTTGTACCAGCGGATAGCGGGGTAGGCGTCATCTGAAAATTCCGCGTAGGTCCCGCTCTTGAAGAACGTGTTGGCGGTGCTGCCCGGGCTTGGCCACTGGTCGGTTACGGCATCGCTCGTTTTGCCTGCCGCGCTGGCGTGCACGATTCGGAGTCCGAGTTTGTCTGCGGAGGAATTTCCTTCAATCGAAAAGTCGTAATGCTGCATCAGGAGGCCGCTACCTGCTAGGACTTTGTTACGGCCTTTATTTTGTACGTAAGACCATACCAGGCCTTCCTTGTCAGGCCTGTTCGGGTTCTTGTAGCGGTAGCAGAACTCTCCCGGCTTCGAAACTTCAAGGCTTGTTACGTTGTTTACATCTTCGTCGGTAATATCCACAAACGGGATCCAGCCCTGGTCCGCACGGTAGAAATCGTTTATCACCACCGGGTTCCAGTCGTTTGCGCGGTTGCCCATGGTGCAATAGTCCCCGTACCAGTAGAGGTCCGGCCAGCCAAAGATCATGTGCCCCGATTCATGCACAAAGACGTATATCGAAAACTTGCCCGGCATGTCCGTCATCTGGTGGTGTGTGAGTTTTACTCCGTCGCGCCTTTCGCTGGACCATCCGGAATGAGGCCACAGGCCCTGTCCCCATGTTTCACCTGCGCCGGCGTACACAATGTTGATAGCCTCGGTGGTGCCGTCCTTGTCGTTGTCATAGCGTGAAAAGTCAACTTGTGAATCGAAATACGCGAAAACTTCTTTCATCAGCGAATCGGAACCCGAGTATCCGTTGAGGTTTTCGTACCAGGACTTGGGATGCTTTGCGCGGTACCAGCCGTAGACTTCGTTCGTGAGGTCCAGCTGCCCGTTGGAAACGTCGAGGTAGTAGTCGCGTACGGAACCGTTGCAGCCGTCCCTGTTAAAACCTTCCTTGTTGAGCCAGTCCTCGACTTCGCTCACTGTAACGGGGGCGGGCTTGTCCGAAAAATCGACGAGCAGGGTAAGGCTGTAGATTTTGCCCTTGGGTGCGGCGTAGTGGCTCTTGGTCGTGACCGCGGTCGTTTTCATAAGGGCGCGAGATTGTGGCGCGCCACGGGAATTGTCAAACGTGGGCATAGCCTCGGCGGGCCATTCCTGGACGCGCTTCCCCTGGTACACGATGTCGGCGAACGCCATCGCGGGCAGCATCAATGCGATAAGACTAAAAAACGGAATCCTGTTTTTCATAAACATCCCTCTGCGAGAATCATACACCCGGTGTTAATATATTCTTTTTTGGGACGAAGCGGTTGCCTGTAGCAAAGAATCCGTGTTAAAGACGTGTAATAATTTGTTGCTTGTTTTTCCTCCCCGCAATTTATTACATTTTCGGATATGAAATTCAAACGCATTCTTCTCAAGCTCAGTGGCGAAGCCCTCGCAGGCGAAAAGGGCCACGGTATCGACAACCAGATCCTCTCCGACATGGCATCCGAAATTGCCTCCATCGTCAAGCAGGGCGTGCAGGTCGCGCTCGTGATTGGCGGCGGCAATCTCGTGCGCGGCATCTCCGCATCCGCAGGCGGCATGAACCGCGCCCAGGGCGATGCCATGGGCATGCTCGGCACCGTGATGAACGGCCTCGCCATGCAGGACGCCCTCGACAAGCAGGGAATCGACTCCGTGGTGATGTCCGCCATCCGCATGGAACCGGTCTGCGAATTCTTCGACCGCCGCAAGGCCCTCAAGCTTTTGTCCGCAGGCTCCGTGGTCATCTTCTCTGCCGGTACGGGCAACCCGTTCTTCACGACGGACAGCTGCGCCGCCCTCCGTGCCATCGAAAGCGAATGCGACGTCATCATGAAGGCCACCAAGGTCGACGGCATCTACACCGCAGACCCGGTCAAGGACCCGACTGCGACCCGCTTCGACGACATCAGCTACCAGGAAGTTATTTCCCGCGGCCTCAAGGTCATGGATACCGCAGCCGTCGCCCTCTGCATGGAAAACAACATGCCCATCTTCGTGTTCAAGATGGAAAAGGGCAACCTCACGCGTGCGGCTATCGAAGGCGACCTCGGCACGCTGGTCCACTGCTAACCCTCCTTGTCATCCCTGCGTAGGCGGGGATCTTTTTTGACTTTATTTACTTATATTTAATTACGGAACAAACCATCAACGATTGAAAAATTATGGCAGAATATACCGAAAAAATGGACAAGGCCATCGAGGCCACTGAACGTGAATTTTCCAAGATCCGCGCTGGCCAGGCTAGCCCCGCGATCCTCAACGACGTGCGCATCGACTACTACGGCACCCCGACGCCCATCTCCCAGGTGGCGAAGATTTCCGTGCCCGAACCGCGCATGCTGCTCGTGACCCCGTGGGAAAAGCAGCTCGTCGACACGATCGACAAGGCGATTCTCGCCGCGAACATCGGCGTGACCCCGATGAAGGACGGCAACTGCATCCGCGTGTCGCTCCCCATCCTCACGTCCGAACGCCGCCAGGAACTCGCGAAGGTCGCCCGCAAGCATGCCGAGGAAGGCCGCGTGGCCATCCGCAACATCCGCCGCGACGCGAACGACGCCATCAAGAAGAACAAGGACCTTCCGGAAGACGAAGTCAAGAAGCAGCAGGACGAAATCCAGAAGGCGACCGACAAGTACATCGCCAAGATTGACGCTCTCCTTGCCGAAAAGGAAGCGGACCTCCTCAAGGTGTAGTCCGGGGCGACCGTGGCGAACCAGCTTAGGCATGTTGCGATAATCATGGACGGCAATGGGCGCTGGGCCCGTAGCCGTGGCCTGGAGCGTTTTCTCGGGCACCGGAAGGGCACGCAGGCGACCATCGACGCGGTGGAAGTCGGCGTGAACCTCAAGCTCGAGCACATGACGCTCTACGTGTTCAGTTCCGAGAACTGGGGCCGGCCGTCGAAGGAAGTGGATTACCTGATGAACCTCCTCATCGAGATGGTGGTGAAGGAAATCCCCGACCTCATGGAAAAGAACGTGAAGCTCAAGGTCATCGGGAACATGGAACGTTTGCCCGAAAAGCCGCGTGCGAGCCTACAGTCCGCTATCGACATGACTGCGAACAACACGGGCATGCAGCTGAACCTTGCCATATCCTACGGCGGACGCCTGGAAATCGTGGATGCCGCGAAGGCGATCGCTTCGCAGGTTGCCGCGGGCACGCTCAAGATCGAGGACATCGACGAGACCGTGTTCGCGAAGAATTTGTATTTAAAGGGCGCTCCCGATCCGGATCTCGTTATCCGTACCGGCGGCGAATTCAGGCTTTCGAACTACCTCCTGTGGCAGGCGGCGTACAGCGAGTTCTACGTGACGGACACGCTGTGGCCCGACTTTACCAAGGAAGAGTTCCTGAAGGCTGTCGAGTTCTTCAAGACTCGGGAACGGAGATTTGGGAAGGTGTTGCATGAGTAATTTGGCTCAGCGTTTGATTACGGCGTTCGTCGCCATTCCGATAGTGTTCTTTTTGCTGTGGTTCAGTGACTACAGCCGTATCGGACTGATGTGCTTCCTTGCCGGCGTGGGCGCCTGGGAATGGGCGGGCATGTCCTCCAAGATGTACAAGGGACCCGACATGCGGTTCCTTTCGTTTGCCTCTACGCTCGCCCTCACGCTCGCATGGGCACTCTCGAAGGGCGGCTATTTCGGGCTTCCTGCCGTGCCTTACGTTGTCGGCATGACGTTCCTCGTGATTTTTGCAATCTACATCGCGGTCGCCTATGCGAAGGTGGAAATTGACCACCTGTTCCCGTGGCTCGTGATGCAGCTCGGGGCCCCGCTCTACATCGGGCTTTGGGGCGGCATGAACGTGCTCATGATGGGCAACGGCCAGGGATTCGAGCATTGCTATCCGTTTATCCTCGTGATGACATCCATGTGGCTCTGCGACACGGTCGCGTATTTCTTCGGGAAGTTCGCGGCGGGCAAGGGACCCTTCGGACGTCATCCGTTTGCGCCGAGCATCAGCCCCAAGAAGACTTGGGAAGGCTCTATCGCGGGTTCCATCGCGACGATTGCATGGGTGGCCTACTGGGTCAAGTGCAGCGCCTCGCTCGCCTGCTTCAATATCGAATTTAACTGGGTGGTGGCCGTCGGGATCGGCGTGCTGCTCACTGTCGCGGGCCAGGCCGGCGACCTCTTGATGAGCGCCCTTAAGCGCTGGAGCGGCACGAAGGATTCTGGCAATTTGTTTGTTGGCCACGGCGGCGTACTCGACCGCTGCGACTCCTTCTTCCTCGCGGCTCCGGCCCTCTACCTGCTTCTGGATTTCTTGCAGAAGCTCGCTTAACTTTTCTTATGGCGAAAGCCGAATAAAAGGGAATTTAGGTTTATGAAAAACGTAGTTCTTCTCGGTGCCACCGGTTCTATCGGCACCTCTAGCGTCGATGTTATCCACCAGCACTCCGACATCTTTAACCTGTATGCGGTTGCTGCGAACAGCAGTGTGGCGAAGGTTGCCGAAATCGTGCGCAAGTACAAGGTGGAACGCGTGTGCATGTTCAATGAGGCGGCTGCGAAGGAACTCGAGGGAATTCTCGGCATGAAGGTGCTCGCCGGCATGGAAGGCCTGTGCGAACTCGCCGCCGACCCGAAGGCAGACATCATCATCAACTCCCTGATGGGTGCCGTGGGCTGCCTCCCGACCATCACCGCCATCGAGCACGGCAAGCATGTTGCTCTTGCCAATAAGGAAACGATGGTGATGGCAGGCCCCGTCATTTGGGACAAGCTGGCGGAAAACCCGAAGTCGTTTATCACTCCGATCGACTCCGAACACAGCGCCATCTTCCAGTGCCTCGAAGGCGGCAAGCGCGAACACGAAGTGGAATTTTTGGAAATCACTGCATCCGGTGGCCCGTTCCGTGAATGGCCCATCGAAAAGTTCGAGCAGATTACCGTTGCCGACGCGCTGAACCATCCGGTGTGGAGCATGGGCAAGAAGATTACCATCGACTCTGCCTCCATGATGAACAAGGGGCTCGAAGTTCTCGAAGCACACTTCCTGTTCCACATTCCGTATGACCAGATCAAGGTGGTGGTTCACCCACAGTCCATGGTGCATTCGCTGGTGCAGTTCCGCGATGGTTCCCTCATGGCACAACTCGGTGCGCCCGACATGCGCATTCCTATCCAGGTGGCGCTCACGTGGCCCGACCGTCTCAAGCTCGATACCAAGCGCATCGATCTGCCGACGCTCGCGAAACTGACTTTCTTCGAACCGGACTTCAACAAGTTCCGCTGCCTCGCCCTCGCGTTCGAGGCGGGCCGCCGTGGCGGTATCGTCCCCTCGATGATGAATGCCGCGAACGAAGTCCTCGTGGATGCGTTCCTTAAGGGCAACCTCAAGTTTACGGACATTCCGCGCCATGTGGAAACCATCATGGCTGGTGCTCCGAATGTCACGGGCCACCTCACGCTCGACCAGGTACTTGAGGCTGACGCCGAGGCTCGCAGGCTCACCGCTGCCCTGATAAAGTAAAGTTTCCGCGCAAAAGAGGAGGAGTGCGCCATGAAGAAGTTCTTGCTCTGTGCGCTTGTCGCGTTGCTTGCCGCTTGCGGCGACGGCGATTCCGATTTTGTGCAAAGGCCGGAAGGCACAAGCGAAAAGTCGCAGAATTCCTCTTCGAGCGGCAGTATCGTGTGGAATACGAAAATCTCGTACGGCGAGATGACGGATGCACGTAACGACCGTACTTACAGGACGGTAAAAATCGGCAAGCAGACATGGATGGCCGAGAACCTGAATCTCGAGATGAAGGGCGCGTATTGTTATGATTACGATTCCCGCAAGTGCGATGAGTTCGGGCGATTTTATGACTGGCCGACTGCAGTGGGTCGGGTTGACTGCAATTACAAGGATACCTGTGGCGTGGCGCCGGTGGTGCAGGGCGTATGCCCGGATGGCTGGCACTTGCCTTCCTTGGAAGAGTGGGATGCTCTGTTTGAATTCGTTGGCGGGGATTTCGTCGCTGGCATAAAGCTTAGGTCCATAAATGGCTGGTCGTATAGCAAAGTGGACGGCAGCGATACCTACGGCTTCAGGGCTCTTCCGGGTGGAATCAGAAGAAAAAATAGTACCAGGACTACATTGGAAATTGAAGGAGATGCATATGTTTTTACGGATATGGGCGAAGCCGGTTTCTGGGTGTCGTCGGAGATCTCTAAGACCGGAGGCTGGTTTGTAATTGTGTATGAAGAGAAAATCGCTAGGGCTACTGGAGGAAAGGACCAGTGGCTTACGGTCCGCTGCATCATGAATTCGGACGAGTTTAGCCCGGATTCCAATGAACACTTTGAAATTCCCCAGGTTGAAATTGTCGGCTTTGAACCGGGTTCTATGACGGATTCCCGTGACGGGCAGATTTACAGGACGGTCTCTATTGGCTCCCAGACTTGGATGGCAGAAAATCTGAATTACCGTTATACGCAAGAAACGGCTGAACTAGATTCCTCCAGTTTTTTATGTAAAGATGAAATAGATGGCTGTGAAGAGTACGGACGCTATTATCTGTGGAGCGCTGCGATGGACAGCGCGGGAATCTTTTCCGAAGACGGTCTCGGGTGTGGCAATGGCGTGCTATGTTCGCGGGCAGAAAAGGTCCGCGGTGTTTGCCCTGAAGGGTGGCATCTGCCCGATACCTTGGAATGGAGGGTTCTTATTGATGCCGCCGGCGGCACTTATGAGGCGGGGAAAATTCTGAAATCGACGGAGGGCTGGAAGGATGATTGCAACGGGACCGATGATTACGGATTTTCCGTGTGGCCGACACTTTTGTATAGAACGAACAAATCTTCGGGACATTTTGATTGGAACATCGGCATGTATGCCAACATGTGGTCTTCGACCGAAATCGATTCCGTAAATGTGTTTATGGCCGGGTTCCGGTTCAATAACGAAGTAGCCAGGTTGGCGGGGGCCAAATCCGGGAAATATAAAGATTATGCCCTCCCGATCCGCTGCGTGATGGACTAGCGTTTCACTTTCTTTACATTGGTTGTAAGGTCCCACAACGGAAAAGTATTCTCCGTTGTGTTGCGGACCGTTCCTTTGTATAGATTTCCAGATGGGTCGCTCCCGATGTCGGGAGCGGCGCATTTGGAGTGAGTATGAAGCATTTGTTCATGACCTCGTGCCTGTTGGCCGCGGCGACGGCGTTTGCCCAGGGCTTCGGTGGCCCTCAAGGTGGCGGCAGTGTGCCGGATGCCGACAAGACGGCCGATGTGAACTACGCTGGCGACGGAAAAACTTACCATACGCTGGACATCTACATTCCCAAGGAAGCGAAGGAATCGTATCCGGTGGTCATCCACACTTACGGTAGCGCCTGGAGCATGAACAACTACAAGGGATCTGCCGACCTGAACACGATCTGTGCGGCGTATCTCAAGGCGGGGTACGCGGTGCTGACTCCGAACCACCGTTCGGCAAGCGACGCGATTTACCCGGCGCAGTTGCACGACCTGAAGGCGGTGGTGCGTTTTGTGCGCGGCAATGCGGCCAAGTACAAGTTCGACACGAGTTTTGTGGCCATGTCCGGGTTCTCCTCGGGCGGGCACCTTTCGAGCCTCACTGCGACAACTTGCGGAATGACGGAGGGCAAGTCCGGCTCGGTGACCGTCGACCTGGTCGGTGACCTCGGCGAGTTCACTTCGTTCAGCAGCTGCATCGATGCGGCGACGCTCTGGTCGCCACCGACCGACATCTACACGATGAACCCGATTAACAACTTCATGGGCTCGGGCACATACGAGGGCGCCTTTATCGGTGCCGAACGCGAAGGCAACAAGGACAAATGGATGGTCGCAAGTTCGCCGTACTACGCGAGCGAGGACGATCCGCCGATCATCATTTTCCATGGGACGTCCGACCAGATTGTAAATATCGAACAGAGCGAGGAGCTCTACGATTCCCTCAAGAACCACAACGTGGTGACGGAGTTTGTCAAGGTGACGGGCGGAACCCATGGCGGCAACGAGATGTATGTGAGCGAGAACCTCGACAAGGCAATCGACTTTCTGGACAAGGCGCGCGAGGCGAAGGCCGCGGCAGTGATTCCGCAGGATACTTTGGTCGGCGATACGCTTGTGGATGATTCTACCGGTTTGGATACGACGACGGTCTTGGCCGGGAGCCGGGTGCAGGATTTGCATGTCGGGTTGCAGGGGAACAGGCTGGTTGCGGCGGGTGCTGGCGAATACCGATTCGTGGTCGCCTCCGTGACGGGTTCTCTTGCCTGGTGCGGGACATTCCGGGGCTCCCAGGATCTGGCGTCACTCCCGTCCGGGGTCTATGCCGTTGTCGTGACGGCACCTTCCGGGGCGAAAAAAGGCCTGAAATTCTTCAAAAAATAGGGCTTGGGTACACGTGTGTCCACAAATTCGCGTAAAGGTCGGCCTTTGCGCGTTTTTTCGCGATATATTATTGATGAAAAACATGAAGGAGTGTGCCTTATGCTCAAATTCGGCTTGAAACAGTATGCTGCAGTAGTCCTGTCGTTTGCCGCCGCCGCTTCGGCCGCCACGGCGTTTATCAACCAGGTCGGCTACCGCGTGGGCGATGTCAAGGAATTCACCTTGCTCGACGGCAACGGCAGCGTGGAAATCGCGGATGCGAACGGGAAGACCGTCCTCACGGTGACCCCGACGGAGGCCAGCAGCTGGGCCCCGAGCGGTCAGAACGTGCAGCGCGTCGATTTCTCGGAACTGAACACTCCGGGCACCTATTCGATCAAGGTGGGCGGCCAGGTTCTCCGTTCCGACCTGAAGATTGCCGATGGCGCCTACGAGGATGTGGTCAAGGCCTCCCTCAAGTGGTACTACTACCAGCGCGCCTCGATGGCCCTCGAAGAAACTTATGCGGGCCAGTGGAAGCGTGCCGCGGGCCACACCAATGCGAGCGTGCAGCTCCACAGCTCTACCGGCGAATCCGGCTCGATCAACTCGACCAAGGGCTGGTACGATGCGGGCGACTATGGCCGCTATATCGTGAACTCGGGCATCACCACCTACACGCTCCTTTCGCTGTTCGAACATTTCCCCGACTACTTCAAGTCGCTCAAGTGGAACATCCCGGCCGAGGGCAGCCTCCCGGACCTGCTTGCAGAAATCAAGTACAATTTGGACTGGATGCTTACCATGCAGGCCTCCGACGGCGGCGTGTACCACAAGCTTACCTCGCTGGGCTTCCCGGGCGATGTGATGCCGGAAAAGGATACGGACCCCATCTACGTGATTGGCAAGGGGACGGCAGCGACGTTTGACTTTGCCGGCGTGATGGCCGTGGCGGCCCGCGTGTACAAGCCGTTCGATGCGACGTATGCGAGCACGTGCCTCGAGGCGGCCAAGAAGGCGTATGCCTGGGGTGCCGCCAATTCGAACAAGGCGTTCAAGAACCCGAGCGGTGTCTCGACGGGCGAATATGGCGACAGCTGGCTCGGCGACGAGAAGCAGTTCGCGGGTACGGAACTCTTCATCTCGACGGGCGATGCCTCGTACAAGCAGGATGGCGCCTCGGTGAACATCCCGAGCTGGGCCGACGTCTCGGGCCTTGCGACCTACGGCAAGGCGACGCATGCCGCTGAATTCGGCAGCGACGCGCAGGTGGCGAAGGATAGCCTTCTCAAGGTGGCGAACAACTTCGTGAACCGTACGCAGCAGGGCTTCGGTGTCGTGATGGGCAAGAGCGATTTTGTGTGGGGTTCCAACGCGGTGGCGGCAAACCAGGGCGTATGGCTGTTGCATGCCTACTACGTGACCGGCGACGAGAAGTACTACAAGGCCGCGGTCAAGGTGGCCGACTACCTGCTCGGCAAGAACCCGCTCGACATGTCGTTCCTCACGGGCTATGGCGCGAAGACTCCCATGAAGCCGCATCACCGTCCGAGCACTTCCGACAAGGTGGTTCCCCCGATTCCCGGCATGCTGGTGGGCGGTCCGCAGCCCGGCGGCGAGGATATCGGTTCCGAGAGCTGGTCCTGCAAGGATTATAGGACGGGTATGCCGGCAACTTCGTACACCGACAACAACTGCAGCTACGCGACGAACGAGGTGGCCATCAACTGGAACGCTCCGTTTGCCTACTTGGCGGGCGCCATCGAGGCGATCAACGCCGGTTATGCCCCGAGCTTTGCGACCGACGGCGTTGCGCGTGGCACGACGGCCATCAGGGCTCCGGTATCGCGCTCCGTCAATATGGAGCAGGGCCCGAAGCTCCGCTTTGCCGACCAGAAGCTCTTTATCGAGAATGGCGGCAAGCGCTACGACCTCCGCGGCCACAGGCTGCACTAGGCCGGAAAGATACTCTTGATACACTATTGCCTGTAAAAGCCTCCTTGCGGGGGCTTTTTCGCGTTTTATTCTTTATATTTCTCGCAGGCGCGCGTGGTTGTGCGCTTTTGGCCAATGAGGATGTTTTGAAAGTCAAGTCTTTTGCCCTGACCGCGGTTTCGGCTGCGATTTTTGCCCCTGCGGTTCTTGCCGCCAATGCCTACATCAACCAGGTAGGGTTCCGCCCCTCCGACCCCAAGCAGTTTGCGCTGGTGGGCGCTTCCGGCAATGTCGAGATCGTGAACGCCTCGGGCCAGACCGTCCTTACGGTGACGCCGGGTGCCGCATCTTACTGGGATGCGAGCGGCCAGAACGTGCAGCTTGTCGATTTTTCCAACCTGAAGGCCGAAGGCAAGTATTCCATCAAGGTGGGCGGGCAGGTGCTCCGCCAGGATCTCGTGGTGAAGGAGAATACCTTCGCCGATGTCTACAAGGCGGCCATCAAGTGGTTCTACTACCAGCGCGCCTCGATGGCGCTCGAAAGCTCGTATGCGGGCCAGTGGAGCCGCGCCGCGGGCCACACGAATTCCACGGTCGAACTCCACAATTCCACGGGCGCCTCGGGCACGATCCAGTCGAGCAAGGGCTGGTACGATGCGGGCGACTATGGCCGCTATATCGTGAACTCGGGTATCACCACCTACACGCTCCTTTCTCTCTTTGAACACTTCCCGGAATTTTTCAAGACGGCGAAGTGGAACATCCCCGACGACGGCAGCCTCCCGGACCTGCTCGCCGAAATCAAGTGGAACCTGGACTGGATGCTTACCATGCAGGCAAACGACGGCAGCGTCTACCACAAGCTGACATCGCTCGGATTCCCGGGCGACGTGATGCCTGCGCAGGACAACCTGAAGCTTTACGTTATCGGCAAGAGCGCCGAGGCCGCGTTCGACTTTGCGGGCGTGATGGCCCTGGCTTCGCGCGTGTACAAGCCGTTCGATTCGAACTACGCAAGCAAGTGCCTCGAGGCGGCGAAGAAGGCTTACTCCTGGGGCGTAAACAACATGAACGTGCACTTTACGGCGAACCCCTCCGGTGTCTCGACGGGTGCCTACGAAGGCTCCGATGCGACCGACGAGAAACTTTTCGCGGGTACGGAACTTGCAATTACCACGGGCGACGGATCCTACAAGCAGTCGGGTACCACGCCGTATGTTTCTTGGTGGGGCGGAATGGATGGCCTCGCGACCTACGGCAAGGCGACGCATGCGTCCGTGTTTGGCGATGCGGGCGAGGCCAAGCAGAAGATCCTCTCTACGGCCGACGGGTTCGTGGACCGCACCAAGTCGGGATTCGGCGTGGTGATGGCGAAGGACGACTTCAACTGGGGTTCCAATTCGTCTGCCGCGAACCAGGGCGTATGGCTGCTGCATGCCTACTACCTCACCGGCGACGAGAAGTACTATACGGCGGCACTGAAGGCGCTCGATTACATGCTCGGCAAAAACCCGCTCGACATGTCGTTTGTGACGGGTTACGGCACCAAGTCCCCGAAGATGCCGCACCACCGTCCGAGTACTTCGGATAACATAACGGACCCGATTCCCGGAATGCTCGTGGGCGGCCCGCAGCCCGGCGGCGAAGATGTAGGTTCTGCCGACGAATGGAAGTGCGCCGACTACAGGACGGGCTTCGCGGCGACATCCTACACCGACCAGCGCTGCAGTTACGCGACGAACGAGGTGGCCATCAACTGGAATGCCCCGCTTGCCTACTTGGCCGGTGCGCTCGAAGCAATCAACGCGGGCTATGCGCCTTCGTTCGCGGCGGAAGGTGTGGCAAGGAAGAACTCTAGCGCAACGTCGTCTAGTTCCTCCGCTATCTCTTCCAGCTCTTCGGCGGTACAGTCCAGTTCTTCTTCGGTGCCCGCGTCTAGCTCGTCCCAGTGGAACCCGCCGCAGTCGAGTTCTTCGCAGTGGAACCCGTGGATTTCCAGCAGCTCGGATGCGACGGCTATCCGCGAGATTGTCCCCGTCGCGGCTCCGGCAGAAGCGACCCCGCGCCTCCGCATGAAGGACTTCAAGCTGTTTGTCGAGAAGAACGGCAAGCGCTACGACCTCCGCGGCAACCGGGTGCGGTAGTTTCCATTTTGGAAACTACCACTTTTTCGTCCAATTCGCCATCGGCAAAGATATTCTTCAGGTGCTTTGAAATGGCCGCCTTCTGCACATCGAATAGTTCGGCCATCTTGGCCTGGGTGAGCCATAAGTTGGACGGTATTTTTTAGGCTTCCATCTTCAAAGCCATATCACCCTGCCGGGACGTTTATCTTGAACTTCTCCATCTCGCGGTCGATGACCTTGTTGGAGTAGTTCGCGTAAATGAGCGTCGTCTGTATGTTGGCGTGGCCGAGCACTTTCGATATCACCTCGATGGGCACCCCGAAGGAGACGCACGAGGTGGCGAAGGTGTGGCGTGCGATATGCGCATGCAGGCGGCTGTGGAAGTCCAGTTTTTTGGCGGCGGCGCGGAGGTTCTTGTTGAACGTGGAGTTGTCCACCACGTGCAGGGCCGTCTCGCCCGTGCCCTCGAGAAGGGCTAGCGCCTGGGCGGGGATTGGGATGTAGACCTGCGCGCCGGTTTTCTGCGTGAAGATGCGTATCTTGCCGTTGTGGATGTCGTGCGGGGTGAGCGCCCGGAGGTCCGAGAAGCGCAGGCCCGTGAAGCACGAGAAGAGGAAAGCCCGCAGTGCCTCGCGCTCGGAAAAGTTGAGCTGCTCGGAGCGTTCCCTGAAGCCGGAGTACAGCTTTTCGAGCTCGTCTATTTCCAGGAACTCGCGGCGGTTGCGGACCTTCTTGAGCGGAAAATCTCGCATGGGGTCGCGGCGCATCTTGCGCCTGCGGAGCAGTTCCCTGATGAACATCCGGAGTATGGAAAGCGAGCGGTAGATGCAGCCGGCGCTGTTCTTGCGCGCGTGCATGAAGTCGATGTAGCCGAAGACGAACGCCTCGGTGATGTCGCGGCATTCCGCCGTGGGCCTGTACATCTGCAGCTTGCTCAGGTGGGAGAGGTATGTGTCGTAGGTGTATTTCGACAGCGTGCTCGCCTTGGATTCCACAATCGCACGCGTCTCGGCGTAAAAGTCGCTCATTGGTTGCCCCTTATGGCTTACATGCGTTCAAAAGCCATCGTTTAGATTATCTCTATACAAATGTACACTATTTTTGCGTGGCGGTTTCAGAGAGCTTCTTGATTTCCTTGTCAAAGTCCGAAAGGTAATCTCTGTCTTGCACCAGCTTGAACTTGTCGTATTCGGCAAAAGCCTTCTGCTTCGCGTCTTCTGCCGAGACCGTTCCCGCGTTTTGCAGAATGTCGAAATTGTACACGGATAGGAACTTTTCTAGTTGCTGCTGCCAATCTGCCATGTTCATCACGATATGGTTTTCTGCCTGGGTTTCTGCAAAATCCAGGAATGCCGTTGAAAGACGATTGAGCTTCAAGATTTCTTTTTCTGAAAGGTAGTTCTTGGCGACAATTGTGTCGGATCTTTGTACACGGCCGTCGGGAGCCTTTTTCCATGTGGTCAGCCCCATATGCGGTTGCTCGGCATCTGCCCGTGAATAAATGATTTCGGCTGCGGTCTGGTGCGTGACTGCCCAGTGCATCATGTTCTGCACGATTTTGAAGAATAGCAGTGTCGCTTCCGATTTTGGGTCGTAGTCGGCGCTGCATTCCGCGTAGATATCCGTAATCTTCTGGTAATACCTGCGTTCTGAGGCACGGATTTCGCGGATACGTTCCAGCAAGTCGTCGAAGTAGTCCTTGCCGAAATGCGTCCCCTGCTTGAGCCGCTCGTCGTCAAGGACAAAACCCTTGACAATCATCTCCTTGAGCACCGTTGTCGCCCAGATGCGGAACTGCGTGGCCTGATAACTGTTCACGCGGTAGCCCACGGCGATAATGGCGTCGAGGTTGTAAACGTTGGTATCGTACACCTTTCCATCGGCGGCAGTTATCCCAATTTTTCGGAGAACTGATTTCTCGGCAAGTTCCCCGCTTTGGAATATTTCGCCTAAATGGTAACTGATCGTCCGCACGTCCACCCCGTACAACTCGGCCATCCGCTTTTGCGGCATCCAGAACGTGTCGCTGTTGAAAATTACCTCGATGCGGGATTCTCCCTGGCTTGTCTTATACAACAAAATGCTCGAAATTTCGCTATTTTGGACGGTTTCGACGGCAGAATCGTTTTGCGAGAAATATCTTAGCGCCATCTGCACCTGGGGCTTTTTTCGGTCTGCGTTTTCGGCAACCAGTAGGCAAGCCTCGCGCGAAAGATGGCAGTTTTCGACCTTGCGGAAGGAGCCCGATCCGAGTCGGACCATTTCAACCGTCTGGTTAAAATGGTTTGCCTCACCTAGACCTTTGGCGCTTGCGGTCTCTTGTGCTTTTTTGAGGATCCTTTCGAATTTCTGGTACGTGCTGTATCCCATAGCCGTACAGAGGTCCCTGGCGCTCCAGAACGCGCTGCCATTGTCGGCGACCTGCTTGATCCGTTCGAAATCGGATACTAATGGCTGTATTTCGTCATTTACTTTCATACCTACACAAATGTATACTGATTTGGCGAGTTTGTCAATAGGTTCCTTAGTTTTTCCCCATAATTTGGGCAGTATTTTTTTGAGGGGTCTATGCCCGAAGTCGCGTCACCCTGCCGGGACGTTTATCTTGAACTTCTCCATCTCGCGGTCGATGACCTTGTTGGAGTAGTTCGCGTAAATGAGCGTCGTCTGTATGTTGGCGTGGCCGAGCACCTTAGAGATTACCTCGATGGGCACCCCGAAGGAGACGCACGAGGTGGCGAAGGTGTGGCGCGCGATGTGCGCGTGCAGGCGGCTGTGGAAGTCCAGCTTCTTGGCGGCGGCGCGGAGGTTCTTGTTGAACGTGGAGTTGTCCACCACGTGCAGGGCCGTCTCGCCCGTGCCCTCGAGAAGGGCTAGCGCCTGGGTGGGGATCGGGATGTAGACCTGCGCGCCGGTTTTCTGCGTGAAGATGCGTATCTTGCCGTTGTGGATGTCGTGCGGGGTGAGCGCCCGGAGGTCCGAGAAGCGCAGGCCCGTGAAGCACGAGAAGAGGAACGCCCGCAGGGCCTCGCGCTCGGAGAAATTGAGTTGCTCGGAGCGTTCCCTGAAGCCGGAGTACAGCTTTTCGAGCTCGTCTATTTCCAGGAACTCGCGGCGGTTGCGGACCTTCTTGAGCGGAAAGTCCCGCATGGGGTCGCGGCGCATCTTGCGCCTGCGGAGCAGTTCCCTGATGAACATCCGGAGTATGGAAAGCGAGCGGTAGATGCAGCCGGCGCTGTTCTTGCGCGCGTGCATGAAGTCGATGTAGCCGA
>JAEEGH010015267.1_pt1 | contig 16715 bp, 11 predicted proteins | sample 9134181 | NCBI WGS metagenome assembly JAEEGH01 (sample SAMN16246544, study PRJNA631951) | gut metagenome | biome: gut microbiome; feature: rumen; material: DP-attached | host: Bos | place: Iran: Karaj | collected 2018-10
ATCGTGAGCATAACGGATAGTGGCATTGGAATGGATGAGGAAACATGCCGTCATATCTTTGACAAATACTATCAGAATGACACTGTCAGCCTTAACAAGGGAAGTGGCATAGGACTTGCAATAGTTAAACGTATCGTCACGTTATGTGGTGGAGAAATCACTGTTTCCAGCTGGCCTGGAAGCGGAAGTACTTTTACAGTATCACTAAGAACCTGTCACGGGGACGGTTCTTTTGGCAGGTGCTAACGATGAATAGCGGGAGCAATTTATCTTTGGTGCGTATTTATAAAAATGCTATAAACCGTATATTTACTCAATGAAATAATGATATAATGGACATGCATGGGGATGTGTTTCATCTCCATGCTTTTTTCTGTATTGTTAAGAGGAATAAATATGCTTGGTTTAGAAAAGTATAAGAAGTCAACCGTTATATCAGGTGCTTTAGTTGGGACTGTGACTTTGGTAATATTGGCTCTTTGTTGTATCTATTCGGCTGTTTATGGTGCAAACATGCATATTACCGCCGGCGGAGTAGTAATAATAACTTTTTTTATTCTGCCTTATCTTATCCTTGGAGGACTTTATGGATATCTGATATCCCTCATAGTCTTTCTGATCTCTTTTATTTGTGCGCTTATTTTTAACATGAATGATGCGTATAAGATGTCAATTTATCTTGTGTCAATGTTGTGCTTTTCTATGTTCGGCATGTATTTCTGGTTTGGGACAATAAAGAAAACAGTCATGGCAGCCCTGATTACGCTCGTTGCGACGTCTTTTACAGAACTTCTGTGTCTTTCCGTGATTGAGACAAGTGAATATGCATTAAATCAGATGGCAAACATTGGCGTGTATTTATATAGAGATGTGTGTGTGATTTTTGTGGCTGCATTTCTGTTTCACTTTTACTATACAAAAGCGCCTGATTCCTGGAAGTTCCCGTATCCAATCGCAGTGGCATATACAGGCTATTACAAGAAGGATAAAGATCTTGCCAGGCGGCTTCGTAAAACTAAAGTTAGCTATAAAATCACAGCAATCATTATTGGGGTTGAGCTTCTCCTTGGCATATTCGTAGCACTATTTATGGTAGTTCTTTTCCCGGATATCAAGGATATTTTTGCCGGGGGAATTCTACCGGGAGAGGGCTCGATATCGGGAGCAAATGCAGATGAGATGATTCAGCGGATTGAGAAAATGAAATTCACATTGACCGGTACTGCGCTGAGCTATGATATAAAAATGATTCTCCTTATGATGTGCGTGGGCGTGCCAATGGCTGCTATTGCGAATTTTTATACCAAGACAACTATAGGGGCACCCCTCGGCAATATGTCAGATTTTATGCAGGAATACGCAAATGCTGATGACGAGAAAAAACTTGAAGTTGGACAAAAGGTAGATTGTATTACCGTGAAAACCCATGATGAGATACAGGTGGTAGGTGAGTCCATACAGGCGACTGTACATGCTATAGAGGATTACATTGCCCATTTAAACGATGAACATGAGTTGGAAAAAGAACTTGAGGTAGCTCAGAAGGCATCGGAGGCAAAATCGTCATTTCTTTCTAATATGTCCCATGAGATAAGAACCCCTATAAATGCAGTTCTGGGGCTTAATGAGATGATACTGCGAGAGAGCAGCGAGTCGCAGATACTGGAGTATGCGGGAAGCGTTAAAAGCGCAGGGAATTCACTTCTTGGTATAGTCAATGATATTTTGGATTTTTCCAAGATTGAAGCCGGAAAGATGGATATATTGCCGGTTGAATACAATATAAGTTCTACGATCAATGATCTTGTAAATCTTATTGCCGTAAAAGCAGAGGACAAAGGACTTGAACTAAACTTCAATGTTGATGAAACTATTCCTCAGAAACTCATTGGCGATGAGATAAGGATAAAACAGTGTGTTACCAATATCCTTACAAATGCTGTAAAGTACACAGAAAAAGGCCGTGTTGATCTGAATGTCTCCTGTAGAAAAGCCGGAGATGACAGTATTTTCCTGCGGTTTGAGGTGATTGATACCGGAATCGGAATTAGAGAAGAGGATATTGAAAAACTGTACTCTCCTTTCGAGAGAATTGAAGAAATCCGAAACCGTTCAATCGAGGGAACGGGCCTGGGAATGAGTATTGTCAAAAAGCTTCTGGCCCTTATGGACACAAGACTTGAGGTTAAGAGCGTTTACGGAGAGGGATCGAACTTTTCTTTTGAAGTAAAACAGCAGGTTGCATCCTGGGAAGAACTTGGGAATTTCCGGGAGAGATATAAGGAGTTTTTAAGAAATCAAAAGAAATATACAGTGAGCTTTATTGCTCCGGATGCACTGATACTCATTGTGGATGATACCCCAATAAATCTTACTGTGGTAAAAGGTCTTTTAAAGAAGACAAGGGTTCAGGTGGATACAGCTGAGAGCGGATTTGAAACGCTGGATCTTGTGAAGAAAAAGAAATATGACGCAATTTTCATTGACCATAGAATGCCTGAGATGGATGGAGTGCAGACACTTAAAGCGCTGAAGGAAATGGAGGACAATTTTTCCAAGGATGCTCCCTGCATAGCACTTACAGCCAACGCAGGAGATGGGGCAAGAGATGAGTATATTGCCGAAGGGTTTAATGATTATTTGTCAAAACCTGTAAACGCAGAGCTTCTTGAAAAAATGTTAATGGAGTATCTTCCGGATGAAAAGGTATTTGAATCCGGTTCTGGTGAAGATGAGTCTCAAATCGATAGTGTTGTGGAAGACTCATTAGAAAATGCTGAGGATGAAGTCCTTTCTCTCCTCGAGGGAGTTGACCTTGATGAGGCAATAAAAAACTGCGGAAGCCCTGATCTACTTAAAAATGTGGTAAAAGAATTTTTGACAACAATAGACTCAAAGGCTGACCAGATAGAAAAGTATGCTAATGAAGGCGATTATCGTAACTATACAGTTACAGTTCATGCTCTTAAAAGCAGCGCAAGGCTGATAGGAGCAATGGAACTCTCCTCTATGGCTGCGCACCTCGAGGATTGTGGTAATAATGAAGAAGAAAAAGAAATTCGTGAAAAAACACCGGAACTCTTAGAATTGTTTAGAAGCTATAATGAAAAGCTATCAGCTATCAAGGGCAGAACGAGTGAAGAAGAACTTCCGGAAATTGGGACAGATGAGCTAAACAGTGCGTTTGGTGATATGAAAGAACTTCTTGAGGCCTACGATTTTGATACAGCAGACGGAATCATGAATATGTTGTCTGAATACAGGATCCCTGAAGAGTATAAAGAGAAATATGAAAAAGTCAGAACTCTTATGTCTGCAGTGGATAGAGATGAACTGATAAAGATACTATAATCATCGCAAGTGAGGAAAAGAGATGGAAAAGAGAGTACTGCTTATAGGTGGCGGAAAGAGCTTTATGGTAACATCGATTGCCAAGGAACTGAAGGAGCAGGGCTTTGAAGTCGTTCAGGCTGCACCCGACGTTACTGAAATAGAGCATATCGAGAACAGACCAAATGTCTATCTTATTTACGTGGAAGACATTGATGCGATGATGGAATTTTTCGTATATCTTCGGGATAAATCCGTGGAGACCGACATTTCAATAAGCATCATAGGTTCTCCTGATGAAATCGAGAAGATTTATTCCAAAACCTCCAAGGATAAGATTGCGGCCGTCTTTGAGCGCCCGGTTAATGTAAAAGAGCTTGGCAGGGCAATGCTGAAGGTTGTGGAAGCTGAGGAAGTCAGACTTCAGAAAAAGAGAATCCTTGTTGTGGATGATGACGGGACAATGCTTAGGACTATAAAGGGATGGCTCTCCGAGAAATATCAGGTATTCATGGTTAATTCAGGAATGGCTGCAATAACTTTTCTTGCTAAGAACGAAGTGGATCTGATTCTTCTTGACCATGAGATGCCTGTAACAACCGGGCCCAAAGTCCTGGAAATGCTTAGAAGTGAACCATCCACCAGCAATATTCCCGTCATGTTCCTTACAGTAAAAAGCGATAAAGAAAGCGTTATGCAGGTGCTGCCCCTAAAGCCAGAGAAATATCTTTTAAAGACAATGCCTCCGGCAGAGCTCGTCGCCAACATTGATGAATTCTTTGAGAAGCAGAAAATCAAGGCTTATATGTGACCAGCCACAGCGACCTGCCACGGGGACGGTTCTTTTGGCTGGTTCGTGTGGATTAAATTGATTCAAATAGTATAATTAGAGAAACAATGACAAAAATCTTGAGGACATCATATGCTAAAACTTGCAATTGTCGATGACGACGCCAATTACAGAAGTGAGATCAGAAAACTCCTGAAAAAGTATGAGGATGAGTTTGGCGTAACATTCAGCATTACTGAGTACACAGACGGGGATGAGATTACTGAGAAATACAAACCGGATCTTGATATTATTCTGTTTGATATTGAGATGGAATTTATGGATGGTATGAGCGCCGCCAGAAAGATCAGGGAAGTTGATCAGGATGTCATTATTGTCTTTATCACCAACATGCCCCAGTATGCCATAAGTGGTTATCAGGTTGGGGCTTTGGACTATATACTTAAGCCCCTCAGCTACTATGCTTTTTCTCAGACCATGAAAAGAGCTATAGGAAGGCGAAAGACGGACGACAAAAGGTACATTGTTGCAGGGGAGAGGGGCATTAAACAAAAGATTGATGCCTCAGAGATCCTGTATGTTGAAGTTATAAACCATGACCTGATATTCCACACAAAGGGTGGGAATATCAATGCCAAGGGTACCATGAAGGATACTATTAAAGAACTGGAAGGACTTGATTTCTTCCAGTGCAACAAGGGATATCTTATCAACCTTGAATATGTGGATGCTGTAAGCGGCAGTGATGTGAAGGTGGAGGATGACTACCTTCAGGTTTCCAGATCAAGGAAAAAGCCCCTTATAGATGCACTTAATGAATACATGAGAAAAGCAGGCTCCTGACCATTACTCTTTGGGACAGGGGATAAGGATCGAGAGGTTGAACCATCCGTTTTCTGCTTCGGCTCTTATAGAACCATCATATTTTTCCGCTATTTTCTTCATGCTCTTAACACCATAGCCGTGGATATTTGTATCGGACTTGTTGGTAAGAGGAAGATTGTGGCGGAATTTTATTTTGCCAATATATCTGTTTTCGACGTTTATTCTTACAAAGGATTTCTGCTTATCTACAGTAAGATGGATAAGTCTTTCGCTTTTTTCCGGAATCTTTTCAGCGCCTTCAATTGCATTATCAAGAGCATTGCCAAAAAGCGCGCTTATGTCCATGGGATTTAAGAAATCAAGGACCGATCCGTCGGCAACACAGGTGAGCTCAATGTTTCTTGCCTGGCATTTCATGGCTTCCTGGGTGAGCATTGTATCAAGGACTCGGTTACCTGTGGAGTACCTGGTCTCGAATTTTTTAATATCATCAAGCATCTGATCCAGGTATTCTTCGTTTTCAGCGCTTACAAGGTTTGATTTTAAGGCTATTAGCTGGTGCTTGAGGTCGTGATATTTCTGGTTGACGAGGGCAATGGATTCCTGGGAAATCTGGTACTGGCTATACTGCATTTCCAGCATGTTTTTTAGGGTTTCTGCTTCGATCTTCTCAATGCTCTGAAGCAATAGCTCGTGATACAGATAGAGTATGGAGACGGCTGTAAAATCGATGATGGTTCTTATTATGAAAAGCTCTGAGGTGTGCTCTGTTGTAAAGGGAGTTCCGGTTACAACATAGGACAGATTGCTGATGGAGTACAGTATCGCCATAAAAACTGCAACCAGGATCAGCTCTTTTCTGCTGATTACAAGTTCTCTGTTTCTTCCTGCATTGTTTCTCTCAAGGAAAAATCCCAAAACAAATATAAGAAAATAAGTGCAGAGCATCCCAACTACCTGATGAAGATACCCGGGATCAGCTTTTCCATTTACTAAAAAGAAGTAATAGATCTGCCAGCCGATTGAAGCCATAAACTCCCCCAGCATAAAGGCTTTGATTGTGTAATAGCTCTTTTTATAAAAATCTCCTTCCAAAGACAGATGGAATATACAGTATATCAGTCCGATGATGAAAATCATCATAATTATGTATGGAAAGCCATAAGAGCCTGTAGTAATGTGCATGAATAGGAGAAGTACTATTCCAATAGCAGCGGTTGGAATCCACTTTTTAAGACCTTTTCTGGTGTTGTGGTTAAAGTGCAGAAAAAACAGGGCAGATAAAAAATAGGATATGGCGTACCAGAAACCAGGTGTATTGTATATGTACGTTATTTCTCGTATTCCAATGATCATATATTTCTCCGAAAATTGTTTAATGGTAAGTCTGAAGTATCTGAATTAATTATATCAGATGCCTGCGCCTGCCATGATGCATTTCACGTCAAAAAAGTTACAGTTCCCGCAGACGACGTTTTTTTATTCACTTTTTGCGTAATATAAACTTATGACAATGAGTTGTTCACAGGGAGTTACAAAGAATCATGAATGAAAAGAAAAATATGTGGGCAAGCCCACTTTTGCAAAGCCAGATAAAGTCGGAGAAAGTAACCGCACCTGAAATGCTGATCGGATACCTGATAGGGCCTTTTGGAGCACTTCTTTCTTCAGGAATTTTCACCAGCATGCTTCAGAAGTACTTAAATGAAGTTCTTGGATTATCCAACGGATTTCTGACAGCACTTCCACTGGTATCAACCATATTTATAATCATTGCGAATCTTGTGGTTGGCCAGCTGATTGAGAATACAAGGGTTCTTGCCGGGAAGGCAAGGCCGTGGATATTGCTTTCGGCAGCAACACTTTCGGTGGCATCGATATTGATGTTCGTTGTGCCTTTCGAGGGAACAGCCAGGCTTGTGTGGATTGCGATTGCCTACAACCTGTATTATTCGGTAGCATTTCCGATTTACAACACAGCAAACGCTACGATGGTGCCGGTATCAACAAGGGACGGCGCACAGAGAAGCACTCTTGCATCTCTCTCAAACATAGCAGGCCTTGGAGTAATGGGAACCGGTTCAATGGTATTCCCAATACTTGCATCCAACATCTTAAAGAATGATCAGAGCAAGTGGCTGATGGTAATGATATTCGTGGCTATTATCACAGCACTTACAATTATCCTTCAGTACAAATTTACCAGAGAGAGGGTAACGGAAGAGGATTTAAACACCACTTCAGATGGCGATTCAAAAGAGCTTGTCAGCATGAAGGACCAGCTAAAGGCAGTTACTTCAGAGAGGTGGTGGTGGATAATAATTGTTTTCTACATGCTGTTTCAATGGTCCGGAGCTATCAAGAACGGCTCCATGACACAGTTTTGCGAGTGGGTTGTGGGCCTTGACATAGTAAGAGGCGACTGGGGAATAGCTCAGACAATCCTTTCGATTGCGGGAGCTCTTCCAATGACAGTAGCAGTCCTGTTTGTGGTCCCGCTGTCAAACAGGATAGGTAAAGCCAAGACCACAGCAATCTTTTTGGCTGTTGGATTCCTTGGGGGAGTGCTTGCAGGTCTTTTCTCTGAAAACCTTGTGATAGTTGGAATAGGAGTAGGACTTAAGTGTTTTGGATCATCTCCGGCATGCTACCTGATACTGGCTATGCTGGCGGATGTGATCGATCACATTGAATACAAGACGGGGCTTCGCACAGACGGACTGACAATGAGTATTTACTCATCACTCATGGTTGCGGCAACGCCAATAGGAACATCAATACTTAACGCGCTTCTTACAGCAGCGGGCTTTGACCAGACACTTGTCTTTGGAGAGGGCATTCAGAGCGCATCTGCAAAGATGGCTCTATCAGTTTCATATATATGGATAGAAACGATTTGCTACGGTATATGCACATTCCTGATCCTTGCTTTCGGGGTGGAAAAGAACTTAAAGAAAGAGCAGCAGGAGATTCAGGAGAGGAAAAAGGTAAAAACTGTTTAACGTATTAAGGAGGAAAAAATGGCAGCAGGAAAATCTTTCAGAAAGTGGAGAGGACTAAGCGCGATAACAGCATCACTCCTTTCCATTGCGGTTGGAGGTCTGGTGATAGTTGATGCCAATGCGGCATTTATCAACTCAAGACTTGGAACAACAAACATCAAGCTGGTGGAAACCGGGGACGGCACACAGGACACGAATTATTTCAAGTCTGAGTTTACAAGCGTTTCAGATCTGATTGATGTTAAGGAAGCTCTGGCTCAGGAAATTGCTTCAGAGGGAACAGTTCTTTTGAAGAATAATGAAAATGCTCTTCCTATAAGCACAACCGACAAGGTTACCGTATGGGGCATGAACAGCGTAAATCCGGTACTTGGAGGAATGATCGGCTCATCCGTTTCTGTAAATACTGAGGCGGGGCAAAAGAGCTATGGCATTATCGAAGCGCTTCAGGAAAAGGGAATTACTGTTAACACAAAGATGGTGGAGCTCTACAACAGCGAATCAGCTCAGAAGAGCGGCAAGAGAGTCATTCAGCCAAGCTTTGGACCAATCTATGAGGATCCTTCAATGTACGGTGTTGGAGAGATGGATCCTTCATATTACACCAGCGATATTCTTTCTCTGGCAGATAAGACAGTTGCCATCTGCTTTATCTCAAGGGGAAGTTCAGAGGCTGCAGATTACTCAACTTCCATGACTTCACCTGAGGGAGATGGAGATACTTACGATGTGCCACTTGCTCTTTCAACTTATGAGAAGGCAATGATAGAGCAGGCAAAAGCACATAGCACAAAGGTTATCGTTATGCTCAACACTTCCAATCCAATGGAGATTGAAGAGCTTAAAAATGATGACGGAATTGATGCAATTGTATGGGCAGGTGATCCCGGTGCGTATGGATTCCTTGGTGTTGTGGATGTACTTACCGGAGAAGTTAACCCATCTGGACATCTTGTTGATACATATGCAGTGGATTCAACATCTTCACCAGCTATGGTGAACTTCGGTGTATCCAGCTACACAAATGCTTCACCAAGCGGTGGATCGGATGCAATGGATTCAAACAACAAGTCAGACTGGTTTGTTGTTGAAGGCGAAGGCATTTACAACGGATATAAGTACTACGAGACAAGATATGAGGATGAGATCCTTGGACAGGGAAATGCCACAAGCAGTGAAGGTTCATCAAATGGTCGTGCCTGGAACTATGAGAATGAAGTCAGCTACTCTTTTGGCTATGGACTCTCATATACAACCTTTGAGCAGACATTAAAGAGTGTGGATGTATCCCTTGGCGGAGAGAGTACTGCAACTGTTGAAGTTAAGAATACCGGTTCCGTAGCTGGTAAGAGTGCTGTTCAGCTCTATGTACAGGCTCCTTACACTCAGGGCGGAATCGAGAAGTCTGCAATCCAGCTTGTCGGCTTTGGTAAGACTTCAGTTCTTGAGCCTGGAAAGAGCGAGACTGTAACAATCTCTTTTGACGCTTCTTACTTTGCAAGCTATGACGAGGATGCATCAAACAGCCTTGGAACAAACGGAGTGTGGGTGCTTGAGGCAGGGGATTACTACTTCTCTGTAGGAAACGGAGCACACGAGGCGTTAAATAACGTACTTGCAAAGAAGCTGGGAAGCAGCGATGGCCTTGTCTCCATCACAGATGATGAGAATATTACAGGAAATGCAGTTGTATGGAACCTTGGTACAACAGATACTACAACTTATTCTGAGAACGTTGAGAACCAGCTTCAGGATATGGATATAAACAATCACATTGACGGAACAGTGGAATACACCACAAGATCCGACTGGACAAAGGGCTGGACAACAATAGATGCTATCACTCCTGTTGACAGCATGATGACAGGTCTTAACAATGCAAACTATGAGCTTACATCAAATGGCGACGGAGTTACATGGGGAGCAGATAACGGGCTTACAATTCTCGATATGATAGTGCTTGATGAGAATGGAAATTATGCCGGTGTTAAGGATTTTGATGATCCTGACTGGGATAAGCTTCTTGATGAGATCACCCTGGATGAGGCAATCCAGTTTATAGAAAAAGGCGGAGATGATGTTGAAAACATCGACTCAATCCTCCTTAGCAGAACTTATGCAAACGATGGTCCTATCGGATATGCAGCTGACCAGGTTACTGATTACACCTACAGATGGTCAACTTCTAATTCGGGCGAAGCAACATATGCAACAAAGAACGATGACAAGGCTACATATACAATGGCTACAATGCCAACTGATCCTGTAGTTGCAGCAACCTTTAACACAGAGCTTGCTCAGCGCGAGGGAGAACTCTTTGGCGAAGACAGTCTGTGGTCAAATGAAAGCTCACTCTTTGCACCGGGTATGAACCTTCACAGATCACCTTACTGTGCAAGAAATCACGAGTATTACTCAGAAGATCCAATGCTTACATCCCTTATGGGAACAGCTGTATGCATCGGCGGTGAGGAAAAGGGAACCCAGATGGAGCCAAAGCACTTTGCTTTTAACCATCAGGAGTCAAACAGGTCCGGTGTTTCAACTTTCATGACAGAGCAGGCAGCAAGAGAGAATGAGCTTCGTTGTTTCCAGCTTGTTATGAGCAGCAACAATTGTCAGGGCATCATGACAGCCTTCAACAGGGCAGGCACTGTATATGTTGGAGCGTATAAGAACCTTCTTGTAAACATTGCAAGAAATGAGTGGGGTTATACAGGCTGGTACAACACAGACATGATAAATGGTACTGAGTACATGAACTGGCGTGACATCACAGCAGCAGGCGGCGGAAACTGCCTTACAACATCAGCTTATGACAGCTCAATTATCGGAACAATGGCGGCATCAAAGAAAGCAATTTCAAAGGATACACAGTTCCAGGAGATGATGAAGTACAACCTTAAGTACTGGATGTACAATATTGCAAGTTCAAATGCAATGAATGGAATCAGTCAGACAACCAAGATTAAGCACGTACTTGCGTGGTACCAGATACTTCTTATCGCAGTAGCTGTTGCATCCGGAGCACTTACCGTGGCATTTGCAGCACTTGGAATAGTAACAGCTAAAAAAGCATCAAAGGAGGAGGCTTAAGCAATGAATAAGGACAGAAAAAGAGGCGCATTATTTACTCTGGCAGCAGGAGTTTTATCAGCGGCAGCCTGCATCGTATATATACCTGTAATGTATAAGCTTCCCGTTGTGTTTGTGGCGCTGATCATAGCTGCAGCTCTGGGAGTGGCAGCATTCATGCAGGTCAATAAGGTGGCATCAGCCATCGCTCCTGTACTTGTGGCATTTCTTGCAGCTACAGGTATTATCTGGGCAGTAAACCCTATGGTCAACCAGCTTGGCTATGTTGTATCCGGACTTGATGATATCAGCACAGTCATAATGCTTCTCATTTCAGTAGCACTTATGGCAGCGGCAATGGTTGTATCGATCATCGCTTCATTCATGCCACAGAACACCGCTGAATGACAGCTCTTTTGCTAAAAAATGCATTTGATGCAGAAAAAGATACCGTTCACGAAAGTGACGGTTACAGACAAGATTTAAATGGTAATGTACATAATGTAAACAGCAGATGAGATCTGCTAAATGACTTGAATAAAAGGAGAGTTTAAAATGAAAAAGAAAGTATTATCTTTACTCGTTGCAGCAACAATGGCTATTACAGCACTTACAGCTTGTGGCTCTTCATCAGCATCTGCAGGCCAGTCAGCTGAGGCAAAGGCTGAGGCTAAGGCTTCTCTTGATGCACTTGGACTTGAGGCTCAGTATGAACCCAATGCTGATTATGCAGAGTATACACTCGTTGATTATGAGATCGCAGATATCGGAGCACAGTTTGTTGCAACTGTTTCAAAGTCTTCAGATGGCAAGAAGTATGAAGTACACTGCATGTTCTACGGTGATGAGCAGCTCTCTGTTCTTGAGGACGGAAAGGTTACAGAGGACAAATCAGGTTTCATGGAGACTGATACACCTCTTATAGTTGCAAAGGCTGAAGAGCAGGGAATCTGGGTTTCAACCAAATAATGCTTACTGACGAAAGATAACATAAAAAACCTTCAGAAAACGGGAACTTGCCTCATATGCATTCCCGTTTTCGCCTTATAGAGACAAATTTATTTATGAAAAAGAAGCAGTGTTTTAATCCATATCTTCCCAGCTGGGAATACATCCCTGATGCTGAGCCACATATAGTCGGGGACAGGGTTTATATCTATGGATCTCACGATCTTTTTAACGGAGCATCCTTCTGTCTTGAAGATTATGTTTGCTGGTCAGCCCCGCTTTCGGATCTTTCAGACTGGAGATATGAAGGCATTATATATAAAAGAGATCAGGATCCCAATGCAAGGGGACCAAGGCTTTTACTTGGACTTGCAGCCCCTGACATGGTGCAGGGAATGGACGGAAGATTTTATCTTTATTATTTCATGGGCGGAACAAAGAAAATATCAGTTGCCGTTTGCGATACACCTGCAGGGAAATACCAGTACTACGGCGATGTGATATACCCCGATGGAACGCCAATTGGATTTAAGGGAGAGCCCTTTCAGTTCGATCCGGGAATTTTCATGGATGAAAATGGTAAACTATATTTATATACAGGATTTGCTTTGAGAAACAATCCTCTTTTGCTTATGGGAAACAAGCCGACTTCAAAAGGTCCCATGTGTTTTGAACTAGATACAGGTGACATGCTCACGGTAAAAAACGGACCCACGTACATCGGCGTTGGCGGCTACGAAGACGGTGATGAGTCGGGATATAAGGATCATCTTTTTCTGGAAGCCAGTTCCATGAGAAAGTTTGATGGCAAGTATTATTTCATCTATAGCTCTTTAAATAGCCATGAGCTTTGCTACGGGGTATCAGACAGACCCGATAGAGGTTTCTCTTTTGGAGGAGTTCTTGTTTCCAACGGAGATATCGGCCTTTCGGGAATTACAGGTGTAAAAAATGCAAGGAACAATACAGGCAATACCCATGGGAGTCTTATAAAGCTTGGTGATAAGTATTATGTCTTTTACCACAGACAGACTAACAGAAAGCAGTCTTCAAGACAGGCCTGCGCTGAAGAGATAAGATTTGAAAATGGAAAGTTCTATCAGGCCCAGATGACCTCAATGAGCTTTTCGGATAAGCCTCTTGCAGGGACGGGGGTATATCCTTCATACATTGCCTGCAATCTGTACGGAAAGAGCGGAACAAGATTTCTTTCCATGGTAAAGCACTTAAAAGGCGATACTCCATATATCACTCAGGATGGAAAAGACAGGGAAGAAGGCCCTGATCAGTATATAGAAAATTTTTGCGACGGATGCACCGTGGGATTTAAGTATTTTGATCTTAGTAAAACTCGCGGTATAAGAGTTAAGCTCAAAGGAAATGGCAGGGGCTTTGTTACAGTCAAATGCGCTGAGGATGGCGAAGTTATGTGCAGGATCCCGGTGGAGAGATGCAGTCTGGAAACTTGGTTTGATGCCGCTTTTGGGCCGGCGTCAGAAAAAGAGGCTCTTTATTTTGGATTCGAAGGAAGCGGAAGATTTAAGTTCATATCTTTTGAACTGATATAAACGGACTACATATATGTTGCAGGTCATCCTGCAGAAAGGAATAAAATGCAGAAGGTAGATTTTAACAAGGGGTGGACATATAGAAGAATTGATGTGGAGGATACAGAAAAGTGTGTTAATCTTCCACATGATGCGATGCTCTCTGAGCCAAGAAGCGAGGAGAATCCCGGCATTCACAATATTGGATATTTTGAGGGGCACGACTACGAGTATAAAAAGACATTTAATCTTCCTGAAGACTATTCAGATAAGGATGTGGTCTTTGAATTTGAGGGAGTCTATCATGACCCCGAAGTTTATTTAAACGGATTTAAGATTGCTGAGTGCAATTATGGTTATACAGACTTTTTTGCAAAGGCTGAGGGCCTTAAATTTGGCGAGGGAAAAGAGAACGAAAACGAGATAAGAGTCATCGCAAGAAATGCAGATCAGCCAAACAGCAGATGGTATTCGGGATCCGGTATTTATCGTCCTGTATGGATGTATGTTGCGGATAAAAAACACATTGTTGTTAATGGCGTGAAAGTGAGGACTCTGGGCACAAAGGCTTATGACGATTCAGGAAGGCGCGGAGATGCAAGCCTTGGGATAAAGGTGGAGGTGACGGGACCTTCAGTTGATGCAGATGAAAAAGTTCATTTTGAAGTTATCTCTTTTGACGGCGAAATCATTCTTGAAGGAGAAGCATATCCGGGAAAAGAGATTCAGGTTGGGCTTGAAAATGTTGCATTATGGAGCGCAAGAACTCCGGCTCTTTATACGCTGAAAGCATCTTATAGTGGCGATGAAGAGACTGTGACTTTTGGTATTAGAACCCTTACATGGGACAGAGCAAATGGTATCAGGGTCAACGGCAAAAGAATCCTCCTAAGGGGAGCTTGCATCCACTCTGACAATCAGCTTCTTGGAGCTGTAACAGATCCTGAGGCAGAACTTCGAAGAGTAAAACTCCTTAAGAAGTGGGGCTATAACGCCATACGATCTGCACACAATCCATGCTCTAAATATCTTCTTGATGCCTGTGACAAGCTGGGAATGTACATGATGGATGAGTATGTAGACATGTGGTACATTCACAAGAATAAGTATGATTATGCGCTGCACATGGAAAAGAACTACAAGTTCGACCTTAAGTCAATGGTGGAAAAGGATTACAACCACCCCAGCGTAATCATGTATTCTACAGGAAACGAAGTGGCCGAGACAGGTCAGGAGAAGGGAATAGCCCTTACAAAGAGCATGACTGAGTATCTTCACAGCCTTGATGACTCAAGACCTGTAAGCTGCGGCATAAATATCTTTTTCAATTTCCTGTTCTCTGCGGGATTTGGAATCTACAGTGATGAGAAGGCGGAAAAGGAAGCAGCCCAGGCCGGAAAGAAAAAGAAGAAGGCAGTGGGAAGCGAATTCTACAATGAGCTGGCAGGTAAACTTGGCGACACCTTTATGAAGATGGGCGCCACAATCTACCCCTGCGATGTTAAGACCAGAGATGCCTATGCCAATATGGATATAGCTGGTTACAACTATGGAATCCTTCGCTACAAGAAGGACCTGAAGAAATACAGGAACAGGCTCATCCTTGGAAGCGAGACATTCTGCAAGGATGCATACAAGTTCTATGAATTTGCCAAAAGAAATCCCGGCCTTGTGGGAGACTTTGTCTGGGCAGGACAGGATTATATAGGTGAAGCGGGAATCGGTTCCTGGGAATATGAGGATTATGCTCCTGCGGACGGCGATAAGGCAGGATGGCTCACAGCCGGAAGTGGAAGACTTGACATTACGGGCAAGCCCATTGGTGAAGCTTATTACACAAGGGTTGCCTTCAACAGGGAAAAAGGTCCTGTAATCGCAGTTGAGCCCGTTTATCAAAAGGGTAAGCACTCACCCTCTGCATGGAAGATGTCATCAGCCGTAAGAAGCTGGTCGTACCCTGGTTGTGAAGGTGACAAAGCCAAAGTTGAAGTATATGCAAGAGCTGCAAAGGTAGAGCTCTTCGTAAATGGCGTGAGTGAGGGTACTAAGGAATTTATCGGAGATTGTATATTCAAATTTACAGTACCATACAGATCAGGAAGTATTGAGGCTGTCGCATATGATAAGCGTGGCAATGAGATTGGCAGGGATGTGCTTAAGACAGCTGACAGCGAAACAGTTTTGTCAATTGTTCCTGAGCAAGAAGTGGCTAATACGGGGCGTCTGTTGTATGTGAGATTATCTTTTACTGATAAAAACGGTATATGGAAGCCTATGGAGAAGGACAGGATCAGGCTTAAAGTAGAAGGCGGTGAACTTGTGGCGTTTGGAAATGCATGCCCTTATAACCCTGACGGATACCTTAAGGATGAGACTTTTACATACTACGGAGAGGCCCTTGCGGTGATCAGAGCAGGTGAGGGAAAAGAGCTTAAGATCGAGGCGGACTGCAAAAGAGGCGATCACAGCGAGCTGATCGTTCCAATAGAGTGAAAAGCATAAAGAGGACTAAAAATGCTTAAGATAGATAGCTTTAGAGTTGACAATCTTGATAGCGGATGTGTTACAGATCAGGAAAAACCCAGGTTTTCCTGGTCTGTATCCGGTGATAAAAACGGTATCAGGATAAGAAAACAGACTATAACTGTTAATGGCTGGAAGAAAGATATAGAAGCCGAGCAGAACTGTGTTTATGCGGGACCAAGGCTTGCTCCTTTTGATGAGTATGATGTAAGACTCGTGATTGAAACTGAGGATGGCGATAACGCTGAGGCGGATCTTACATTTGAAACCGGATTTCGTGGAAGCAAATGGAAAGCGGATTTTATAACCTGCAAGAGCTATACCTTTACAGAGAAAAAGGTTTCTCCAAAGGTGATGACGTTTAAGAAGGAATATGACCTTGAGGGCAATGTAAAGAAAGCAAGGTTATATGCTACTGCCCTTGGAATGTACAAGGTGGATATAAACGGAAAAAAGGCAGGGGATTTATTCCTTACCCCTGGCTTTACTTCTTATAAGCATAATCTTCAGTACCAAGCCATTGACGTAACAGATATTCTTACAGATCACAACACAATAACTGCAACAGTGGCTGGCGGATGGGCTGTTGGATCATTTGTTTTTTCAAGAAATAACCGCATAACTTGCGATAAACAGGCATTTATGTGCGAGCTTCACATTGAGTATGAAAATGGT
>JAEEGH010015268.1_pt1 | contig 16714 bp, 13 predicted proteins | sample 9134181 | NCBI WGS metagenome assembly JAEEGH01 (sample SAMN16246544, study PRJNA631951) | gut metagenome | biome: gut microbiome; feature: rumen; material: DP-attached | host: Bos | place: Iran: Karaj | collected 2018-10
TAATGTCATTGAGCTTATTGAGGGCTTCGAGGGGAGTGAGGTTGTTGACATCGAGGCCGAGAATCTCGTCACGAACCTGACAGAGCACGGGGTCGTCGAGCTGGAAGAAGGAGAGTTGCATGCCTTCACGGGAAGCTGCAATCTCGGCTGTTGGCTTGCCGACACTACCCACTTGGGCATTATCAGACTCCAACTGCTTCAGGATGACGTTGGCACGCTTCACGATGGAACGAGGCATACCCGCAATCTCTGCCACATGGATACCAAAGGAATGCTCAGAGCCACCACGCTCCAACTTGCGGAGGAAGATGACTTTGCCATCGACCTCCTTCACAGAGACGTTGTAATTCTTGATACGGGAGAAGTTCTTCTCCATCTCATTAAGTTCATGATAGTGCGTAGCAAAGAGCGTGCGAGGATGACCTTTGGCATTCTCGTGCAGGTATTCCACGATGGCCCAGGCTATCGAGATGCCATCATAAGTAGAAGTGCCGCGCCCCAACTCATCGAAGAGAACCAAAGAGCGAGAAGACACATTATTTAATATGTTCGAGGCTTCCGTCATTTCCACCATAAACGTAGACTCGCCCAAAGAGATGTTATCCGAAGCACCCACACGGGTGAAGATCTTATCCACCAAGCCGATTCTCGCGGCCTCAGCAGGTACGAAACAGCCTATCTGGGTGAGCAGCACGATCAATGCCGTCTGACGGAGCAGGGCTGACTTACCTGCCATATTAGGACCTGTGATGATGATGATCTGCTGCCGTTCGTTGTCAAGCAGGATATCATTAGGCACGTAACGTTCTCCCAATGGCAGTTCCTGTTCGATGACAGGATGACGCCCCTGCTTGATGTCGATGACCTCTGAAGAATCGATGACAGGACGGATATACTTATTCTCCTCGGCAGTCTTCGCAAAAGCAAGCAGACAGTCAAGGCGGGCGATGATATTCGCGTTGATCTGTATCTGCGGAATAAACTCCTGCATGGCAAGAATCAGGTCGTTGAACAGCTTTGCCTCCAACGACAGGATCTTATCCTCCGCCCCAAGAATCTTCTCTTCGTACTCCTTCAGTTCCTGAGTGATATAGCGTTCGGCCTGAGCCAGCGTCTGCTTGCGAACCCATTCCTGGGGTACCTGGTCTTTATAGGTATTGCGCACCTCCAGATAATAGCCAAACACATTGTTATAGCCAATCTTCAGTGAACTGATGCCTGTCTGTTCTGCCTCCCGTTGCTGTATCTGTAGGAGATAGTCCTTACCGCTATAGGCGATGTGTCGCAGTTCGTCGAGTTCCGCGTTCACGCCGTCGCGAATCACACCACCTTTGGCCACCAGCTGAGGCGGATCGTTCTGAATCTCCTTCTCAATCCTATCTCTTAACGACTCACAGAGGTTCAACTGCTCCCCAACCCGTTTCAATGCCTCGTTGTCTGCATAGAGACAAGCCGTCTTAATGGGCTGGATGGCCTGCAGGGCCACCTTCAGTTGTACTACCTCCCGAGGCGATACACGTCCAACAGCCACCTTCGAGATGATACGCTCCAAGTCGCCGATACGATGCAGCTGTTCATCGAGCGTCTCTCGGAAGTCGGGCTCACGATAGTAGTATTCCACGATGTCCAGTCGCTCGTTGATGGGTTTCTCGTCTTTCAAGGGGAACACCAGCCAACGCCTCAGCAGACGGCCTCCCATGGGGCTTACCGTCTTGTCGATGACGTCGAGCAAGGATTTGCCGTCGTCCTGCATCGGATGGATGAGTTCAAGACTACGGATAGTGAATTTATCCAGACGGACATACCTATCCTCTTCGATGCGAGAGATGGAGGTGATATGTCCTATTTGGGTGTGTTGCGTCTGTTCAAGATACTGCAGGATGGCCCCAGCAGCGATGACACCGCTTTGCAGATGGTCTACGCCAAAGCCTTTCAGGTTCTTCACCTTGAAGTGTCGCAGCAGCTTCTGCTTTGAGGTCTGCTCCGTAAACACCCAGTCATCGAGCTGGAAGGTAAAATATTTCGTGCCGAAGAGTCGCTCAAAATCATGTTTGCGGCTTCTGTCAAAAAGAATCTCCTTGGGCGAGAAATTACCCAAGAGTTTCTCGACATAGTCAGATGTGCCTTCGCCTGTCAGGAACTCACCCGTTGAAATATCCAGGAAAGCCACACCAAACGATGCCTTGCCGAAATGGACGGCTGCCAGGAAGTTGTTCTCCTTATAGTTCAATACATTGTCTGAGAGGGCCACACCTGGCGTCACCAACTCTGTGATACCTCGCTTAACGAGCTTCTTCGTCAGCTTGGGATCTTCCAGCTGGTCACAGATGGCCACACGTTTGCCGGCCCTGATGAGCTTGGGCAGATAGGTGTCGAGGGCATGATGAGGGAAGCCCGCCATCTCATCACCCTTGGCTCCAGCACCGTTGTTCCTGTGGGTGAGGGTGATGCCCAGGATCTTCGCCGCTGTGATGGCATCCTCACAATAGGTCTCGTAGAAGTCTCCGCAGCGGAAGAGCATGACGGCGTCAGGATGCTTCGCCTTCAGGTCGAAGAACTGTTTCATCATCGGGGTCAGCTCCCCGTCTTTCTTGGCCATCAGGTTTATACGCTATTTTTGGATGTAATTCATGATAAGGTCCACAATGTCGTCTTCCGTATGTCCGTCGACATTGAATACAAGGTCGTAGTTACGGGTGTCGTAACGAGAGGTGCCTGTGTACTTCTTCACATAGCGTTCACGGGCCTTGTCCACATCCTTGATGATCTTGACGGCCTCTTCGCGACTGATATTCCGCTTTTCCATCAGACGACTGATACGGGTTTCCATCCCTGCCTGTATGAGAATGCTTAAGTGGTTGGGATGGTCGCGGAGCACGAAGAAGGCACTTCGTCCTGCCATCACACACGACTCGTCGGCAGCGATACCTTTCAGAATCTCCTTCTCCGACTGGAAGATGTCATCGGTAATCAGGAAGTCGGGAATGGACGAGCTGCCAGGAATGAGCTGTGGGGCTGCAAAACTTGGCATGATCTTCAGACTGCGCTTAAAGTCTGCCCACCAGTTATGCTTCTGACCCTTCAGTCTTTCTATCTCCTGAGCCGTTAAATCATATTTCTTTTCCAGCTCTTGAATGAGCGCCTTGTCATAGAAAGGCACACCCAGACGGTCTGCTAACAGCTTACCAATGGTCCTGCCGCCAGAACCTAACTCACGGTTGATGGTGATGACAAATTTATCTTTTAGTTTCATACGTCGTTGATGATGGTTTCTGCAAAGGTACGAAGAAAAAAAGAGTTAATCGTTAAGAATTAAGAAAAAATGTGTGTCAGGCGCAATTTTTCTTATCTGTTAACGCTTAATTCTCAACTTTTCCGTATCTTTGCAGATCAGAAATAACAACCACAGTCATGAATATTCTAGTCATCAATCCAGGCTCTACATCAACAAAGATGGCCGTCTATGAAGACGAGAAGCCAATCCTCCTGAGAACAATCGTCCACTCTGCTGAAGAGCTGTCGGCTTTCGACGATGTGCTCCTTCAGCAGGATTTTCGTAAACAAGTGCTGATCAACGAACTGAAGCAGGCACAAATACCCATGGACTTCGACGCCGTCATTGGTCGCGGTGGACTGGTAAAACCCTTGGAGGGTGGTGTCTACGAGATCAACGAGCAGATGATCAGCGACACCCTCAGCGGCATCGCCATGCATAACCACGCTTGTAACCTGGGCTGTCTGATTGCCTATGAGATTGGGATGGAGATTCCTGGTTGTCGTGCCTTTATTGCAGACCCAGGAGTAGTGGACGAGTTAAACGACTATGCCCGTATCTCAGGCTCGCCGCTGATGAATCGCATCTGCATCTGGCACGCCCTGAACCAGCGGGCCATCGCTCGCCGCTATGCCGCTGAGATAGGCCAGCGCTACGAAGACCTGAACCTGATTGTCTGTCACATGGGTGGTGGTATCTCCATTGCCGTTCATGAGCGGGGTAGGGCCGTAGATGCCAACAACGCCCTTGACGGTGAGGGGCCCTTCTCGCCAGAACGTGCCGGCTCACTCCCTGCTGCCGATCTCATCCGTCTCTGCTTCAGCGGAAAATATACTGAGAAGCAACTGCTGAAGCGTATTGCAGGCCAGGCAGGACTCAATGCCCATCTGGGCACCAACGACGTGAAGGAGATTATCCGCCGCATAGAAAAGGAGGGCGATGAACATGCTCGTCTGGTCTTCGACGCGATGATCTATCATGTGGCCAAGAACATCGCTGCTGAGTCGGCTGTGCTCTGCGGACAGATTGATGCCATCCTGCTTACTGGTGGCCTTGCCAGAAGCGAGTATGTCGTGAGTCGTCTGCGTAAGCGCATCGCTTTCCTCGCCCCTGTCCATTGTTTCCCAGGCGAAGACGAGATGGGCGCTTTGGCCCAGAATGCCCTCGCCGTGCTTCAAGGCAAGCGCCTCGCAAAGGTGTATGAATAGCGTTGGAAGCATCAGAACATATTTTTTTGTGTTTCTTTTGTTCTTTTGTCTAAAATATTTCGTATCTTTGCAGCCCAAATTAATATGTACGGAAACAATTAAAACATAGATAGAATGGATTACAATTTCAGAGACATCGAACAGAAATGGCAGAAGCGATGGGTGGAGAATGGCACCTATCGTGTGGTTGAGGACAAGACAAAGAAGAAGTTCTACGTGCTCAATATGTTCCCCTATCCTTCTGGGGCCGGATTGCACGTGGGGCATCCTCTGGGATACATTGCCTCGGATATCTATGCCCGTTATAAGCGCCTGCAGGGCTTCAACGTATTGAATCCCATGGGCTATGATGCCTACGGTCTGCCCGCAGAGCAGTATGCCATCCAGACAGGTCAGCATCCTGAGAAGACCACCTTTGAGAATATCGACCGTTACCGCTCTCAGTTGGATAAGATTGGTTTTTGCTTCGACTGGGAGAGAGAAGTGCGCACTTGTGACCCCATCTACTATAAGTGGACGCAGTGGGCCTTCCAACGAATGTTCAAGAGCTATTTCTCAACCTCGTCGCACAAGGCTCAGCCCACCATCAAACTCATTGAGCATTTCGAACTGATGGGTACTGACAACTGCAATGCCCTGGGTACTGAGGAATTGCACTTCACGGCTGCCGACTGGCATAACTTCTCTGAGAAGAAGAAGCAGGAGGTGCTGATGAACTACCGTATCGCCTACCTCGCTGACACGATGGTGAACTGGTGTCCGAAACTTGGAACCGTACTTGCCAACGACGAGGTGGTCGATGGTGTCTCAGTTCGTGGCGGCTATCCCGTGGTTCAGAAGAAGATGCGCCAGTGGTGTCTGCGTGTCTCTGCCTATGCTCAGCGTTTGCTCGATGGTCTTGAGGAGATTGACTGGACAGACTCACTGAAAGAGACTCAGCGCAACTGGATTGGTCGCTCTGAGGGTACAGAGGTGGAGTTCAAGGTGGCAGACAGCGATAAGCACTTCACCATCTTCACCACTCGAGCCGATACGATGTTTGGTGTCACCTTCATGGTGCTGGCTCCAGAGAGTGACCTCGTGGCAGAACTCACGACTGCAGAGCAGAAGGAAGAGGTGGAGAAGTACCTTGACTACGTGAAGAAGCGCACAGAGCGCGACCGTCAGATGGACCACAAGGTGACGGGCGTATTCTCTGGAAGCTACGCCATCAATCCGTTTACCGATGAAAAGATTCCCATCTGGATTGCAGAATATGTGTTGGCTGGCTATGGTACTGGTGCCATTATGGCCGTACCTGCCCACGACTCCCGCGACTATGCCTTCGCCAAGCACTTCAACCTCCCCATCATTCCTCTGATTGAGGGAGCTGATGTCTCTGAGGAGAGTTACGACGCCAAGGAGGGTATCATGTGTAACTCTGCAAGCAGCAAGTTCTCACTCAACGGTCTGACCGTTAAGGAGGCCATCGCTGCCACGAAGAAATTCGTGACGGAGCAGGGTCTGGGTCGTGTGAAAGTGAACTATAGACTAAGGGATGCCATCTTCTCACGCCAGCGCTACTGGGGTGAGCCGTTCCCTGTATACTACAAGGACGATATGCCCTACATGATTCCGAAGGAGTGCCTGCCGCTGGAGTTGCCTGAGATTGACGAGTATAAGCCGACAGAGACTGGTGAGCCCCCATTGGGACGTGCCAAGATGTGGGCATGGGATACGAAGACAGACAAGGTGGTGAGTAAAGATGAGATAGACAACAAGACGGTGTTCCCCTTGGAGTTGAACACGATGCCTGGCTTTGCGGGCTCATCGGCTTATTACCTTCGCTATATGGATCCCAAGAACGAGAAAGCCCTCGTGAATAAGGATATCGATGAGTATTGGCGTTCTGTCGACCTCTATGTGGGAGGTACTGAGCACGCTACAGGTCACTTGATATATTCTCGTTTCTGGAACAAGTTCCTCTATGACTCGGGCTATAGCTGCGAGGACGAGCCTTTCAAGAAGCTCGTGAATCAGGGTATGATCCAGGGCCGCAGTAACTTTGTCTATCGTATCGAAGACGAGGGAGCTGACAAAGGTAAGTTCGTCAGCTTCGGACTGAAGGACAAATATACCACGACACCTATCCATGTGGATGTGAACATCGTCTCGGCTGATATCCTTGATATCGAAGCCTTCAAGGCTTGGCGCCCTGAGTACGAGCATGCTGAGTTCATTTTAGAGAACGGCCAGTACAAGTGTGGCTGGGCCATCGAGAAGATGTCGAAGTCGATGTTCAACGTGGTCAATCCGGATATGATCGTCGAGAAGTACGGTGCTGATACACTCAGACTCTATGAGATGTTCCTGGGTCCTGTAGAGCAGTCTAAGCCTTGGGATACCAATGGTATCGACGGCTGCCACAGATTCCTGCGTAAGTTCTGGAATCTCTATCAGAATGGCTTCGAGGGCGAAGCAACTGCTGACAATCTGAAGAGTGTTCATAAGCTCATCAAGAAGGTATCTCAGGATATCGAGACCTTCAGCTACAACACCTCCATCTCTGCCTTCATGATCTGCGTGAATGAACTCTCGCAGCAGAAGTGCAAGAACAAGGAGATGCTGAAGACGCTCGTCATCCTCATCGCTCCCTTCGCTCCCCATATTGCTGAAGAGCTCTGGGAGCAGCTGGGAGGCGAGGGTAGTGTCTGCGATGCTCAATGGCCCACATGGAATGAGGAGTATCTCGTAGAGAGTCAGGTGAAGCTGGGTATCGCCTTCAACGGTAAGGCCCGCTTCGAGATGTCGTTCGCTGCTGATGCAGACAACAAGACCATCGAGGAGGCAGTACTGGCAGACGAGCGCTCTCAGAAATATCTTGACGGCTTCCAGGTAGCAAAGGTTATCATCGTCCCTAAGCGTATGGTGAACATTGTTCTGAAGAAGTAAATGACATTACATCATAAAATGATCCTGAACGAGGCCAGGGACTATATGTTTATAGCCCTTGGTCTCGCCATTTATACCATAGCCTTCACAGTCTTCCTGATGCCTTATCAGATTGTGGCAGGTGGCGTAACTGGCCTTTCTGCCATCATCTATTATGCCACAGGTTTCCATTTGGAGAACACCTATATCATCATCAACGGTCTCCTGCTGATGGTGGCCCTGAAGATTCTCGGCTTCAAGTTCATGGTGAAGACCATCTTCGCCATCTTGACCCTTTACTTTATGCTGATGTTTGCTCAGGACATGTTGCCTAAGCAGGAGAACGGACTGCCGTTTAAGCTTATGGGCGAGGGTCAGGACTTCATGTCGATGATTATCGGCTGTGTGCTGACGGGTGTGGCTCTGGCTACTGTCTTCACTCACAATGGCTCTACTGGTGGTACGGATATCATTGCCGCCTCGGTGAATAAGTATCATCCTAATGTGTCATTGGGAAACGTGCTGATTGCTGCCGACTTCTGCATTATCGGCTCTTGTATGTTCTTCCCTCAGTTTGGTACCTATCTGGAACGGGCCCACAAGGTGATGTTCGGCTTCTGTGTGATGACAATGGAAAATTATACCCTCGACTATGTGATGAACTCTCGCCGACAGTCGGTACAGTTCTTTATATTCAGTCGTAAATGGCAGGAGATTGCCAATGCCATCGGAACCGAGATGAACCACGGTGTAACCATTCTCGACGGTCATGGCTGGTATACAGGACACGAGATGAAAGTTCTCTGTATTCTTGCCCGCAAGAACGAGAGCGTGAACATCTTCAGGCTCATCAAGATGATCGACCCTCAAGCCTTCGTCTCACAGAGCGCCGTCATAGGTGTCTATGGTGAAGGCTTCGACGAGATGAGAGTGAAGATCAAGGAGATCAAACAGATTGATAAGGCTATAGAGAAGACGAAGAAGGACGCTAAGAAGATAGACAAGAAGATAGACGAAATCTATAATCATAACAATCATACATCATGAAAATCGTATTCGCTACAAACAATCAGCATAAGCTCTCTGAGATTCGTTCGATACTTGGAGAGTCCATTGAGGTATTGTCGCTGAATGATATAGGCTGCGATGTGGATATCCCTGAGACTGGCAAGACACTCGAGGAGAATGCCCTGCAGAAGGCCAGATATGTCTACGATCATTATCATATAAACTGCTTTGCCGATGATACTGGCCTTGAGGTGGAGGCTCTGAATGGTGCTCCAGGAGTCTATTCAGCCAGATATGCCTCCCTCCCGGATAATCCTGTAAAATCAGGAAATACAGGAGCTGCCTCTCATGATTCTGAGGCCAATATGACACGTTTGCTCTACGAATTAGGAAATAATAACAACCGTCATGCAAGATTCCGCACTGTCATTGCGTTAATACAGAAAAAGGATGTCTGTCCCTGTGGATGCACGAGCATCAAGGAGATCCATCAGTTCGAAGGTATCGTCGAGGGTGAGATCATCCGAGAACGCAGGGGAGGTAAGGGATTCGGCTATGATCCTATCTTCCAGCCTGACGGCTATGACAAGACCTTCGCTGAACTGGGTATGGAAATCAAGAACCACATCAGCCACAGGGCAAGGGCTGTTACGAAACTCGCTGAGTATTTGAAAAGGTAAAAAGTAAAAAGGTAAAAAATGAGGCATATTTGTCAATGGTTCAATCATACAAAGGTAAAAGGTCTATTTCTTTTACCTTTTTACCTTTTTACCTTTTTACCTTCACAAGCGCAAGTCGGTACGTGGAAACATTATCTCGCCTACCATGAGGTACAGGATATCTGTGCAACAGGCGACTATCTCTTCGTACTGGCATCTAACGGACTCTATCAGTACAACCTCAACGACCAGAGTATCACAACCTTTGACCGTACCAACGGACTGAGCGACACCCATATCACCCATATTGGCTGGAGCCAGCAGGCCAAACGTCTGATTACCGTTTACGAGAATTCTAATATCGACCTTGTGGACGCGAAGGGAAATGTTACCAACATCTCAGCCCTCTACAGCAAGTCGACGACAGAAGACAAGACAGTTACCGATGTGCGTATCGATGGTATTTATGCCTGGCTTATCACCAACTTTGCCATCCTCAAGGTCAATATGCAAAGGGGTGAAATAGCCGACACCTACACCCCTAATCACCCTGACTACCCTACATCACTTCCTGAGAAGAGTACAGCGGACTACGACAAGTATATTTCTACTGTCAAGACCTTAAAGCCTTTTGGACCTGACTACAATCACTTCTATGAGGCGAAGTTTCTGAATGGAAAGCTTTATACCACAGGCGGCTATTTTATCTCAGGTATTCCTGATCCCGTCTATCCTGGCATCATACAAGTCTACGACGGCAACGACTGGATGACCTACGAAGAGAATATCGGCGATAAGACTGGCTATCGGTATATCGATATCAACTGTCTCGATGTGATGCCTGGCAATCCGCAGTATGTCATCGCTGGGGGTCGCTCTGGAATGTATGAATTCAACGACGGTAAGCTCGTCAGATACCACAATAAAGACAATAGTCCTCTGCGAGGTGCTTTCGATCGTGGCAACGAGTTGGGTAACGAATACGTGCTGATCTCTGGTATGAAGTTCGACAACAATGGTCACCTCTGGGTGCTGAATAATCAGACGCAAGGTGTCACGCTGCTGGAGTTCGACCCTGTTGAGAACAAATGGACAGACCATCACAACAAGATTCTCACCAACGACAACGGCATCGGCAAACACACTTTCCGCAGTTTGTTTATCGATAGTCGAGGCCTGCTATGGTTCGTCAACGACAACTGGGTGGAGCCTGCCGTCTTCTGCTGTGACATGAGCAACGATGCGATTGTCAAATACGACAGCTTTGTTAATCAGGATGGACAGCGCTATAGTGTCAGTTGGATCACTTGTGTCTGCGAGGATAAAGAAGGTAATATCTGGGTAGGAACAGACAAAGGACCGTTCATGATTCAGAAGAATGAGATCGGTGAAAGTAGTGTGACCTTCTATCAGGTGAAGATTCCTCGTAATGATGGCAGCAACTTTGCCGACTATCTGCTCAATAATGTAAGCATCAGCGCGATTGCTATCGATGGTGGAAACCGTAAATGGTTTGGTAGCGACAATGCTGGCGTGTTCCTGATGAGTGCAGACAATATGGAGCAGTTACAAAGTTTTACTACCAGCAACTCCAAACTGATCTCAGACAACATCGCCTATATCTCCATCAATCCCACATCAGGTGAAGTGTTCTTCTTATCTGATAAAGGTCTTTGCTCTTATCAGAGTGATGCCACCAACCCTGCAGAGACGATGGACAACGATGAGGTAAGAGCCTATCCTAATCCTGTGACACCAGACTACACAGGTCTCATTACAGTTACAGGCCTTACTTACGATGCCGATGTGAAAATCACTTCTTCGAATGGTGCCTTGATAGCTGAAGGACGAAGCAACGGAGGTATGTTCACCTGGGATGGTTGCGATCGTCAAGGCCGTCGTGTAGCCAGCGGCGTTTATATGGTTGTAACAGCTACCTCAGACGGCAAAAAAGGTACTGTCTGTAAGATTGCAGTAATAAATTAAAAGCTGGAACTCAACTGAGCTCCAGCATTCTCTCTATAGGTTTCACAGCTTTTTTCGCTATCTTTGGATCTACCTCTACTGATGGCCACCCATATTTTAAGGTATTATATATCTTTAATAAGGTGTTCATCTTCATATACTGACACTCGTTACAACTGCATTCCAGGCCGCTCTCGCTGATTTCAGGAGGTACAGGTATAAATTCCTTATCCGGACATGTTCGCTGCATCTCGTGCAGGATTCCAGCCTCTGTAGCCACAATAAACTGCTTCTTATCACTCTGCTGGGCATAGTTCAGCATCGTAGCCGTCGATCCTTTAACATCAGCGACAGCCAACACAGGACCTTTACACTCCAAATGAGCCATCACTACTGCCTTAGGATACTGTTGTTTCAATTCTACGATCTTATTGACTGAGAAACGCTCATGCACATGACAACCACCATTCCAAAGTAACATCTCTCGACCTGTCACCTCATTGATATAGTTTCCTAAGTTATAGTCAGGCCCGAAGATCAGTTTGGCATCCTTTGGTAACTGGTCCACAACCTTCTTGGCATTACCAGAAGTGACTACCACATCCGTCAGAGCCTTCACAGCAGCAGTCGTATTCACATAAGAGACTACCTGATAACCAGGATGCTCTTTCTTGAACTTCTTCAGATCCTCAGCCTTGCATGAATCAGCCAAAGAACAGCCTGCATTTAAATCTGGACAAAGGACAGTCTTCTCTGGTGAGAGCAGCTTACATGTTTCAGCCATGAAGTGTACACCACACATCACCATCACTTTGGCATCTGTCTCTGCAGCCTTACGGGCTAAAGCCAATGAATCACCAACGAAATCGGCTATCTCCTGAATTTCACCAACAGTATAGTAGTGAGCCAGAATAATAGCATCTTTCTCTTGGCACATTCGTCGGATTTCGGCCTTCAAGTCAGTACCTTCTGCTACTGGATCATCAATGAATCCCTGTTCTTTCCATTCCTTTTTCAACATCACAATATATTTTTATTTCTTTTCTTTCTTTTTTAAAATAAGAGAATATAAGGATGATAGCCTGTTATTATCTTGATAATTTAAAGCGTTTTTTCTTGCACATGAAGTAATCAACCTTAAATCGTAGACTATAAACTCATACTGTTAATTCTTACTTGTTCATTATCAGTCGTTCAGCTATTTTATCCACAATTCTCTTTTTTGGTGCAAAAATAATAAGTTTATATCTTTTTTCAGCAAAAAATGGTGGAAAAGTTGCAAAATTACCCTGAATAACCCTGTGGATATCCACATATTTACGGTTCTCGTTCTGAATATATGTACATCTTAACAAGTTTTCAACACACTTATCAACACATTATGAACATTTTTTTGTACCTTTGCCCCATCAATATTAAAAGTGTTACCAATATGAATCAGAAAACTATTCTTATGGGCTTGGTCTTGATGCTGACGGCTTGTGTGCCGACGGTCAAGCAGCAGGGTTACGTACCTCAGGATGAGGCTGTCGAGGAACAGACTGTGACTGATAGTGTGGCGACGATCGACTCCACGTTGTTTACTTATGCGATGGCGATGGAAATCGTACAGCCTAAGTATAAGTGCGATGAGAAGTTCTTTGCGAGTCTGTTTGGCGATCTTGGTCTTCCCATGCAATTGGCAGAGCGCTATATCTCCGATGCTGACTGGGGTGGTGAGAATCCGGCCATCAGTTATTGTTGGGGTAACGGCGTGAAATACGAGGACTATAAGTTCACTCCAACATCTGATCAGTATTTCGGCACGCACTTCAACTTTTTCTTCGATGACTCGCGTAAGACGGGTCGCGTCACTTCTTTCACCATCATCACCTCCAGCACCACTTGGTATGAGCAGTTTATGAAAGACCTGAAGGCTGATGATCTGAAGTATGTATCTATCGTCGATCCTGATGTGTATGGTAAGAAAGGTAAGATGTATCATAAGAAGGCCGATCCTGTGGAAGGTACCACCGAACAACCGTTCTATTATGTCTATGACTTCTCCCTCGAGGGTGCCTACGATGTGGAGATAGGTTACGACGGCGGCATCGACATGTAATATTCAATGCTCAATGTATAAAAAGCTTCGTACAATAGAGATGCAGCGCCTCTCGGTAGAGGAGTTCCGAGAGGCCAGTAAATTACCGTTAGTGGTAGTGCTCGACGATGTGCGTTCGATGTACAATGTGGGTAGCGTGTTCCGTACTTCCGATGCTTTCCGTGTGGAAGCCGTTTATCTCTGTGGTATTACGTCCACACCTCCTAGCACAGAGATTCACAAAACAGCCTTAGGCGCTGAAGATAGTGTCTCTTGGCAGTATTTTCCGTCGGCATTGGAGGCTGTCGAATCATTAAAAGCCGAAGGTTATGAGGTATTATCCATCGAACAGGCCCACGGTTCCACGATGCTGCAGGACTTCACACCGCTTTCTGATAAAAAATACGCTGTTGTCTTCGGCAACGAGGTGAAAGGTGTCCGTCAGGAAGTCGTCGATGCCAGTGACGGTTGCCTGGAAATCCCTCAGTTCGGCACCAAGCATTCCATGAATGTCTCTGTCACCGCCGGCATCGTCATCTGGCACTATCTTTCTCATTTATCGAAGATCATGTCTCCGGAATACGAGATGCGCTCACGCTGACGAGCTTGTACGTCTATCTGTGAACTGCCATTATCCCACACCTCAATCGTATAATGATAGGTATCCTCGTCATTCTTCACACCAATTTCTATGTGTCGCAGTCCATTCTTTCTTTGTGCCTCCTGATAACTGCCGATGCGCTCAGAGAAATTCAGCCCTTTGCCTCCACCGTATGGTATCTGATATGCCCGTCCGATATACGGCAGATAGGAAAACAGTGAGTCGTTCCGTACCTCTACAGTATAGCCGAACGACACACTTTTCGAACCACCCTTCATTGGATACATGTGATCTATACTTATCTTGTAATTTCTCTCTGTCAGTGCCGTCCTTACCTTAGCAGCCTGTTCTGCTGCCCTCGCAGCCCTCTCCTCTACCGTCGCACATCTGCTCAGCATTACCAATACCACGATCCCAAATACCATTGAAAATAAGAACTTCTTCATAATCTTAACGTTTTGATGCCACAAAGATAGCCATTATTTCCCAAACTGCAAGATTTTATTGAAGAATCTTGTCGGTTCGCTGAATAAGTTTGTGATAGAGGGCCATTGTTTGTACCTTTGCACCATCAAAACGCAGTTAGTTTTTCATACATAGATTAGGTTATTGTTAGTTAATAGGTAAGACAGCGTGCATCTTAGCGTTACACCGTTACAGCGTTACAGTTCGGAATCAGGTGATTGATGGAGGTATTTCAATACTATATATTATATATATTATAATATATATAATATATAGATATAATTTCGAGAATTGTAATTGGAAAATTCGAACTGTAACGCTGTAACGGTGTAACGGAACGGCGTCTTTTCCTGATAGGGAAATCATCTTGCAGAAATAGGGATTTCCCTCATGGGATTATCAGATTTTTTTCTCACTTTTGCAGCGTCAAATGATTAAAAACGGAAAACGTATGAAAGAAAATCGTGTTATTGCATCGGCCCTCATAGCTGTGGGCATTGCAGTTTTGGGACTGTTTGTCAAGGCTGGCATCGACAACTTTGCCAACAAGGACCGTAAGGTGACCGTAAAGGGTCTGGCTGAGCGCGAAGTGCCAGCCGACAAGGTGACGTGGAGCATCGGTACGAAGGTGACGGGCAACGACCTGCCTTTGCTTTATGAGAACATTAACATGCAGACGGACAAGATCAAGAGGTTCTTGCGTCAGAACGGTCTGGACGAGAAGGAAATCACGGTGAATCCTCCTTCCATCAGCGACCTGGAGGCTCGCGAATGGGGTGACAACCAGAAGAGCTTCCGATATATCGTCACCACGACGATTACGGTGGCTACGAACAAGGTGCAGGAGGTGAACAAGGCCATCTTCAAGCAGGCAGAACTGCTGAAGCAGGGTGTTGCCATCGACAGCAGCAATCCGCAGTATGAGTATGCGTCATTCCAGCAGATGAAGCCTGAGATGATGGCGGAAGCGATAAAGAATGCGCAGAAGACTGCAGAGCAGTTTGCCGAGGCCAGTGAGTGTGACTTAGGCCAGATTCAGACAGCCGGACAGGGTCAGTTTGAGATAGAGGATCGTGACCAGAACACGCCGTATATCAAGAAGCTGCGCGTGGTGACAACCATCACGTACTCATTGAAAGAATAGGATCTAACGGGCTGAAAGAAGGCAGAAAGGAAACAAGGACTTTCATGGCAGGAAACCCTGACTTTCATGCCATGAAAGTGGGAGTTTCCTGCCATGTTACTTGGAGCGTGCTTACTCGGGCTTAAAGTCGCCCTTGCCGACGCCGCAGATGGGGCATACCCAGTCGTCGGGGATGTTCTCAAACGCTGTTCCTGCGGGGATGCCGCCATCGGGATCGCCCACTGCGGGGTCATAGACGTAACCGCATACTTCGCAAATGTACTTCATAAGCTACATTAAGTTTTAGTTATTAATAAGGGTTGATATTCTGTCAACAATCCGCTTTGGCGGAATGGTGTTCAGACAAGCATAGTCGCCTCGACGGCAGCGTTTGTTGCCGTAGATGCTGCACGGACGGCAGCTGAGATCCGTCTGGATGACGTTCTCTTCGTTTTGGTTGAATCCGAGGAATCCGGCTAAGGGGTGGGTGGCTCCCCAGACACTGACAACAGGAGTGCCCGTGATGGATGCGAGATGCATATTGGCAGAGTCCATCGACAGCATCACGTCGAGGTGGCTCATAAGAATGAGTTCCTGGTACATCGTCTCACAATGTTCGGCGACAAACAGGCATTGGGGATATTGTTCTGTCCAGCGCTTGAAATAAAAATTCTCCTGTTCGCCCCGTCCAAAAAGGAAGATGCGGGCCTTGGGATATTTCTGCAGCAGAAGGGCGATGACCTGCTCCATCTGCTGGAGAGGATAGATCTTGCCTTGATGAGCTGCAAAGGGCGCAATGCCAATCCATTGCTCGAAGCTCTTCTTGGGGCCGACGGCTACTGGCAACAGGTTCAGGTTGCCACCCTCTTCAGGGAAGATACTGTGGAACTGGCTGACGTCGACAGGATAGCCCAGACGTTCGAAAACCTCGGCGTAGCTCTTAAAGGGTGAGGGTAGGGGACGTAGGAGCTGATGGCGCGGAGACACCAACTGACGGCGCTGCTTACGGTGCTTCTTGATATGCTCCACCCGATATCTGCCTACATTGAAGCGGGCGCGCAGATATTCGGAGCGTAACACGTCGTGGAGGTCGGCTATCTTCGTGAACTGTTTGGCCACCAGTCGGCGATAGAGGGCGTTGAGACCTCTGAAGCCGTGATACTCGCGTTTGAGGTCGGCCTCCATGAAATTGACATTGGGTGCCAGGTCGTCGAACAGAGTACGGGCAAAAGCCTTGCTTAGGACGGTGATGCGGATGTCGGGGTACTGAGTAGCCAGCGCCCAAACCACAGGAACGGCCATCGCCACATCGCCCAGGGCAGAAAACCGGATTACCAGTATATGCTCCTTCTTCATCAACTATTACCTTTATATAATATAGGATTGGTGGAGGGGTCGTTATACATCTTCATCTGACGATA
>JAEEGH010015270.1_pt1 | contig 16714 bp, 12 predicted proteins | sample 9134181 | NCBI WGS metagenome assembly JAEEGH01 (sample SAMN16246544, study PRJNA631951) | gut metagenome | biome: gut microbiome; feature: rumen; material: DP-attached | host: Bos | place: Iran: Karaj | collected 2018-10
CATTTCAACAAGCTTATCACTTTCACAGGTGCTTTCAATGGCAGCATCAGTTGGTGATTATGAGATTGTTGATTCAACAGGATTCCCATTTGCACTTAAGGACACTACAATCAGCAAGACTACTGGTTCAGTATTGGTACCATGTACTCTTACATCAAACGTTGTTCAGCTACATGAGTTCTTATACGACCAGCAGGATTACGATCCTACAGATGATATGGTTGATGTTATTAGCGACCACATTGTTAATGAAACGGGATTCACGGAAGATAGTGCGACAGTCACACAAACCGCGGATTAAAAGACCAATAAAGTATATTTACAGGGACTTGCCTTTGGGCTGGTCCCTGTTTTACTTTTAGGCCAAATAGTAGTAAAATCAAAGGGCTTGTATGTTATTAATTAAGCGTATTATGAAAGGAATAAATATATGTGTGGAATAGTAGGATATGTTGGTAAGTCACAGGCAGCTCCAATCCTTTTGGATGGACTTAGCAAGCTTGAGTACAGAGGATATGACTCAGCTGGTATGGCTGTTTATGATGGCACCAAAATCGAATATGAAAAGGCAAAGGGACGTCTTCGTCTTCTTAGCGAGAAAACTCATGATGGTGAGACAATGCATGGTACAATCGGTATTGGTCACACACGTTGGGCTACTCACGGTGAGCCAAGCGAGGCAAACGCTCATCCACATCTTAATGAGGAAGAGACAATCGCAGTAGTTCACAACGGTATCATCGAGAACTATGCAAAGCTTAAGGAAAAGCTTATCAAGCGTGGATACAACTTCAAGTCTGAGACAGATACAGAGGTTGTTGCTCACTTACTTGATTATTACTATAAGCAGGGCAATGATCCTCTTACTTGCGTAACAAAGGTTATGCACCGTGTAGAGGGCGCATATGCTCTTGGAATTATTTTTGCTGATTATCCAGATCAGATTTATTCAGTAAGAAAGGACAGCCCACTTATTGTTGGTCTTGGAAAGGATGGCAACTTAATCGCATCTGATGTTCCAGCTGTTCTTAAGTACACAAGAAATGTTTTCTTCATCGAGAACGAAGAAATTGCACGCCTTACTGAAGATACAATTGAATTCTTCGATGTTGATGGACAGCCAATCGAAAAAGAAGCAAAGACAATCGATTGGGATGTTGATGCAGCAGAAAAGGGTGGCTATGACCACTTCATGATTAAGGAAATCCACGAGGAGCCAAAGACAGTTCGTGATACTCTTAATCCTAGAATCAAAAATGACACTGTTGATATCGAAGAGCTTGGTATGAGCGATGATGAAATCAAATCTATTTCACGTATTCGTATCGTTGCCTGCGGTAGTGCATATCACACAGGTGTTACAGCTAAATATGTTTTCGAGGAAATGGCACGTATCCCAGTTGAGGTAGATATTGCTTCAGAGTTCAGATACAGAAATCCAATCCTTCAGGAGAACGAGCTTGTTATCGCTATCAGCCAGTCTGGTGAGACCGCTGATACAAAGGAAGCAGTTCGTATGGCACGCGCTATGGGCAACATGACACTTGCTATCGTAAACGTAGTAGGTTCTTCAATTGCTCGTGAGTCTGAAAAGGTTATGTACACATGGGCTGGTCCTGAGATTTCAGTTGCTACAACAAAGGCATACTCAGCACAGCTTATTGCATTATACTTACTTGCTATGAAGTTTGCTGATGTTAGAGGTCTTCTTTCTGCAGATGAAATGAAGTCACTTATCACAGACTTAAAGAAGCTTCCAGAGCAGATCGAAATGCTTCTTGGAAATAAAGAGCGTATCCAGAAATTTGCCAACAGATTTGTTGCTGCAAAGGATGTATTCTTTATCGGCCGTGGAATCGATTATGCTATCGCAATGGAAGGTTCCCTCAAGCTCAAGGAGATTTCATACATTCATTCAGAGGCATATGCAGCTGGTGAATTAAAGCACGGAACAATTTCTCTTATTGAGGATGGCACATTAGTTGGTGCTGTAGCAACACAGGAAAATATCTATGCAAAGACTGTTTCAAACATCGTAGAGTGTAAGACACGTGGTGCTTTCATTCTTGCTGTTACAACAGTTGGACATGAAGATATTGAAGAAGTAGCAGATTATGTAATGTATATTCCACAGACAAACAGATACTTTACTAACTCATTGGCGATTATTCCACTTCAGTTGTTTGGCTACTATGTATCTGTGGGAAAGGGCTTTGATGTAGATCATCCTAGAAACCTTGCAAAGTCAGTTACTGTTGAATAAACCGTCACCTGACTATCACATTACTGGTTTATTCTTACTAAAAGTTTAAATGGAGGCGAGTTTATGAGTGATTTATACAACAACGGAGGCTCAAACAATGGGCCAGAAAACAACAACGGTTCATATTCCTACAAGAAGGACGAGATAAACCAAGGTGAGTCCTATTATCAATGGTCACCTTACGACAATGGTAATAAGAACAAAAAGCAAAAGAAGTCTACAGGCTTCGGCGTAAAGCTAGGACGTGCAGCTGCAATCGCATTAGTATTTGGCTTGATTGCAGGTACAGCATTCCAGTCAGTGGTATATGTTTCAAATAGATTCTTACCAATGTCTGCATCAACAGAGACTACAATCGAATCTACTGAGACAGAAGACTCATCTGAAAGTGCAAGTGGTACAGCTCTTTCTACTACATCAAATAAAGTATCTACAACAGTTACTTCAGATGTATCAGAAATCGCTGAAAACGTACTTCCAGCAATCGTACAGGTTACAAATGTAGGTCTTACAGAGTACCAGACATTCTTCGGAACAATGCAGCAGGAGACAACATCAGCTGGTTCCGGAATCATCATTTCACAGGATGATGACTACATTTACATTGCAACAAACAATCACGTAGTTTCAGGTGCTGAAACACTTACAATTACTTTCAACGACGGAGAAGCTGTTGAAGGAACAATCAAAGGAACTGATTCATCATGTGACCTTGCTGTAGTAGCAGTTGCAGTAGCAGACATTCCTTCAGATACTCTTTCAGTAATCAAGGTTGCTACTCTTGGTGATTCAGATTCAACAGTAGTAGGTGAGGCAGCTATCGTAATCGGTAACGCACTTGGCTATGGTACATCAGTAACAACTGGTATCATTTCTGCTAAGGACCGTGAGGTTTCAATCACAGACGAAGACGGAAATGTTGTTACAAACAGCCTTCTCCAGACAGATGCAGCTGTTAACCCAGGTAACTCTGGTGGTGCATTACTTAACGCCACAGGCGAAGTTATCGGTATCGTTTCTGCTAAGCTTGCAGATGAATCTGTAGAAGGTATGGGATATGCAATTCCTATCTCTTATGCATGGGATATCATCCAGCAGATGATTGATAACGATGTTGTTTCAGAGCTTGATGCTTCTTACCTTGGAATCGCTGGTAAGGATATTACATCAGAAATGTCTGAGCAGTATGATGTTCCAGTTGGTGTATACGTAGCTCAGGTAGTTGCAGGTTCAGGTGCTGAAGCAGCTGGTATCGAAGTTGATGACGTAATCACATCATTCAACGGACGTACAGTTACATCTGTAAATACCCTCAACAACATTATGAAGTATCTTCCAGCCGGCACAACCGTAGAGGTCACTGTCGCTAAGGCTTCCAACAACTACGAAGAAGAAACCGTAGAAGTAACCCTCACCCACAAGGTTGATGCAGTACAATAAAATGGTGGCGGTATCCAAGTGATACATGCTCCCGCAGGGCACCCCTCGTACTCGAGTATGGGCCCCACCCGCCGGCGTGGGACCCTCCCATACTCGGCACGATACTTTCTACGTTTCACTTCGGTCGGTGCTAGACAAAGGTCCACTGGACCTTTAGCACCCCTGCTCGCGCTTGCCGAGGTTGAGAAACCGCCATATAAACATATCGTACCATTAAATAAGGCTAGCCATAATTACTTGGCTAGCCTTAAATTATATGAGCCATGCTGTAGGCATCAAGCTCTACTATTTCTCAAGCGAGACGTGTTGTCGAGCGGAGAAATCAGTAGGCTTGTAGCCGTAACTGCATGGCTCTCTATAGTACGAGGGGTGCCCTGCGGGAGCATGTAGTACTTAGGTACCGCCATTACCACATTATCGTGGTGTTATGCGTGTGTTGAGGTCTACCCCTGCGATTGCGCTGGCCTGCGCCACTACATTAGGGTCTGCACAGTTCTGGTAGAAGGTGTAGGACATCTTCTTGGAACCGTCTACGTTGCAGAGTCCGTTGGCAAGACCTTGTGCAATTTCACCTGGATCATCCTTCTCACGTGAAAGAATCATTCCATCAATGTGACTGTTATTCATTGCAACTAGGTATGCGTATACAACTGCTGCTGCCTGAAGGTCTTCACCTGAAAGTGATGTGTAGCCCTGCTCAGAAAGCTTTACAGTTCTAACTGCACCTGTAGGTGAAAGCATATCGCTCTGGCACATAAAGTCTGTTACAACATCGATATTCTGAAGTGAAATGTATGGTGAGTTCTGGCTGTGTGTTAAGCTGCTAGAAGCTGCCCATGGAGTTGCACTTGTAAGTGGTGTCATGTAAGCGTGAGTTGCAAGTCTCCAATCAACATTTCCCTCTGCCTTAATCATTGAGTTAAACTGAGTTAAGAAAGACTTTCCAGCATAGTAATTTGCTGCGCCTGCTCTAGCCCACTGCTGATCTGTACAAACGTATACGTTAGCTGTTGCGTTTTCAGATTTGATTCCGTTGTACATAACGCGGAATGCATTTGTATATTGCTGAGTGAAAGCTTCTAATGAACCGCAGTTCATGTAGTTCCAGTCGCCCCAAGCATTTACTTCGTTACCGATGATATAGTTATCAACCTGACCAAATCCGTGGCCTGAGTATCTGTTTCCAAGGAATGCTGCTGCAGCACTGAGAATATCAACACCTTCAGTTGTAGAAGCATTTAATCCATAGTAATTGTGAAGTCCTAATCCATCATAAGAATAAGGATTAATAAATTCTGTCTGAGCTGCCTGGTCAACAACAATAATTAATGTAACCTGGCATCCCATTCCATTGTATTTTCTAATAGCGTTATCATATCCAGAAAGTCTAGCTGTTTCAAAGTGATAAACCTTTCCGTTGTAGCTATATGAACCACCACCATTTGAAATCCATGAAAGTGGAAGAGTTAACTGAACCTGCTGGCAACCAAGATCTCTTGGCTGGTTCTTGTTAAATGTTGCAACATCAAGTGCTGGAAGAATACCCTTCTTTCCATAATCCATTCTTGCACATGCATATGTAGCACATCCTTCAGGATTTGTAATATACATGCTGTTTGAAACAGGTGAAAGAGCACCGCCCTTCATAACACAAACAGTAAACTTCTTGAAAAGCATTGTGCTTGCAGTTCCTTTTCCAAGTGGAACAGAGAATGTTGCTCCGGAAGCTGCTGTGGCCTGGGCTACATCTACACCTGTTGGTGCTGTCTGGTTTGCATCAGATGCTACAAGGTGGAATAAACCATCCTCAGATGATGCTGCACCAGAAGTTGTAACCACAACATCTGTGCCTTGAATCAAAGCTGCAGCGATTGTAACACCGCTTGCTGCTGACTTTGTTTTAGCCTCTGCGTCAAGGCTAGGTACTGCTAGAAATGCACTAAGTGAAAAAACTAATGCAAATGCAATGCTAGCAATTCTTTTAGAAATCTTCATATATCATAGCTCCTTTCAGCCGATGAATCTTCTCCGGTAGCCGGAGTCACCTAAAAATATATCATGATTATTATTAAAAATCATAAAAAATATAAAATATACAAAAAAATAACATAGAAAAAACATAAATAGAAAACAAGAGTATTTCACAAAATTTTCGCAGCTGATTTGTGAGAAAGGACGAAAAGCCCGTAGAGATATTGACGTGGCGGGGATAAAGAGCTAATATCATAACGTACTGGAAACGTTACCAGTAACGGTTCCAGAAAAACTAAACATAGCTCTTAGCAGGACGGATTAGGCCCCGGAATGTTAAATAAAAAGGCTATGAAGTTTTAATAAAGGAAGGAAAAATCATGACAATTAAAGACATTGCACGTTTATCAGGTGTAAGTGTCAGTACCGTTTCAAGGGTGCTTAATGACCATCCTGATGTAAGCGAGGAAGCTAAGGAAAAGGTATTAGCTGTTGTCCAAGAGTACAACTATATACCTAACACTAGCGCAAGGGAGCTTGGTAGGACCTCATCAGACAACATAGGTGTTGTGGTGAGAGGATTGTCCAACCCATTCTATACAAAGATTATTACTGAAATTGGAAGCGGCATAGAAAAAGCTGGATACACTATGGTGATGCAGCAAATCGCAGCAGGCGGGGATGAAATAATGACTGCGGCCAAAATGGAAAGGGATAAGAAGCTCCAGGGTCTGATTTTTCTTGGAGGAAATTTGGATTACACAAAGGAACGAATGACTAGCATCAATGTTCCTTATGTATGTTGTACATTCAACAATCAGTATGGAACATTAGATAAATCTGATTATTCGAGTGTATGTATAGATGATAACCAGGCTGCATATGATGCAGTGGAATATTTGGTTAATGAAGGCCACAAAAAGATAGTAGTTTTGCTATCAGGTGTGGATGATGGCTCTGTTAGTCAGGTGAGATTTGCCGGCTATAAAAGAGCGTTAAAGGATTTTGGAATACAACTAGATGAAAATCTGATAATAGAAATCAATAGTTTCAATATTGCGGATGCCTATACAGGCATGAAAGATTGGTTAAAAAAGAATAGAGAATTCACAGCAGTATTTGCTATCTCAGATAATATGGCAATGGGAGCAATGAAAGCTTTAAGGGAAGCTGGTAAAAAGATGCCGGAGGATGTTGCAGTTATCGCAATTGATGGAATCGAAGCTTCTGAATACATGAATCCTGTGTTATCAACTCTATGTCAGCCAATGGAAAAAATGGGCAGTGAAGCAGTGAAATTGTTGGTAGATATCATTAATGGGAAACGCACGTACAGACATGTGATTCTTCCAACCACTTTAAGAGAAGGTGAGACTCTAAAGTAGGTAATTCCCTTGGTTTTTACAAAGGAGGTTTAAAATCCTTTGTTGAAACATAGATATTATCATACACAAAAAGGAGAGTGTAAGAAATGAAGATGAAGAAAGTATTGGCATTAGGGTTAATCGCAATGATGTCGACAGCTGCATTTGCAGGCTGTGGTTCAAGCGAAAGTAGCGATGATGGCTCAGCAAGCGCAGGCGATAGCGCAAGTGGACAGGTTTATTACCTCAACTTCAAGCCAGAGGCAGATGAGGCTTGGCAGAAAATCGCAGCACAGTACACAGAAGAGACAGGTGTTCCTGTAACAGTTATTACAGCAGCTTCTGGTACATACGAGGAGACATTGTCATCTGAGATTATTAAAGACGAGGCTCCTACATTATTCCAGGTAAACGGTCCAGTAGGTCTCGCTAACTGGAAGGATTATTGCTATGACCTTAAGGGTACATCTCTTTATGATGAGTTAACAAGTGATTCATTTGCTCTTTATGATGGGGATTCTGTTGCAGGTATTGCATACGTAATCGAGTCTTATGGACTTATCGTAAACACAGAATTACTTGAGCAGGCTGGATACACACTTGATGACATTGCAAGCTTTGACGACTTAAAGACAGTTGCAGAGGACATCACAGCTCGTTCAAGTGAGCTTGGATTCTCAGCATTTACATCAGCAGGTATGGATGGTTCTTCTGATTGGAGATTCAAGACACACCTTGCAAACCTTCCTATTTACTTCGAGTATCAGGATAAGGGCATCGATTCTACAGATGCTATCGAAGGAACATACCTTGATAACTACAAGGCTATGTGGGACCTTTACATCAACAATGCAACATGTGATCCTTCTGAGTTAGCTGGTAAGACTGGTGATGATGCAGAAAACGAATTCGCAGAAGGCCAGGCAGTATTCTATCAGAATGGTTCATGGGAATATAAGAACCTTACAGACAAGGGTATGACAGATGATCAGCTTGCTATGATTCCAATTTACATTGGCGCAGGCGATGAGGCTAATCAGGGACTTTGCACAGGTACAGAGAACTACTGGTGTGTAAACTCTGAGGCATCAGAAGAAGATATTCAGGCAACAATTGATTTCCTTACATGGATGGTTACATCTGAGGCAGGTACACAGATGCTTTCTGAAAACATCGGTGTAATTCCTTTCAAGAATGCAGCAGATACAAATAACCTTTTCGTTCTTAACGATAGAGCATACACAGAAGCAGGTAAGACACCAGTTTCTTGGAACTTCACAACTATGCCTTCAGAAGAGTGGAAGAATGGCGTAGGTAGTGCTCTTACAGCATATGCAGCAGGCACAGGTTCATGGGACGATGTTGTTTCAGCATTCGTTGATGGCTGGGCATCAGAATACGCTGCAGCTAATAACTAAAGAAAGACTCTTTTTAGAGTATTTTTTCTTCTTTTATTCTTAGGAGGGCGAGGCCTAACGCCCTCCAAATTTTTTGGGATTGGAGATTGCTATGGAGAAAGCTATAAGAAAATACTGGCCCATATTTGTACTACCTACATTAGCGGCTTTTTGCGTCGGTTTTATATATCCATTTGTACAAGGTTTGTATTTATCATTCTGTAAATTTACAACTATTAAAAAAGCAACATTTATTGGAGTAGACAATTACGCGTATGCAATACTAGATAGTGAGTTTTGGCATTCATTCTGGTTTACAGCGCTTTTTACTGTGGTATCCACAGTGTTAATAAATGTAATAGCATTTGCTATTGCTCTGGCACTTACAAACAAAATAAAGGCATCAAACTTTTTTAGAACAGTTTTCTTTATGCCAAACCTAATCGGTGGAATTGTTCTTGGTTACATTTGGCAGATTCTTTTAAACTGTGTCCTTTCACTTTTGGAAAAGCCACTTCTTGCTCTTAATGCAACATATGGATTTATCGGTTTGACAATTCTTATGTGCTGGCAACAGATTGGTTACATGATGATTATCTACATCGCAGGCTTACAATCTATTCCTGATGATTATATTGAAGCTGCAAAGATTGATGGTGCTACAACAAGTCAGATTCTTTTCAGAGTAAAGATTCCAAATGTAATGCCTTCAATTACAATTTGTACTTTCCTTACAATCACTAATGGATTCAAGCTCTTTGATCAGAACTTGGCATTGACAGGCGGCGAACCTGCACATGCATCAGAGATGCTTGCTCTTAATATTTACAACACCTTCTACAGCCGTACAGGCCCTCAGTGGAAAGGCTATGGCCAGGCAAAGGCTGTTATCTTCTGTATTATGGTAATCATTATCTCCATGATTCAGTTGAAGTTTACTAAATCAAAGGAGGTGCAGCAGTAATGAAAGCAAAAGAGAAAATTGCCAAGGGTATTGTATTTATTGTTTTATGCATTTTGGCTGTACTTTGGATTTATCCAGTTTTTATGATATTAATCAACTCACTTAAGGGTGACACATTTATCAGCACTAACACAGTTTTTCAACTGCCAGATGCGAAGAGCTTTATAGGTCTTGAAAACTATAAGGATGCTCTTTCTTCAAAGGGATTTGCAGCAGCTTTTGGATACAGCTTAGTTATCACTGTCACATCAGATGTGCTTATTTTGATTGGTACATCAATGTGCGCTTGGTACATAACACGAGTTCACGGAATGCTCTCAAAAGTATGCTATGCTCTTTTCGTGTTTTCAATGGTAGTTCCATTCCAAATGCTTATGTTCACACTTTCATCAACAGCTGACAGATTGGATTTGGATACACCATTCAATATATGTATAATATATTTAGGTTTTGGCGCTGGACTGGCGGTGTTTATGTTTACAGGTTTCATGAAATCAATTCCTCTGGAAATTGAGGAAGCAGCAATGATTGACGGCTGTAATCCAATCCAGACATTTTTCCAAATTGTTTTACCTATACTGAAGCCTACACTTATTTCAGTAGCTATACTTGAAACAATGTGGCTTTGGAACGATTACTTATTACCATATCTTGTTCTGGACCGTAAGAAATACATGACTATTCCAATTCTTATTCAGTATTTCCGCGGCAGCTATGGACATGTTGAAATGGGACCAATGATGGCATGCATCATGATGACAGTTTTACCAATCATCATCATGTACATTTGCCTTCAGAAATATATTATCAAAGGCGTAATTGCTGGAGCTGTAAAAGGCTAGGAGAGAGAATATGAAAAGAAGTAGCGGTATTTTACTGCCTATATCTTCATTGCCATCTGCATATGGCATTGGCACATTTGGAAAGGCAGCGTACAAATTTGCAGATTTTTTGAAAGCTTCAGGTCAGAAGTATTGGCAGGTTTTACCACTGGGCCCTACAAGCTATGGCGACAGCCCATACCAAAGCTTTTCAACTTTTGCCGGAAACCCTTATTTCATAGATCTTGAAATGCTGATTGAGGAAAAGCTTCTTACAAAAAAGGAAGTAGAGGCCGAAAACTGGGGAACAAATCCAAGATACGTGGATTATGGACAAATCTACAGCAGCAGATTCAAGATTCTTGAAAAGGCAAAGGAAAGAGGCTACAAGGCTGCGTTAGGGGATATTTCTCACTTTAAGAAAAACAATCCATGGGTAGAGAACTATGCTCTATTTATGTCCATTAAAAAACATTTTGGACAGCTTAGTTGGCAGGAATGGCCAGAGGAAGATATTCGTCTTCACAAGCCAGAGGCCGTAGAAAAATATAGAAAGCTATTAGAAAAGGATATTGAATTCTTTATATACATTCAGTACTTATTCTTCAAGCAGTGGACAAGGCTTAAAAAATACATCAATGATTTAGGAATAGAAATCATTGGAGATTTACCAATCTATGTAGCATTGGATTCATGTGATGTTTGGGCTGAGCCAGAATTCTTCAGCCTGGATGAGGAAAACTATCCAGTTGAAGTGGCCGGTGTTCCACCAGACTATTTTAGCGAAGACGGTCAGCTTTGGGGCAACCCATGCTATAACTGGAAAGCCTTAAAGAAGGATGGCTATCGTTGGTGGATTCGTAGAATCGAAGGTGCTGCAAAGCTCTATGATGTATTACGTATTGATCACTTCAGAGGATTTGATGAATACTGGGCTGTGCCAGCAGGACAAAAGACTGCAAAGAAGGGCAAGTGGAAGAAAGGCCCTGGAATGGATTTGGTAGGTCTACTATCTGAAAAATTCCCAAATATCGAATTCATAGCAGAGGATTTAGGAGAACCATCTCCAACTGTTGTGGAGCTTCTACATGACAGCAAATGGCCAGGCATGAAGGTTCTTGAGTTTGCATTCGATTCAGGAGAACCAAACAACTATCAGCCACACACATACGACAAAAACTGTGTATGCTACACTGGTACCCACGACAATGCAACAGTCATGGAATGGTACCAGGAAGCCAACAAAAAAGACAAAGAATACGCCAGCAAGTATTTAGGAATCTCTAAATCAGAGGGCTTTAACTGGGGCATGATTCGCGGCGGAATGAGTTCTGTGGCCACTCTATTCGTAGCACAGATGCAAGACTTCCTTGGCCTTGGAAAATACAACCGTATCAACGTCCCAGGCACAGACTCAGGCAACTGGCAGTGGCGCCTTATCGAGGACGAAATCACAGACGACCTTGCAGAAAAAATCTACAAAATGTCTGTCATGTACGACCGCACCAAGAAAAAAGAAACCCCTAAAAAGCCCGCAAAATCAAAGGCTAAAAAATAACCCATACTCCTACTCGCACCCCTAGTGTATGTAAAACTGGCTGCCCTCCGGGGGCCCTGCACCGGTCTGTATTGGGGAGTCGATTTCGCGAATATTATAGTTTTTCTTAGTGCAATAGGCGAGCATACTGCAGGTGTCTTGTTGCGTGATGAACTTTTTCTGAATCTGTATTGGCTAGGACGGACACTATAATATTATTAATATGAATTTCAAAAGCTATGGTACCTTGGGTTCATATTACATTCGCTAAGTAGAACTAAAAAAAGAGATATTTGTATGTATGAGCACCGTGGCACATTCAACATCGTGTTTCAAGTGACCACTGCTGCCGCCGTCCTAGCGGCAGCTGCTCATCCATATCAAATATCTCTTTTTGTTCTACTAAGCTCATTTCAAAATCACCCAAAGGTATCCATAGTTTTGGAAATCCATATATACCAAGAGCTGTGTGTCCGTCCATAGACATACAGATTCAGAAAATGTACAGACCTGCAAAAGACACCTGTAAATAAGTGTGCTCGCCTTGCACTTTAGAAAAACATAATATTCATGCGATGACTCCCCCATACAGACCGGTGCAGGGTCCCCGGAGGGCAGCCAGTTTATTGCTCTTTTATGGGGCGTGCGAGTAGGAGTTGGGTGGTGGTACGGTTTTGATTTCGAGGGGTAGATGTGGTACAATAGCGCAAGATTCGCATATTTGACGGAGGTTTTGTGATGAAAAATAGAGTTTTAGCATTAGCTTTAGCTACAGTGATGGCTACTTCTATGGTGGCATGTGGAAGTTCTTCTGATGAGGCTACAGAGGAGACTACACAGGTAGCAGAGATTGAATACAATGTTGACGACTACGTTACACTGGGGGATTACAAAGGGATTGAAGTTACAATCGAAGGTGAGTATGAATACACTGACGAGGGATTTGCGCAGTATGTAGCAGATACTATTGAGTCTGCGGCAGTTTATGCTGAGGATGATAGCCAGACAGAGGTTCAGGAAGATTCAATTGTAAATGTTGATTATGTTGGTTCGCAGGATGGAGTGCCTTTTGATGGTGGCTCGGCAGAGGACCAGATGATTGATGTGGCAGGCAATTGCATGGCTGGCGGTACTACAGGCTTTATCGATGGATTTACAGCAGGCCTTGTAGGACATAGTGTTGGTGATGAGGTTGCATATGATGTTACTTTCCCAGAGTCATATGGCAATACAGATTTAGCTGGCCAGACAGTAGTATTTACATTCCAGATTAATTACATTGCTAAGGCTATTGAGTCTGAGGATGACTTAACAGATGATGTAGTATCAGCTAATTTCGGATACGATACAGTTGATGAATATATGGATGCTCTTAAGGAAGAATATACAGCTTCATTAGAGGACAATCTTGAGAATGATACAGAGACAGCAGTGTTAAATGCTCTCATTAACAACTGCACTGTTTCAGAAGTTCCAGAGGGACTTCTTCAGGCAAGAGTAGATCTTATCCTTTCTATTCAGAGCAAGCAGTATGAAGCATACGGCACAACAATGGAAGCATACCTTACATCTATGGGATATGATTACCAGGAAGTAATCAACACTCTCACAGAGAATGTTAAGGAATCAACTAAGACAGAGCTAATCCTTGAGGCAATTGCTAATAAGGAAGGTATAGAGGTTGATGAAGAGGGTTACACAGAGTTCATCACACCAATTTATCAGAATATGGGTTATACAGACCTTGATACATTCTATGCTGATTTCACTGTAGATGGATATGGCGGACAGAAATATTTTGAGCTTGCATATCGTACAGAAAAGGCAACAGATTTCTGTGTAGAGAATGCTGTAGTTAATTCTACAAACGTTCTTAATGCAGATGCTGATACAGAGGAAGATTCAGAAGTTGTAACAGACGAAGAATTGGAATCTGAGGTAGAAGTAGAAGCTGATGGACAGTAGGAAATACTTTCTATTTTTACCTAGCTGTAGTATAATTTACTCTAGCTTTTTGGCTCTTAGGAGCAATTAATATAAAAGGAGAAATAAGATGGAACACATTAAGACACTTAACACAAAGAGATTACAGAACACAGTTAAAGAAGGCGGATGTGGCGAGTGCCAGACATCATGCCAGTCAGCTTGCAAGACATCTTGCACAGTTGGTAACCAGAGCTGTGAGCACAAGAACTAATCTTACAAAGATTATTTATATTTAACGCGAAGGCCGGTCCTATCTAATGCAAATTAGGGGAACGGTCTATTGTGCGTTTATGAAAGGACTTTATTTTTAGTGATACACCAGTTTAAAAACAACGGTTATAACGTTGTCATAGATATTAACAGTGGCGCGATTCACGTAGTTGATGATGTCACATACGATTACCTTGCTCTCTGGCAGGAGCATGGTGCAGACGAATCGTTTGCAAAGATGAAAGAGAGCCATTCAGAAGTTTCAGAGGAGGAGCTTAACGCTATCAAATCCGAAATTCAGCAGCTTATTGACGATGGCTCATTATTTACAGAGGATAACTACGAGCCTCACATTGCTGATTTTACAGCACGCCCTACAGTGGTTAAGGCTCTTTGCTTACATATAACACACGATTGCAACTTGGCATGTAAATACTGCTTCGCAGAGGAAGGCGAATACCATACAGGTAAGCGCGAGCTCATGAGCTACGAAGTTGGTAAGCAAGCACTTGATTTCTTAGTTGCTAATTCAGGCAGCCGTCGAAACCTTGAGGTTGATTTCTTCGGTGGCGAGCCACTTATGAACTGGCAGGTTGTAAAGGATCTTGTTAAGTATGGTCGTTCAATTGAAAAGGAAAAAGGAAAGAATTTCCGATTCACACTTACAACAAACGGCGTTCTTTTAAATGATGAGATTCAGGAATTTGCAAATAAGGAAATGGCTAATGTGGTTCTTAGCTGCGATGGTCGCCCAGAAATTCACAATCTCATGCGCCCATTCAAAAAGGGTGCACCAAGCTACGAACTTGTTATGCCAAAGTTCAAAAAGCTTGCTGATTCCCGTAATCAGGACAGATATTATATTCGTGGTACTTTCACCCGCAATAATCTTGATTTTTCAAAGGATGTTATCCATCTTGCAAATGAAGGCTTTAAACAGATTTCAGTTGAGCCTGTAGTTGCACAGGAGACAGACGATTATGCACTTCGTGAAGAGGATTTACCAAAGCTTTTCGAAGAGTACGATTCACTTTGTGCCGAGATGATGCGTCGTCAGGGAACTGATGAGGACTTCAATTTCTTCCACTTTATGATTGATTTGGAAGGTGGTCCTTGTGTTTACAAGCGTCTTTCAGGATGCGGTTCAGGAACAGAATATATGGCGGTTACACCTACTGGTGAGCTTTATCCTTGTCATCAGTTTGTTGGAAACACAGATTTCTGTCTTGGTGATGTTTGGAACGGAGTTCAGAAAAAGGATGTTGTAAATCAGTTTAAGCATTGCAATGTATACGCAAAAGAAGAATGCAAGAACTGTTTCGCAAGATTCTATTGCAGCGGGGGATGTGCAGCAAATGCATATAATTTCACAGGAAGTATTCTTGGAAATTATCACGTAGGTTGCGAGCTTCAAAAGAAGCGTGTGGAGTGTGCTATTGCTTTAAAGGTACACAACGCAGAGGTAAACGAAACAAAAGAAGCGTAAAGCTTCTTTAGACTGCTAAGCAGTTATATTTTACAGATAGGAGAATAAATAATGAAACGTTTAAAAAAAGGACAGGGGATTGCCTGGCTGGTTGCGTTTGTAGTCATTCTTGCAGTACTTGGCTACTGTGCATTCGCAGTTATCACAGGCACAATAAAGGAAAATGAGGACAGCCTTAAGCTTGGTCTTGATCTTGACGGCGGTGTCAGCATTACTTACGAGGCAGTTGGAGATAAGCCTACTGATGAGCAGATGGCAGATACAATTCTTAAGCTCCAGCAGCGTATCGAGAATGATCTTGGTGAGGAAAGCTCAACAACAGAAGCTAATGTTTATCGCGTAGGCGACAAGCGAATCACTGTTGAGATTCCTGGCGTTTCAGATGCTAACGCATTATTGGAGGAGTTGGGAACTCCTGGTACACTTTACTTCATTGCTCAGAAGGACAATGATGGCAATGAAAATTACAGCTACGGTGCTACAGGTTATGAGCTCAACTATGATATCCAGACACTTATTGATAATGGTTCAGTAATCGCTACTGGTACAAATGTAAAGAGCTCACAGGCAGGTAGCCAGACAAACAAGACTACAAATGCCACAGAGTATGTTGTTCAGCTTACATTTGATGATGAGGGTACAAAGGCATTTGCAGAAGCTACAACAGCAGCTGTTATCACAGGCGAGACAATCGGTATCTACTATGATGGTCAGTTTGTTTCAGTTCCACGAGTTAATTCAGCTATCACAAATGGTAACTGTGTGATCGAGGGAATGGAGAACTTCGAGGCAGCTGAGAAGCTTGCTTCTTACATCCGTATCGGTGGTCTTGACATCGAGCTTCAAGAGTTAGAGTCACAGGTTGTAGGTGCTCAGCTCGGTTCTGATGCACTTCGCACATCACTTATTGCAGCAGGCGCTGGTCTTGCACTTGTAATGGTATTCCTCATTGTTATGTACTTAGTTCCTGGTGTGGTTGCTTCACTTGCACTTGCACTTTACACAGCGATGCTCATCGGAATCCTTAAGGCATTCGATATCACACTTACACTTCCTGGTATCGCAGGTATGATTCTTTCAATCGGTATGGCGGTTGATGCAAACGTTATTGTATTCGCTCGTATCCGTGAGGAAATCAAAGCTGGTCGTCCAGTTATTTCAGCAATTGAGACAGGTTTCTCAAAGGCACTTTCAGCTATCCTTGATGGAAATATCACAACACTTATTGCAGCAGCTGTTCTTGGAGTCCTTGGTTCTGGTTCAGTAAAGGGATTT
>JAEEGH010015272.1_pt1 | contig 16713 bp, 16 predicted proteins | sample 9134181 | NCBI WGS metagenome assembly JAEEGH01 (sample SAMN16246544, study PRJNA631951) | gut metagenome | biome: gut microbiome; feature: rumen; material: DP-attached | host: Bos | place: Iran: Karaj | collected 2018-10
GAGTTTCAACAACCATATTGGCAAGGCGTTGGTTGAAAACGTCAACGAGAGGCTTTCCCCTGCCGATGCGGATATCCTTTTTTCAGAAAACAGCAACCCGGAGGAATACAATCTGATGGAGCGTTTGTTTTCGGATTTATTCTTCATTCGGGAGGAGGCCGCCTTTGCTGATAGTTTCAGAAGCAACATTCATAGGCTCGACAATCATTACAAACAATCGTTGGCCTTGGCTGTAATGTGCAGGAGCATGACACGCAAGGTTACAATGGGCCATTTTGCCCATACGCAGGCCCTCAACTACGCTGCCGATCCGGCTCGGGTCAAAAGGAATCGAAGTCTCATACGGCCACTAAAAGAATTGTTTTTGGAATTACTACCTCAATATAATGCGGCCATATTCGATAATAAGGAGCAAAATATGAGCTTTAATGAGAATACGCTTGATTTGCTTCCAAAGCTTGAAGGCATCGACCTCGTTTACTTTGACCCCCCTTATTGCAACAGCCATGCAGACTACCAGTCGTTCTACCATCTGCTCGAAACATTTGTGGAATATTGGAAGGACAAGCAGTTTGTAAATGGGACGAAGCGATACGAGCCCAAACGCCATAGCGGCTTTGATAAGAACGGCGAGGCCATCCATAATCTGCAATGCATGTTTGAGTTGTCGCAGAAGATTCCTATGTGGCTTGTGAGCTATAATGACCGCAGTTATCCTGACATTAATACAATGAAGGCAATGATAGAACCCTACCGCGATGTGGCTGTCGAAAGAAAAACGTATAGTGCAGGCCGTGGCGGAAAAGGCAGTGTGGCAGGCAGCAGTGAGATCCTTCTGATTTGTACACCTAAATAGAAAACAAATGAACAATTTTGAAAAGTGGGACAAAGCGTTCCGTGCCCAAAACCTGTATGCTTTCAACAATGATGCCAATGCTTTGCTTTGGCTGAAAGTGCGTGCCGTAAGTCGCGGCAAACAGATGAAACAGTTCTTAAATGACAATGGACTGACATTGACATCGACTAAGATTACCGAACAGAATGTTGAACTTTTTGAATTGATGGAGCAGCGTCAAGACGCTAAGTCAATGCTTGACAATTATTTGCAAAGTAAAAACCACGAGTGGTACACTTCAATGGGCATTGACGAGGAGAAACTGAAAGCTGATCTCTACAAAGTGCAGTTTTACGCATGGGGCGGCGACCAAAACAATTCGTTGGACAAACATTTGGTGAGCAGATATGTCAAGGTTATCAGCAAATACGATGATTTGGTGAACAAGCAGGGCGAAATTGCCAATAACGCATGGAACTACGTGCAAAACAGTTGGTATAACAACTGGACTTCCTTTCTTATAGAATCTCTATTCAAACGTCATCCTAAGGTGGTCTCCGCTGCCGGTGAGATAAAAAGCGTTGACTTTTTCATTGATGATTTCCCTGTTGATTTGAAGGTGACATTCTTTCCCAATCAATATATGGACGAAAAAATCAAGTTGAAATTGGGCAAGAGTGTTTTGTCATGGTTGAAAACAAAAGGGAGAGAGTTTGGAATTGTGTCAAGTGCTGGCGATTCAGAATCACAGCAAATATATACGCTTACAGAGAAATTTCGGGAGCAAGGACACGATAATATTATCAATTCACTGAACAATGTTAAAAGCGAGGTCATCAAGGATGCACAGGACAACCCTGTCGAATTAATGACTTGGCTTTATGCACATCAAGGCGAGATGCGTTTTGGGGCCGAGAATAGGCTCTTTCTCATTCTTGCCGATTCTACTGACATGAGCCAATCGTGGAAGATGAAGCGTGCATTTTCGCTGATAGAGCCCGAAGTGCAACACTATCTCGACAGATTCACAAAACAGTCGCTAAAGAAGATTGATTTCACTTTCAAGAAGCAAACCTATTCGAGTCTTGCCGATGTGATATTTGTTGTGAAAAAATGATAATACGCCCCGACTTCCTCTATTCCACCGATTTCCTCGCGATGAACGCGCCGGAACTGAGCCACACCTGCATGCATCTGCTGTGCACAGCGGGCGAAGGCAGTTTTGTGTTCAACGAAAAATGCTACCACATCGGGAAAAACGACCTTGTGGTGATGCCGAACCCCACGCGGGCGAAGAACCTCGCGGCGGCACCGGGGATGCAAGTCGAGTGGTTCGCCGCCGACAACAAGTACCTCGGCGGACTGCTGCCATCGAACAACTACAGCATCGGGGGCAGCATCTCGCTCAACCACGACCCTGTCATCAAGCTCACCGACAGGCAGGCGGACATTCTCCTCGCAGACTTCCACCGCCTCCGTGACCGCATGGACGACCGCGACCTGCTGTTCTACCGTGAGCTGATGGGCAGCCTCTGCCTGACGATGATGTACGACATCTTCGAGCCGCACGCGCAGTGCGAGGCCACTGACCCTCACAGCGACCGCACGGCCTATATCGTCCGACAGCTGACCGACCTGCTCGCCACCGGCATCAGCCGCACGGAGCGCGAGGTGAGCTACTATGCCGAGCGGCTGCACGTGTCGCCGAAGTACCTCTCCGCCACCATCAAGCGCGTCACCGGCCAGAGCGTCAGCAGCTTCATCGACCGCCACACGGTGCCCATTTTGAAGAAATACTTAAACGACGAACGCCTGTCGCTCACGCAGATCGCCGACCGCATGAACTTCACCTCGCTAAGCTATTTCAGCCGCTACTGCACCAAGCACCTCGGTCAGTCGCCCAGCGAGTACAGGAAGAGTTTGCAGCCGCGGAGGTGATACAGCAAAAGGATCCGCTGCATAGCCACGATAGCCTTTGTGCTACACCAAATCGCGAATCGTTTTGCCCATGTTGGTGAGGTGGTCGGCCACACGCTCGGAGTTTTGCGCCAGCGAGAGGTATTCCGCCCCAACAGAGGGTGTACAAACCCCTCTCACAAGCCGCTCAATATGGTTGCGCTCCATCTGTTCGGTGTAGTCATCTATCTCATCCTCAATGCGATTGGCGCGGTCAAGGGCTTCAAGGTCAAGTTTGTGGTAAGCCACCAGGATTTCTTTGTGCAGATGGAGAATCAGCTGTTCCATCTTCAAAATTTCCTTCACGGCCTCCTTCGAGAAGGTGGCATTCTGCTCTTTGAGCGCATCGGCATATTCGACGATGTTTTCGGCATAGTCGCCAATGCGCTCAAGGTCGCTCACCGTGCGAATCGTGGATGAAAGATAGCGTTGGTCGAAACTGTTGAGCCGCATGCCCGACAGTTTCACCGAATAGTTCACCAACTCCTTGTTCAAGTAATTTAACAGGATTTCTGTCTTTCTGAATTTTTCAATCTCACTGAAATCCAAGGTCGTTACAATATGGATGGAACGCTGGAAATTCTGGATGGCCAATTCGGCCATGTTTTCAATTTCAGCCTTCAGCTGGCGAATGGCGACCACGGGTGTACGCAACATTTGTTCGTCGAGAAAACGCAAATGCGGTTCGTCGGTTTCTTCTTGGGGTTTTTCTTTTACAATGCGGCAAGCCAAGTTCACCATAACATTGGTTAATGGCATGGCAACCAGCATAGTACAGATGTTGAATACGGTGTGGAACATGGCCAGTTGCAACTGCGGTGCAGCGGGAAACAGTCGTTCAAACAGGCTTCCGAAGCTCAAGTTGCCGCGGGTGGTCACTTGCAGCAAAAAGCCAATAAACATGAAAAGTAAAACGCCCATCACATTGAAAATCAAGTGGATTAAGGCTGTTCGCTTGGCCGCATTTCCGCTCGTCATGCCTGCGATGATGGCCACGACGCACGATCCGATGTTGCTTCCCATGGTCAGGTAGATGCCTTGGTCGAGTGTCACCAATCCCGAAACCACCATCGTGATGGCAATGGAAGTCATCACCGACGAGGACTGGATGATGGCTGTCATCACCGCACCGACCAAAACCAGCAGCACGACATTGTTGATGTTGGCCAAGAAAAGCTTGACCGATTCCAATGCGGCGAACTCGTCCATAGCATTAGCCATCATCGAGAGACCGACAAACAACATTCCGAAGCCGGTCAGGATGCCACCTATCTGCTTGGTTGTGTTGCGTTTGCCGAGCAAAGTCATAAACGCACCTATGCCCGCAAACGCGGCAAAGATGATGGTGGTGGAGATACTGTTGGTGCCGAACATGCCCAAGGCGACCAATTGCGCCGTCACTGTTGTTCCTATGTTGGCGCCATAGATAATGGTGGCGGCCTGTGCCAACGATAGGATGCCTACATTGACGAAACCGATGACCATCACTGTAACGGCACCGCTACTCTGGATGGCGGCAGTGCCCACCGTGCCGATACCCACGCCAAGCCACTTGTTTTTGCCTGTTTTCGAAAACAGCTGCTTCAGCCGTTTCGATGACACCGCTTCGAGGTGGGTGCTCATCATTTGGCAGGCCACAAGAAACACGCCGATACCCGCCGTCAGGGTTAAAATTGCGATTAAAACACTTGTAAATCCCATAGTGTAATGTTTTGATTTTCAAAATAAAAAATGGCACAAACCTGAAAAAGGTCCGTGCCATTTTTGAAAAGTTGGTTATCAATTGAAATGGGCCGCGGCACATAGCGGCGCACCAATCCCCTAAATTGTTTAGCCGATAGCTTGGAGGAGGAAGGCTGCATCTTGCCGAGGAAAATGCACATCGTTTCCGGTAATCCTAGGTTTTGCTGCTCTAAAAAAATGTCTTCGGGAAGGTCGTTCTCCCCCCATTCCGATTCGTCAGTCTCCATTTCCGAAATATACTCCGTGTAAACGTCTTTCATTTTTCGTGGTTCATCGCCATAATCATCGATAACAAAAGTCACGAAAAATACACCCAACAAAATGGGAATCAATAACTTGACATATTTTCTACAATACTCAAACATCAAGGGCAAAATTACTACAAATTTAAATATGAGACATAAAAAATCTGCAAATTTTGTCAATTTTGTTGGCAATACGTCGTACGTGCCGTAAGGGGACACCGATGAACAGCAGCAATCCAACCGCCACAACGGCGTACGAGCCGAAATAGTCAACCAATGTCTGGAATTTCAGAACCCCATCCACCAGAATAACCAAAAGGGCAAACCAGCAGACAAAGAATATGGCGGCATACTTGATTTTCCTTTTTTTTAGAATTTTCATAATTAGATTTGCTTGTTGGTGAGTGAATTGTTTATTTTTCTAATTGCAAGACTAAAAGGATAATCCCGAAACCAATTTACACTTTTCCAATATAAAATCGGGCAATATTTTACACTTTTCCAACTTTTGTTCCAAACTTTTCAGTTTTCCGCAGCCTGGCATCTCTGATTCAACAACTTCAGCTCTTCTATCAAGTTCAGGTATTCAGAAGAAAAGAGGTAATCAATTTCATGACAGATTCGGTTGCTGTAAACTTTTTTCCCTTTAGAATAGCATGTGATGCTAATCACGGGTTGACCGGTTTCCACTTTCTCACTATTCTTCCTGACGATGGGTGGGTTGTCAAAAAAGGCGGCTTTTATCATTGGTATAATATTCGCCGCTGTTGTATCGGAAAGCGAATAGGTACAAACCTTCCCGTACTCTTTGTCGCCAATGGTTATCATCTCTTTTGACTTTTGGTAATTAAAATCAAAAGAACATAATTCGTCGAGATAATACATTTCAATCTGGTCGATGGTTTGGAATTTGATATTCGATTGGGCCACCACCTGAGTGAAGAAACAAAACGACAACAATATGGTGATAAACTTTTTCATATTGCGTTTTATATCAAAATATTATGACCTTGCAAAAATACACTATTTCTTTTACATGGCAAAGTACATATACATTTATCCCAAACTTTATTCTTTTGTCAATACAACTCGTGCTCCAGCGCATGTACCATCTCAACGATGTGTAGATATTTTTTTATAACATATTGAGTACCAATATATTACCATACCATGTTTTCAAAAAAATTATAGCTAATCTGTTGGAAATGAGAAAATAATGTGTAATTTTGCAGCATTCAAATTCACAATCCCATCAATATGAAAAAGTTATTCCCATTGTTTCTTATCCTCATACTCGCTATCACCCCGCCGGCCCTATCCCAAACAGATGCTGATTTTCAATTTATAGATAGTTTGATAGCGGCAGGCGAGTATGAGCAGGCACGCCACTTTGCCACTGACAAATACCAACAAATCTCCACCAATGCAGCTGAATACAGTGATGTTTTACGCTTGTTGTTAGCAGTGAATTGGTCGTGTGAGTACTGGCTGCGAATGAACTGCGATTATTCCAATAGCCTGTCCATCAACAAAGAGCTGGAACACCTCATTAATCAGAATAAGACATTCATAAGGCAAGATTTGTTGTATTTCATTTATCGTAATATGACCGTCAATCACACTGGGCTGGGACAATACGATGAAGCTCAAAAGTACAGAGATCTACTTTATAAAGCTCACAAAAAGGGAAAATTACCCTGTGATGAAGAGTTGTGCCACTATTACAATTTTGACTTTTTCAGGATCGATACTCTAAATATCTGGGGATATGAATGGTACGACAAGTTGCCGAGAAACCGTTTCTCCACCAGTTTCACCAAGGTGGTCTATTACGTTTACAGTACCCATCCCGACGGCAGCGACAAAGACCAGCTCTACCGCCTGCATTTGATTATGTTTCACGGGACAGATATGCCTTTCGACTACATCATGGAGAAACATATCTCAACGGAAAACGGCGAAATGCGAAGCTCCATGTACGATTATACCTACAAGGAAAACATCGACTACGAGAAATTGCACAACGATGTAATCGAGATTGTCAAGGGAGGCAAGAAAACCGACACTCGACAAAGTTCCCGTTATAAAGAAATTGAAAGTTTCTGCCACGATTCTATAAACGTATCCGAAGAAGCCATTGGAACACGAGATAAAACAGAATACGTCTCCACGGAGCCATATCAGGAGTTTGATCTTTTCTATGGACACTACAAGCATCTGAACATCTCACTGAACGGAACGGTCAAGTCGGTGGTGCAAACCGAAATGCCCGTTTCCTTATTGAAAAAGGCCAATTCTTCAGAGAAGGTTTCTGTCCGCCAGCAAACATGGAAGTTTTCCCCAACGGGGCAATTGTCCCTTTGCCATATCAACAAGACCACCCTAAAGGATATTTTAGACTACGATATCAACGATGACAATACTTTGTCTGACGACAACTTTGAGTCAACAGACACGATCGCTTATTACCGCTTTAACTTCCTCGGTCAAATAAGGATAGACATCAATGAAATCTCTAGTTGCAAAGAAACTTTCGAATATGACCAAAACGGCCACCTGACAAAAGTGTCGACCTATTATTGGGACAATGATGTTTTGAGTGAGACGTTGATTACGCTAAATGATGACGGGAAACCTGTGCGAGTGGAAGAAAGAAGAAACGGAAACGGCATGAAAAGCATAGGTGTCGTCGATTGCTATTGCTATGATGAACGGGGCAATAGGGTGGCGCACCAGATGAACAATTGCAACGTTGTGCAATGGATGGATTATTATGTGTATGACAGCTTGGACAATGTGATTTTCAGGGGTCGTTGTCAGGGTTACCGAGGGAACCATAACAGCTGCGAGTGCAAGAGATTTCAGAAGAATGAAGGGTATGAATATGATGACCAGCATAATATGACCCGTAAATACTCCATCGGGGACTGGAAACCCAGCGGATGGGACAATTATTACCAATACGACAGCGAAGGAAGAGAGATTGAGTACAAGAATTATGATGTACGAGGTAAGCAACGCACCTTTGACCGTCATATTCAAACTACGTACGATTCTGCCGGTAGAATAGTGAAGAAAGAGGCTTTATTAGGGAATTTTCGGCCCGAAGAATTCGTTTTCATTGATTCAGAAAAGGAAGAATGGGTGTATGACGAGTATGGCAATCTGGTGGAGCATGTCGTTTATGAAACAAAAGCCAAGCTACACAAAATTGTCCGCTACCAATACAGCTACGACCCACATGGCAATTGGGTGAAACGCGTGCGGTATGAGGGAGGCAGCGATGATTCGATGACCCCAACGGAAGTTTTGGAGCGCAAGATTGAGTATTACGAATAGCCGACAGCAAAGGGCGTGGCGCAAATCAGATAGCTTTCGCGCTGTTTGTACTACAAGTGGGTTTCCCCCGCAAACCGTTTCAATGCCTCCTCGTCGAGCCGCTGCACCGTCCATTCGTCCATCGGGATGGCACCGATGCTGCGATAAACCTTCAGGGCGGACTTGTTCCAGTCGAGGCAGATCCACTCCATGCGGCCGCAGTGGCGCTCCACAGCGAGTTTGGCCAGATATTTCAGCAGGGCTTTGCCGTACCCGCGACCGCGTTTTTCGGGCAGGATGAAAAGGTCTTCAAGATAAAGTCCCTTGCGCCCCACAAAGGTGGAGAAGTTGTGGAAGAATAAAGCGAAGCCGACCACCACGCCGTCCTCTTCGGCAAAGACCACCTCGGCGGAATGTTCCACAAACAGAGAATGATAGATGGTTGCTTCGTCGGCCACCACCTCGTCGGCACACTTCTCATAGACGGCCAACTTTTTGATGAATTCCAAGACGAGTCCCGCCTCTTCGGGCTTCGCAGGGCGGATGGTGAAATGATGTTTCTGCCTATCTTTCGCCTTCCGTGCAAACTCGAACAGCGACTGCGGCAGGTGGCAGTAACCAGCAGGATTCTTATCCAAATAGTCCTGATGATACTCCTCCGCCGTATAGAAATTCTCCAAGGGAAGTTTCTCCACGGCCAAGGGCTGCGGATAGTTCTTCTGCTCCTCCTGATACACCTTTTCAATGATGGGCAAATCCTCAGGGTCTGTATAGTAAATCCCTGTTCGATAGCGGGTTCCCTCATCGTGGCCTTGCTTGTTCACACTTGTTGGGTCGATGGCCTTGAAGAACATCTGCAACAGAAATGCAAGCCCGACCACCTCGGGATCGTATTGAACAAGAACCGTCTCCACAAACCCCGTCGTATCGGTATAGACCTCCTGATAGGTCGGGTTTTCCGTATGTCCGTTGGCGAAGCCCACTTCCGTATCTACCACACCTTCAATCTGTTTGAAGTAATGCTCAGTTCCCCAGAAGCAGCCTCCTGCAAGGTAAATGTCTTTTGTTTTGGTCATTTTGGTTGATTTCTTAAGTTTTTGTAATGACAAAACTGCGGGTGGATTATTCGCTATAGTTATGGTCCACCACGATCACCACCTGCACGTCGGGCACTAAAGGCTGGAGCTCGGCAGTGAGCCGGCCGACGAAGGCGGCATCATCGTGGACGGAAAAGTCGGGCACAACATCGACAGAGAGCATGCGCTCTGCCTCGGAATAGTAGAACCCATGCACCTGCACAATCTCTGGGTGCTCGGTGAGGCGCTTTATAACGGCACTTTGCAACTCTGCCATGGTGCCGGTGCCAGTGGCTTGGGCATAAATGCCGACCGTCATGATGATGCCGTGCCGCAGATACATCTGCGTGGAAATTTTGCGCGTAAGTCCGTGAATGTCGTGGGCGTTCATCGTGTCGTCAACACTCACGTGCAATGAGCCGATTTTCACATCGGGACCGTAGTTGTGAAGGATGAGGTCGTACACGCCGTGTACCCCCTCAAACTCAATCACCTCCTGCTTGATCTGGTGGGTGAGCTCGGCCGAAATGCTGGTGCCCAGCAGCTCGTTGACGGGCGAGGCGAGCATCTCAATGCCGGCCTTGATGATGACTGCGGAAATCAGTACGCCGAGGTAGCCGTCAATGGAGACGTTCCACAGCAGCATGATGCCTGCGGAAACGAGGGTGGCCAGCGTGATGATAGAGTCGAACAGCGCGTCAGAGCCGGAGGCGATGAGGGCATCGCTCTTCAGCTGCTTGCCCTTGCGTTTCACATACAGTCCCAGCACCAACTTCACCACGATGGCTACCACGATGACCACGAGCGTCACAGTGGTGTAGCTTGGCTCTGTGGGGTGGAAGATCTTCTTCACCGACTCTATCAGCGAGGTGATGCCCGCCGACATCACAATGACGGCGATGATGATGGCGCTGAAATACTCGATTCGTCCGAAGCCGAAAGGATGTTTGCGGTCGGCGGGACGCTGCGAGAGCTTCGTGCCCACGATGGTGATGACGCTCGACAGCGCGTCGCTGAGGTTGTTGACGGCATCCATCACGATAGCTACGCTACTGGCCAGGATGCCGACACCGGCCTTGAAAGCCGCTAAAAGCACGTTGGCGGCGATGCCGATCCAACTGGCGCGGATGATTTGGGTGCTACGGTCTGTCTGATTGCTCATTGGTTTCTGAATAAACTTGTTGTTATTGCTTGCACATTCTTTTTAACCCGACGAATTTGCGCACGCAAAGATACACTTTTTCCATTGATTATGCTGTAATAAAATTGCACAAGTAAAAATTGTTGTACTTTTGCACTTTCAATCGCAAAAGAAAATACCCATGGGAATTGAAGATTCCATTTTCAACCGGCTGACCTTGTTGTTGGGCACAGAGACGATGGATGTTGTGACACGCCAGCGCGTTATCATCTTCGGTGTGGGCGGCGTTGGAAGCTGGTGCGCCGAGAGCCTCGTGCGCAGCGGCATCCGTCACCTCACCCTCGTTGACAGCGACTGTGTGTGCATCACCAACATCAACCGCCAACTTCAGGCTACCACCCGAACCGTGGGAAAAGTCAAGGTGGAGGTGCTGAAGGAGAGGCTATTGGACATCAACCCGAAAGCGGAGATCAATGCCATTCAAGAGATTTATAGCGCTGAAAATGCTGCATCGTTCCAACTTGACACCTACGACTATATCATCGATGCCATCGACAGTTTGAAAGACAAGGTCCATCTCATCCTGCAAGCCACCCGATGCAAGGGGAAATTCTTCTCGGCCATGGGCGCGGCCCTCAAAATGGATCCTACCAAGGTGCAGGTGGCGGAGTTCTGGCAAGTACAAGGCTGCCCACTGGCTCGTGCCATCCGCAAACGCTTCAAAAGAGACGGCACCTTCCCGAAGAGGAAGTTCCTTTGCGTCTATTCCAAGGAGTTACTGTCCAACAAAGGTCCAGCCAGCGCCTGCGGGACCAGTGCCTGCATGTGTCCGAAATTCCCTATCGGGGAAGGCACCCCTGAACTCGCCAACCACGAGTGGTGCTCGTCGAAAGCGCAAATCAACGGCACCACGGCACACATCACTGCCATCTTCGGATTCACAATAGCCGGACTAGTGATGCAGGATATCTGCCAATAATATAGTGTTGCATTCGGTTGCGCCAGCGGTATTGATTACAGAAGGTATCTATCAGTATTGAGGATTACTCTTCATCCTGTTTCACAGCACTCTCCGGCCACACCGGCTTGCCATTCCACGACACGGTCAGCTCTCTTGGATAGCGAGTCTCCCAATCCTCTTTGTAAACATCCAGTATGGTAAAATCCTTATCCACAAACTGCAATATGCCGTCATCATCCACCCACAACGTAGACCAGTAGCTTTCTTCACCGCCTACAGAACACCATTTGGGCAAATCAGCGCCAAAGTGATTGTTCACCACAAGACCACGTTCATTTACATTCACCACCATCCACGTCAATGGTTTCGGGCTGTCCAAACGCGAGACGCACTCCCGGTACACTTCATTCCAAGGTTGGCCGACATTTGCGTGGAGAAACTTGATTAGTGGTGTATAATCATAGCCAGTCCTATATGAATTATATTTCTTGATAGGCGAATGCTCAGGCAAGACATCTTGTTTTTTACCCCGCTCATAACGATAACGTTTTTTCCCGACGATTACATACCAAGACCACCCGTTGTGCGTCCGCTTGTTCACCTTCCGGTAAAGCGGCGGCTTGCCCTCTTTTCTGTTGTGCCCCATCTTTCAGCGTGTTTGAAACAATTTATAGCTTACAGCTTTTTTATAGCACGGCCGCAAAGATACAACTTTTCAAAGTTCGCAAAAAAAGCGAATGCTATTTCAGCACCATGCCGCTGTTCCAGGCGGTGCCTACGCTGTCGCCGAGGGTCATGTAGTTGAGGCTGGAGCCGTCCCAAGCCACAGGATTCAGCTTCTTGATGTCGATTTTGCCGTCGGTGAGAATGCTGGGATCGGCAATGGCGTTCACGATTTCGCCCACCACCCAGGCACCGCCGTCCTCATCGTCGCGCATCTCCACCACACGGCACTCCATCGTGAGCGGGTATTCGTTGATGATGGGGGCGTTGACGTTCTTGCTCTTAGTGACGGTGAAGCCGGCCTTGGCCACCTTGTCCTTCACGTCGTTGCCGCTCACGATGCCGAAGTAGTCGCTCTCGACCACCGTGCGGGCATCGGCGTAGCTGAGGGTGAAGGCCTTGTTGAGGCGTAGGTTGTCGGTGGTTTTGTGCTTCGAGAGGCTGAAGCAAACCTGATTGTTATCGTACTGTCCACCCCAAGCGGCCATCATCACGTCGGGTGTGCCGTCAGCGTCGTAGGTGGCGATCATCAGTGCGGGTTGCGGGGTCACATACAATTTGGCACCCATGTTGGTGCGTTCTTCCACGTTTTTCAATTCCATAGTCTGATTGTTTGAATATTTAACTTCTTGATTTTCTTGATTGTTTTGATTGTTTTGGTTGTTGCAGGCAGTCAGCATCAGGGCCGTGACTGCAAGAATGAATAGTGATTTTTTCATAGTTGATAATATTATTTTTCAAAATTTGGAGTGCAAATTTACGCCCACTCGAAGTTCTCTTTCCCTGCGCCCACCTCGAAGTGGTACTTGGCGATGCCGAGGTCGAGTTGGGCGTAGCCGATGAGGGAGAACTTCGCCTTGGCCTCCACGCGGTTGCCGTCGTGCAGAACAAACACAAACTTCTGCTGGTTGACAGCGGTGGGAGCCAACAATGCGGCCTCCACACCACGCCCGAACCACGCGGGGAAAGGCTTCCCGTGGTCGGAGGTGCGGCGGTCGTCCGTCACATCGGCGGCAGTTCGCTTCTGCGGATGCTGCACCCCTTGGTTGGCGCCATAGCCTAACGAGATGACACAGAACAACTTCTCGCCGTCCAGCACCTGATAGGAGTCGGGCTGCTTGCTGAACGTGAGACCCACCCAGCAGGTGCTCAGTCCGAGCATCTGGGCGCGGATGACCACTTTCTCGCCATAGTAGCCGAGCAGGGTGTCGGCGCCCTTCTTGCCGACGACCGCAATGTAGTTGCTGATGCCGCTGAACTTGCCGTACTTGGCCATGCCGCCGGCAAAGGCCTTGGGCTCGTCGGTCACCAGTTGCAGGTGGGTGCCGCCCTCGCGGTTGCACTCCTCGATGAGGGCTTTCAGCTCTTCGATTTTCTCTGCCTCGATGGGCTTTTCCATATATTGCCGCACACTGTGGCGGGCAACGATAGCTTCCTGTAAGTTCATATTCTAAAATTCAATAACTCTATAACTCTAAAATTCTAAACACCTCAAAATTGTAAAGATGTTTTCACTTTCATATCCTCCATTGTCACCTTCGGATGGTGGTACTGGTGTGCTTGGGGCGTGGGCTTATGGTTGAGCTCCACGGCCTGCTTCGGGCAGAAGTGGACGCAGGCGAGGCACTGCGTGCAGTTGTCGCCGCAATGGGCTTTGCCATCCGTAAGGGTGATGTTGCCTTGTGGACACACGTCAGCGCAGATGCTGCAGCCTACACAAAGGTCGGTGTTGACGGCGGGCGTGAGCATCGGCAGCGTGCGGCGTTGCACACCGGGACGGGCGCACAACGCGCCGATAGGTCCCCACCATGCGTAGTGCAGACAGTGCGTGCCGGCGGCAATCTCCTCGGTGATGCGCTCCAGCCGTTCAGCGTACTTCTCAAACTTCCACACCTGTTGGTTGGGATTGCGCCCAAAGCCGACGGCACTGTTGTCGGGTACGCGGATCTTCTGACTGTATGCCAATTGTAACCCTTTGTCGGCCAGCAGTTTCTGAACCGTGTGGATAGAGTTGCCGGCCTGCGCGCCGCAGGGGATGACGATGAAGATGTATGCTTCTTTGGGCAGTTGCAGTCGCGGCAGCAATTCCGTCACCGCCCGCGGCGCGTTGAACCAGTAGCTGGGATAGACCAGTCCGATGCGCCGTTCCTGCGACAAATCCTGGTGCACCGCCTGATGGAGCGGCATCACCGTTTCGTTGAGTTTCTCTGCGATGTGGCGGCTGATGGCCAAGCTGTTGCCCGTACCTGAAAAGTAGAGGATCATAATCGAATATTAAATTGCAAAAGTACAAAAATATCAGTTGACCGTCAATCAGTTTTCTGTCGCATTCATCTTTCGCACCGCCCTAATCCAACTGACAAAATATCGTATTCCCGCTATCATGAGGGCTGTCCCGAGCCCAGGATAGAATCCGGCAAAGAACTCTGCGGGCATTCCGGGGATGAATTTCAGACTGATGCAATTTTCACAAGCGTGTGCCATATCTTGCAGTCTTATTTCAACATAGATTCAACATCCGCTTCCATCTCTTCGGGAGTTGTGGTGGGCGGGTAACGTTTGATGACGGCGCCATCCTTTGAAACGAGGAATTTGGTGAAATTCCACTTGATGTCGCTGCTTTTTTCCACGCTCTTGCTGATGGTTTTGAACAGAGCCGCCGAAGCCTTGGCCTTCAAGCCCTTGTACTCCTCGGTCGGGGCCATCGTTTTCAGGTATTCATAGATGGGGTGCGCCTCCTTGCCGTTGACATCAATTTTCTTCATCAGCGGGAAGGTCACACCATGGTTAAGGCGGCAGAACTCCGCAATCTCCTCGTCAGAGCCGGGCTCCTGGTTGGCGAATTGGTCGCACGGGAAGCCGAGAATGACCAAACCTTGCTCTTTGTACTTCTGGTAAAGTGCCTCCAAACCGTCGTACTGCGGGGTGAAACCGCACTTCGAGGCGGTGTTGACAATCATCAGAACTTTGCCGCTGTATTGCGCCATTTCCACTTCTACACCCTTGTTGTTCAGGGCTTTAAAATCATAAATTGTTGCCATAGTTATTGGTTTTATTGAATAAAAAATTGTTTTTACATCATGGATGGTGTGATGAACACCCGCCAGGAGCCTTCAGCTGTTCCGCGTTCTATATAATGTTTTTCAAGCAGATGATTGACTAATTTTTTAACGGCTGACATATTGATGCCCATCCTGTTTTGCATATCGGCAAGGGTCAGCACTGGCTCTGCCATCATCATTCTCAGAAGTTCGCCATAATTAGGTGAGCGAAATTCAACGCGCTCGCCGTCGTACCACCATAATGATGGGTGATGTTCGGTCAGAAAACAAACATCAGTATAGATTTCTTTCGCTATTAACCCTTTGAAATACTGTAAGAAAGGTTTTATGTTTTGCAGACTGGCGTGAGCTCCTTCATGAGGGGATGAGCCTACCGTCAAATCGGCCTCATGCAATGCTTCCAAGTAGTCATACTTGAGCCGACTACGCACCACAATCATCGGATAATCGTGTTTGGTGAGAATGTAGTTGACCAGCAGTCTCGCAATACGTCCGTTGCCATCCTCAAAGGGGTGGATGCGGATGTAACGGTAATGAAACAGAGTGGCCAGCTCCACTGGCGACAATTTGCCTTCCGCTTCTGCCTGATTGTACCAGTCCACAAGATCGGTCATTAGGGCAGGTGTCTCCTCCGGTGAGGCGTACTCGAAACGGTCGCCATAACGTGTAATCACACTATTGGGACGGGTTTTATACTGTCCGGCATGAATCGTGTAGCTGGTCTGCATGCCACCAGGTAGGTTGCGATAAACGGTGTAGTCCTCGCGAAGCAGGGTGCGATGTAATGTGCGGATAAAGTTCTGTGTAAGAGGAGTTTCTTTCACCAAAGCTTCCTCTTTCATCATTTTGAGCGTAACATTACTCGCCGTCATGTCCTGCACATCCTTCACGTTGGCTTCGCCAATCACCTTGCCCAAAAGCAGCAAGATTTCCGTTTGTCCGTATGTCAGGGTGTTGCCTTCGATATGGTTGGAGTTGTAATTGAAATCCACAGTAAAACGGCGGCTCAATTTGTTTTGGTCGTCTTCCGACAAGGGCAAAAGTTCCCGCCATGCTGCTATTGCTTTTTCTAATGTTAGGTATCGCATATCTTTAAATGTTTTCTAAAAGGTGGCCAAACAGCCACCATTTCGGCGACAAAATTACATTTTTTTTGAATATAATCAATAAAATTGTGAAATTTTTTGAAATTTGTATCTTTGCCGCGTCAAAAATTATTGAAAAAGGTTTTTATGAAAATTCAAATCAAATGCTTAATTATTAGTATTTTACTGGTATTGGCGGTGGGGTTGCCGGCATCAGCACAGCGACTAAGCGACCGCTATTTTGGTATCTCCAAACAGGATTTTGTCGATACCATTAAGATAAAAATATGGGACGGCGCCATTATCGTTCCCGTGGAAATTGAGGGGAAAGTCTATAACATGCTGTTCGACACCGGCGCTGGCATGGGATTCTGGATTGGAAAAGAGGAGGAATGGATGCGGCCATCAGGCGATACGATCACCACCATGGATGCCCAAAAAAGAAAGAAAAAGACGGCAATGATGTTCATTCCTTCCATTCAAGTGGGCAGCCTTACCATTCTAAATTATCCAGTAGTGGTGGATGAAGGGCTCAACGATTTCGCCTGCGGCATCATCGACGGTGCTT
>JAEEGH010015273.1_pt1 | contig 16712 bp, 10 predicted proteins | sample 9134181 | NCBI WGS metagenome assembly JAEEGH01 (sample SAMN16246544, study PRJNA631951) | gut metagenome | biome: gut microbiome; feature: rumen; material: DP-attached | host: Bos | place: Iran: Karaj | collected 2018-10
AAAGTTGCGACGGCGAATCTTATTTGCGGAGAAGAAATAAAAGAAGTGTCTCCGGAAGACGTTCCGATAGGCAGTTATATTCTCGTAAAGAAAGGCGAAAGAGTGCCTATCGACGGAATACTTTCGGACGATACGGCGGAAACCGATATGAGAGATGTTACGGGCGAGAGCAGGCTTTACGTCCTGAAAAAAGGCGATAATGTGTTCGGCGGCGCGATAAATACGGGAAACGCTTTCGTAATTAAAACGACGAAAGCATATAAAGACAGCGCGGCGGAGAGAATAATAGCCATGGTGGAAGGGGCTGCGGAGAGAAAGGCGAAAAGCCAGAAATTCATAACTTCCTTTGCTAAAATTTATACGCCGTGCGTAGTGGGGTTAAGCCTTTTGGTTGCACTTATTCCGCCGCTTTTCGACGGGTACGATTTCGGCAAATGGATATATAAGGCGCTTACCTTTCTCATAGTCGCCTGTCCCTGCGCCCTGGTCATTTCCGTGCCTTTGGGGTTTTTTATCGGCATAGGGTCGCTTGCGAAAAACGGCGTTCTGGTTAAAGGCGGCAACTTTATCGAAACGCTTGCCGAAACCGACACCGTGGTTCTGGATAAGACGGGAACTCTTACCACGGGGAATTTTGCCGTGTCGGAGATAAATTCTTATTCCGAATACGACGAAAAGGAGATACTTAATTTTGCGGCGTCTTTGGAGATTTTATCGTCCCACCCCTTGGCAAAGTCTCTGGCGAGCAAAAACCCCTTACAAACTCTTTCTGCGGATAACGTCAAGGAATATGCGGGGAAAGGTATGGAAGGCGTTATCGGGGGAAAGAAGTTTCTCGTCGGGAGTGAAAGTTTCCTTACAGAAAACGGCGTGGCGGTAAATTGCGGCGAAATCGCCGAAAATACCGTAATATTCGTAGCGGAAGAAGAAAGGCTGATAGGGCGCATACTTTTTTCCGACGAGATAAAACCGCAGGCAAAAGAGCTCGTAAAAGCACTCGGTCGCGTTTCGGTGAAGAACGTAGCCGTTATAAGCGGGGATAAAAAAGAGATCGCGGATTCCGTCGGAAAACGCGTCGGGATAACGGAAGTCTACTCCGAACTGTTGCCCGACGAAAAGGTCGGTAAACTGTCGGAAATAATGAAAAAATCCAAAGGCAAGACGCTGTATTGCGGGGACGGGGTAAACGATTCGCCGTCTATCGCCGTAGCCGACGTCGGGGTTGCCATGGGCGCTTTGGGAAGCGAAGCCGCGATAGATTGCGCCGACGTCGTTATATCCGACGATAACGTTATGAAAATTCCTTACGCCATAAAGAGATCGAAAAGGATATTGAGAACGGTAAGAATAAACATTATCGCGGCGATATCCGTTAAAATCGTATTCATGGCGTTGGGTATCGCGTTGCCGTTGCCTATCTTTGCGGCGACCGCGGCAGACGTCGGGGTAATGCTTCTCGCCGTTCTCAATTCCCTTTGCATAGGACTAAAAGACAAGTAAAATACTTAATTTTTGTATTTTATGATTTTCTTTTCGAGAAAAGCGACGAGCACGTACATAAGGGTGGCAAGAGCGCATAAAACGACGGTTGACGCCATAACGAGATCGAGTTTAAAAACCTGCCCGCCGTAAACGATAAGATATCCGAGTCCCGCGCGGGAAACGAGATATTCGCCCATAATAGAACCTATCCAGGCCATGCCGACGCTTATTTTAAGCATGCTTATAAAGGTTGGAAGACTCCCCGGAACCACTAACTTTTTCAGTATCTGAAACTTGCTTGCGCCGAAAGATTTTAAAAGCAGGATCTTGTTTTTATCTGTGGCGAGAAACCCGTTTAACATAGTGATCAAAGCGACTATCACGCCTATTATCACCGCCATAAACACTATCGCCTTTACGCCGCTGCCGAACCACACTATTATTATCGGTCCCAAGGCGATCTTCGGCAAACTGTTCAAAACGACGATATACGGTTCCAAAACTCTTCTCAACCTTTCGGACCACCAAAGGGCGAGTGCGAGAACGTATCCCGCCGCTACGGCGATAAGAAAACCTAAAATGGTTTCGTAAAGAGTTATTCCTATATGGTAAAGGAAATTGTCTTCGATAAAAAGCCTTCGTACGGTCGTAGCCACTCTCGACGGAGAACTTGCGATAAACGGGTCTATCACGCCGAGATCCGCAAACAGTTCCCACAGTCCCAGAAGAAGGGCAAGCAGGGCAAACCTTAAAACCGTTACCAAGGCGTTTTCTTTTTTAAAGCGTTTTATATACTTTGCGTGTTCTTCGGAAAAATCGGAAAATTTCTTCATTTGTCTAATTCCTTCCATATTTTTTCAAACCAGACGCCGAAATCTTTGCTCTCGCGTTTCTTTAACGGAGACTCGCCGAAAATATTCGGCGCGAATACGCACTTTACCTTTGCAGGTCTGCTTTTTAATACTATGATTATGTCAGACATAGCGATTGCTTCGGATATGTCGTGGGTGACCAAAAGTGCGGTTTTTTCTTCCTGTTTGATAATTTTATACACGTCGTCGCAAACGGACAGCCGAGTCTGATAGTCGAGTGCGGAAAAGGGTTCGTCGAGTAAAAGAAGTTTCGGGTTAGATACCAAAGTTCTGATAAGCGCCGCCCTTTGCCGCATGCCGCCCGACAGTTGATCGGGGTAATTTTTTTTAAACTCTTTAAGTCCGTATTTGTCGAGAAGGGAATCGGCAAACTCCTTGTTCCGTTTAGTCAAAGACTTTTTTATTTCCAAGGGAAGATACACGTTTTTTTCTATGGTGCGCCAAGGGAACAGCTGGTCTTTTTGCAACATATATCCCAGATCGTTTTTCTCGTAGTCTTTTTTCCCGTTTACAAGAATTTCGCCGCTCGTAGGGGGTAAAAGCCCCGCTATGAGCGACAAAACCGTCGTCTTACCGCACCCGGACGGACCTATTATCGACAGAAAATCGCCTTTGTTACAGTAAAACGACAGGTCTTCTATCGCGCGTATCTCGTTTTCGAGCGTCTGGTAAGTTAAAGATACCTTTTTAAGTTCCAGAAGTTTTTCCATTATTTTCTCCGAAGTGGATCGCGCTTTTCAGCCGAATATTTCTTTTGCGTATTTATTTATCACTATGTCGGAAAAATCTACTCTTTGATCGAGTTCTTCCGCGTTTTCCATAATGTTCTGAAGTCTCGTGAAACTCGCTTCCGTAGCCTGCATATCTCTTTTCCAGGCGTCTATTCTCTTATAACTTTTGATCGACGTTTCCAAAGACGATATGGAAGTGGACGGGAACTGTTTTACTATCGCTTCCGCAACTTTCAGTTCGCTGTTCGATTCTATGAATTCGTAAGCCTTTTTTAACGCTTTAAGGAAAGATTTTACCGTATCGGGATTGTTATTTATGAAACTTTCGAGAGCGATAAAGGACGTGTAGGGGACTTCGCCGCTCTGTTCTCCCACGCTCGCTACTATATGCCACGTCCCGTTCTTTTCATATTCCGACGCAGTCGGCTCGAAAACCGTGCAGTAATCCGCCGTTCCGCCCACGAACGCGCTGGTCATAAGGTTGAACTGTACGTCGAAATTAAGCGTAAAATCCACGTTGTTTTCCATGTCGAGTTCGTTAAGAACGTACTCGAAAGTCATTGCGGGCACGCCGCCTTTTCTGCCGGCGAGAATTTCTTTGCCGCGAAGATCTTCCCACTTAAAGTCGGGTTCGTCGTTTCTCGAAACGAGAAAAGACCCGTCTTTCTGGGTAAGTTGCGCAAACACTTTCGGCGCGTCGGTCTTGCCCTGATTGTGAACGTATATTACCGTTTCGGGTCCCATAAGACCTATATCCGCCGTCTTTGAAAGCACCGCCGTCATAGACTTATCCGCACCGCCGCCGTTGGTAAGGTTGACTTTGAGATTTTCTTCGGCGAAGTACCCGTTTTCTATCGCGACGTATAAGGGACAATAGAATACCGAGTGGGTAACTTCGTTGAGTTCGACGGTTTTCATATCGTCCTTTTTACCGCATCCCGCAAAGGAAAGCGTCGCGAAAATCGTTGCCATGATTAAAATGATGATTTTTTTCATAAATCGCTCCGTTATTTTTTATATTTTATTCTATGCCGCGGGAATTATATTTGACAATAAAGGAGATATCGGGTATAATAATAAAATCTGCTTCAACGCGATAAGGAGAAAGCCTATGGATATGGCAAAAACGTACAATCCGTCGGATTTTGAGAAAAAAATATATGAAGAGTGGGAAAAGGAAGGGTATTTTAAAGCGAAGATAAGCGCGGATAAAATTCCGTTCACTATCGTTATACCGCCGCCCAACATAACGGGGCAACTCCACATGGGGCACGCTTTGGACGAAACGTTGCAAGACACTCTGATACGCTTTAAAAGGATGCAGGGGTATTCGGCGTTGTGGCTTCCGGGGACGGATCACGCGTCCATAGCGACGGAAGTCAAGATAGTAGAGCAGATGGCAAAAGAAGGGCTTACCAAAAACGACGTCGGCAGGGACGGTTTTTTGGAACGCGCCTGGAAATGGAAGGAAAAATACGGCGGGAGAATAATAGAACAGTTAAAACTTCTCGGTTCTTCCTGCGACTGGTCGCGGCTTGCCTTTACCATGGACGAAAGGTGCTCTAAGGCGGTAAAGGAAGTTTTCGTAAATCTCTACGAAAAAGGGCTGATATATAAAGGCGACAGGATAATAAACTGGTGTCCCGATTGCAAGACGGCGCTTTCCGACGCGGAAGTGGAATACGAAGAAGAAGACGGACATCTTTGGTATATCAAATATCCGATAAAGGACAGCGACGAATATCTGACGGTGGCGACTTCCCGTCCCGAGACCATGTTCGGCGATACCGCCGTGGCAGTAAACCCCAAAGACGAAAGGTATTCGGGCTTAAAGGGCAAAACCCTTATATTGCCTATCGTGAACAAAGAAATCCCGATAGTTTTCGACGAGTACGTCGAACTCGAATTCGGTACGGGCGCGGTGAAGATAACGCCGGCGCACGATCCCAACGACTTCGAAGTGGGACTCCGTCACAAACTTCCCGTGGTAAAGGTCATCAACGACGACGGAACGATGAATTCTTTTGCGGGTAAATACGAAGGGCAGGACGCCGTTCTTTGCCGCGAAAACGTCGTCAAAGAACTTAAAGAAAAGGGACTTCTTCTCAAAATCGAAAAACTGCACCACAACGTGGGGCATTGTTACAGGTGCCATCACACGGTAGAACCGATAGTTTCCAAACAATGGTTCGTAAAGATGAAACCGCTCGCCAAACCCGCGATAGAAGCGGTGAGAAAAAAGAGCGTTAAGTTTATTCCCGACAGGTTTTCGAAGATATATTTCAACTGGATGTCCAACGTAAAGGACTGGTGTATTTCCCGTCAACTGTGGTGGGGACACAGAATACCCGCCTATTACTGCGACGACTGCGGGGAAACGATCGTAAGCAAAACCGACGTCACGGTCTGTCCCAAATGCGGCGGCACGCATATCCGTCAGGACGAAGACGTGCTGGATACCTGGTTTTCTTCGGCTCTGTGGCCGTTTTCGACGTTGGGATTCCCCGAAGAAACGGAAGATCTCAAATATTTCTATCCGACGGACGTTCTGGTTACCGGTTACGACATAATATTCTTCTGGGTGGCGAGAATGATCTTTTCGGGGCTGGAACATATGAAACGTATTCCGTTTAAGGACGTTCTGATACACGGGCTCGTAAGGGATTCGCAGGGCAGAAAGATGAGTAAGTCGTTAGGCAACGGAATAGACCCCACCGAAGTCATAGCGAAATACGGCGCGGATACTTTGAGATTTTCGCTCGTGAACGGCGTAGCCGCGGGCAGCGATATGCGGTTTTCCGACGAGAAGATAGAAGGCGCGAGAAACTTTATGAATAAGGTGTGGAACGCTTCGCGTTTCGTGCTTTTAAATGCCGAAGGCAAAACGATAAAGAACGTTAAAGACTGCAAACTTTCCGTCGCCGACAAGTGGATAGTTACCAAACTCAATAAGACGGTGAGAGACGTTACTCTCAATATGGAAAAGTACGAAATGGGTATAGCGCTTTCTAACCTTTACGATTTCGTATGGAACGATTTCTGCGACTGGTACATAGAGTTTACAAAACCCGTCCTTTACGGCGACGACGAAAACAAGATAACGGACACGGTGAGCGTGCTTATTTTCGTTCTGGACACGATAATAAAACTTCTGCACCCGTTCGCACCTTTTATCACCGAGCAGATAAACAAGAATATGCCGAACCGTTCGGGATCGATAATGGTCGCCGAATATCCGAGATACGATATAAAGCACAATTATTCCGTGGCGGTGGCGGAAGTCGAAACGCTTAAAGAAATAATCAAATCCGTAAGGAACGTAAAGGCAAAGACGGGCGCCGCGCCTTCCAAAAAGGTCAACCTGTTCATTACCGCCGAAAAGGCGCAGAGAATAAAGGCTTGCGCGCTTTATATAAAGAAACTCGCGGGGGTTTCGGAGATATTCTTTATATCCGACAAGTCGGAACTTAAAGAAAAAGTCGTGTCGCAGGTAATATCGGGCGCGGAACTCTATATCCCGCTTGGCGAACTCGTCGATCTTAAAAAGGAAGAAGAAAGACTCAATAAAGAACTCGAAAACGTAGAAAACGAGATAGCAAGGGCAAGCGGTAAACTCGCCAACAAAGGATTCCTTGAAAAAGCGCCGAAAAATCTCGTGGACGCCGAAAGGGAAAAATACGATAAGTTCATCGATATGCGAAACAAACTCGTCAAACAGATAAAGGACCTGAAAGGTTAAAGAATATCCGCCGAAAAAGGCGGATATTTTTACGTGATAATTTGCGTAATAATGCTTTTCGGCTATTGACTTTTAAAGAGTTTTATATTATTATATTTAAAACGGCGGAAGAACGCCCGAATTAAAGGACGAAACGGATATTATGGCAAGACTTAATTTACAGCAAAAAAAAGATTTAAGACTTAAACTCGACTATAACAATATGATGGCGGACTTCGTCGGAAAAACCGAAGGCTTTACCGACAACGACTTAAAAGACAATGCGCATCTTATTGCCGACGCGTTCAAAAAAGTGCAGCAAAAACGCGGGACGGGTATGATGGGCTGGACGGAACTTCCTTACAATCAGGAAGAAATCGTAAAGGAAATTATATCCACGGTGAAAGAAATAAGGAAAAATTACGATAATTTCGTAGTGCTGGGTATCGGCGGTTCCGCACTCGGTCCTACGGCGGTATTTCAGGCGCTGTGCCATTTAAGACACAACGAATTGCCGAGAAGGGTGCGAAAAGCCCCTAAACTTTACGTCGAAGACAACGTCGATCCCGAAAGGATGGCTTCTCTTTTGGGTATTATAGACCTTGAAAAGACCGTTTTCAACGTTATAACGAAGAGCGGCGCGACCAGCGAGACCATGTCGCAGTATCTCGTTATCATAGATATCTTAAAGAAAAAATTCGGAGACAAAGCCAAAGACCACGTTATAGCGACCACTTCGGAGAAAAGGGGAAACCTTATAAAACTTGCCGAAAGCGAAGGGTTTAAGACGTTTTATATTCCCGAAGGCGTGGGCGGTAGATTTTCGGAACTTTGTCCCGTGGGACTTCTTCCCGCGGCGGTGCTCGGGATAGATATAAAAGTGATGCTTGCGGGCGCGGCGTATATGGATAAAATATGTTCCGCAAAAGACGTAAGGAAAAATCCCGCGCTGATGTCGGCGTTCTTGCAGTACGCGGCGATAAAGCGCGGCAAAAATATTTCGGTAATGATGCCGTATGCGGACAGTCTTAAATATATCGCCGACTGGTATTGCCAACTGTGGGGCGAAAGTTTGGGCAAAGCCGTGAATAACGACGGAGAGTACGTTTACGCGGGGCAGACGCCCGTAAAAGCGTTGGGTGTTACAGACCAGCACTCGCAGATACAGCTTTACCGCGAAGGACCTTTCGATAAGGTGGTTACTTTTATCGCCGTCGAAAAATTCCGCGCCGACGTAACGATAAGTAAGGGGTGCGACAATTTCCCCGACGTGAATTTCCTTTGCGGACACACTATGGGGGAACTTATCAACACTGAACGGAAAGCGACGGAATACGCGCTTACCGCGGCGAACAGACTAAATTACACGATATATATGCCGGAAGTCAACGCGTTTACCATAGGCGAACTTCTTTTCCTGTTTGAAATGGAAACGGCGTATATCGGCGAAATGCTCAATATCGACGCCTTTAACCAACCGGGCGTGGAAGGCGGTAAAAACGCGACTTACGCTCTGTTCGGGAGAAAAGGCTACGAAAAGACCAAAGAAGAAATGGACCGTGCGCCCAAGAAAAAATCTCAATATTTCTGTTGAATATGCCGTTAAAAAAGACCTGTAAAACCGCGGAGACCGATCTGCCGCTATATCTCTTTCATCAGGGGACAAACTATTTTGCCTACGACTATTTAGGCGCGCATTTTGCCGAAAAAAACGGCGAAAAGGGCGTGATTTTCCGCACCTGGGCGCCGAGAGCCGACGCGGTTTCCGTCGTCGGGGATTTTAACGGTTGGAACGCGTACGTTAATCCCATGCAAAGAATAAACGACGGCGGGGTGTTTGAAACGTTTATTGCGGGGCTTTCGGAATACGACAGTTACAAGTTTGCGGTAAAACACGGCAAAAAGACGGTTTTTAAGGCGGATCCTTACGCTTTCCACGCGGAAACACCGCCGAAAAGCGCGTCCAAAATATATTCCGTGGACGGCTACGAGTGGGAAGACGGCGAATATTTGGCGAAAAAATCCGCGCCGTATTCTGCGCCCGTGAATATTTACGAAGTGAATTTCGCTTCCTGGAAGCGGCATGAAGACGGTTCGTACTACACCTACCGCGAATATGCCGACGAACTTTTATCCTACGTCTTAAAATCGGGATACACGCATATAGAACTTATGCCGATTTCCGAATATCCTTTCGACGGTTCGTGGGGATATCAGGTAACGGGGTATTACGCCGTGTCTTCGCGTTTCGGAACGCCGAAAGATTTTATGTATTTCGTGGACGCGTGTCATAAAAACGGCGTTGGCGTTATAGTCGACTGGGTTCCCGCGCATTTTCCCAAGGACGAACACGGACTTTTCGAGTTCGACGGAACGCCATGTTACGAAAATCAGGGCTGGGACAGGATGGAGCACAAGGCGTGGGGAACACGGATATTCGACTGGGGCAGAAACGAAGTGCAGTGTTTTCTCATATCCAACGCGGTGTTTCTGTTTGAAAAATACCATATAGACGGACTGCGGGTGGACGCCGTGGCTTCCATGCTGTATCTCGATTACGACAGAAAAGACGGCGAGTGGATACCCAACGAAAACGGGGGAAATCAGAACTTACAGGCGATAGCGTTCTTGCAGAAATTAAATTCCGTAGTGTTTGGCAAGTTTCCGAACGCGCTTATGATAGCCGAAGAATCTACGGCTTTTCCGTTGGTGACGAAACCCGTGGATATCGGCGGGCTCGGTTTTAATTTCAAGTGGAATATGGGTTGGATGAACGACGCGCTTTCCTATATGCAGACCGATCCGTATTTCAGGAGCGGGTGTCATAACAAACTGACATTTTCAATGTACTACGCTTTCAGCGAGAATTTTATCCTGCCCGTTTCCCACGACGAAGTGGTGCACGGAAAGAAATCTCTTCTCGATAAGATGCCGGGAACGATAGAAGAAAAATTCGCTAATTTAAGGGCTTTCAATATGTATATGTTCGCCCACCCCGGTAAAAAACTTTCCTTCATGGGCAACGAATACGGGCAGTTTAAAGAGTGGAATTATAAAGAAGGACTGGAATTTTTTATGCTTTCTTATCCGTTGCATAAAAAATTATACGAGTTCAACGCAAAACTGAACGAGATATATAAAGGAACTCCCGCTTTCTACGAAGTGGAAGACTCGTGGGAAGGCTTTAAGTGGATAGCCGCGGACGAAAAGGACAATAACGTTATCGCTTTCGAGAGATTCGATAGACGCGGAAATTCCGTTGCGGTAGTTATAAATTTTTCGGGGAACGACTATCCGAAATACAGGCTCGGCGCGGAAAAAGGAGAATACGAACTTTTGCTCTGTTCCGATAAAAAACGTTTCGGCGGCAACGGTGAATACGGCAAAAAGACCTATACGGCGGTCAGAAAACCCGCGCACGGCAGGGAATATTCGATAACCGTGAATTTAAGCAGGTTCAGCGGTATGTATTTTATAAAAAGGTGAAAGCAATTTTAAGGAGAAATATATGATAAGAAAAAAGAAATGCGTCGCAATGTTGCTTGCGGGCGGTCAGGGCAGCAGACTCTACGCTTTAACGAGCAACATAGCAAAACCCGCGGTATCTTTCGGCGGAAAGTACAGGATAATCGACTTTCCGCTGTCCAACTGCGTGAATTCGGGCATAGACACGGTGGGCGTTTTAACGCAGTATCAGCCGCTTGTCCTAAACGATTATATCGGCAACGGTCAGCCGTGGGACTTGGACAGATCTTTCGGCGGGGTGCATATACTTTCGCCCTATCAGGGAAAGACTTCTTCCGACTGGTATAAAGGAACGGCGAACGCAATTTACCAGAACCTGCATTTTATAAAGCAGTTCGATCCCGATTACGTTCTCGTTCTGTCGGGCGACCATATCTACAAAATGAACTATTCCGTTATGGTCAATTACCACATCTTAAAGAACGCCGACTGCACGATATCCGCAATAAGGGTACCGATAGAAGAAGCGTCGCGTTTCGGGATACTCAACGTAAAGGAAGACGGAACCATCTACGAATTCGAAGAAAAACCCAAAAAGCCCAAGTCCACGCTCGCGTCCATGGGCATCTACGTTTTTTCGGCGAAAAAACTCTATAAATATCTCGAAGAAGACAATCTCGATCCGAAATCTTCAAACGATTTCGGCAAAGATATATTACCGAAGATGCTCGCCTGCGGCGAAAAGATGCTGGCGTACGAATTTTCGGGGTACTGGAAAGACGTCGGAACGATATCTTCTTTATACGAAGCGAATATGGACCTTTTGGGCGAAAGACCGAAGTTCGATATTTTCGACAGTTCCTGGAAGATACAGTCGAGAAGTCCGCTCGCGCCGCCGCACTACGTCGGAGACGGGGCGAAGACTTCCAACAGCATAATAATGTCGGGTTCGGAAATCTTCGGCGACGTGGAAAATTCCGTACTCGCAAGCGACGTCGTGGTCAAAAAAGGCGCGAAAGTGCGCAACTCCATACTTATGTCGGGCGTAACGGTTGGCGAAAATTCCGTCGTCGACTACGCCATAGTGGATGAAAACGCCGTTATAGGTAAAAACTGTCTTATAGGCGAAGAGAACAGCGCGGAAAACATTTCCGTTCTGGGTCGCGGCATAAACGTCTGCGACGGTGCGAAGATAGGCGGCGGTCAGATAGTGGATAAGGACGTCAGGGGGAAAAATAAATGAAAGCGGTAGGCATTATATTTTCGAATATTCACGACAACGACGTTTCGGAACTTGCAAGGATAAGGACGCTGGGGTCCATACCGTTCGGCGGAAGATACAGACTCATAGATTTTCCGCTGTCGAATATGGTAAATTCCGGCATAGACACGGTAGGTATAATCACTAAGAACAATTATCAGTCGCTTATGGACCACGTCGGGAGCGGGAAGGACTGGGATCTTGCCCGTAAGGACGGGGGCGTGATACTTCTTCCGCCGTACGGCGAATTGCAGAACAGCACGCTTTACGGATCGCGGCTCGAAGCGTTGAAAGGCATAACGAGTTTTATTTTCAGAGCGGACGAAGACTTTGTCGTCATGACCGACTGCGACGCCGTTTGCAGGATAAATTACGTCGACGTGATAGAAAGTCATATAAGAAACCGCGCCGACATAACGCTCGTTTATAAAAAACGCGCCATAAAAGACGAAAACGAAAAAACCACCACTTTCGACCTGGATAAAGACGGCAGGATAATCGGCGTAAACTATAAGGGCGAAAACGATATAGGCGAAGTAAACAACTGTTTCACCAACATATTCGTGATGAAAAGGGCGCTTCTCGGCAATCTCGTTATGGACAGTATCAGCCGCAACAAAAAGCATTTTATGAAAGACGTTATCGCCGCAAACCTTAAAAGCATGAAGATAATGGGCTACGAATTCAAGGGGTATTACGCGGGTATAACTTCCTTGCAGGCTTATTTCGAGAGCAATCTTTCGCTGTTGAAACAGAAGGTGAGCCACGAACTTTTCGGCGACAGGAGCGTTTTTACAAAAATAAGGGATTCCGCGCCGACCAAGTACGGTAACAACGCCGTGGTGAAAAACTCGATGATAGCCGACGGTTGCGAAATTTTAGGAGAAGTGGAAAACAGCATACTGTTCAGAAACGTTAAAGTCGGCAGGGGTGCGGTCATTAAAAACAGTATCGTCATGCAGAATTCGGTGCTTGGCGAAAACTGTTCTTTAAACTGCATAATCACCGATAAAAACGTTACGGTTACCGACAGGAAAAACCTGTCGGGGAGTATGAATCATCCTTTCTATATAGGAAAGGGGATAATGGTATAAGGAGAATACTATGCTCGATAAACCTACGGCAAAAACTTTGCCCGCAAAAAAGAAAACGCAGCAAAAAGACAAACTGCCCGCAGTAAAGATAACCGAAAAAAGAAAGATCGTGCTTTTGGGTTCGGAAGCCGCGCCGTTTATCGCAACGGGGGGGCTTGCCGACGTTATGGGCTCGCTCTCTAAGGCTCTCGCCAAAAACAAAAATTTCGAAATAAGCGTTATATTGCCGCTGTACAGCAATATAAGTCGCGAATTTTCCGAAAAATTCGAGTACGTTACGAATTTCAACGTATCGGTGGGTTGGCGTTGGCAGTACGCGGGGGTGTTCCGTTATAAGCACGAAGGCGTTACTTTCTATTTCATAGACAACGAATATTATTTTAAGCGCGACGGCAATATCTACGGCTTTTACGACGACGGAGAGCGGTTCGCGTTCTTTTCGAGAGCGGCGCTGGACGCGATAGCGTGGCTCGACATCTATCCCGACGTTCTGCACTGTAACGACTGGCAGACGGCGGCAGCCGTTATATTTCTTAAAGGTATGTATTACGGCGACGAGAATTTCCGCAGGATAAAGACGGTGTTTACCATACACAATATAGAATATCAGGGCGTATTCGGTATGGAAACTTATTCCGACCTTTTCGGGTTTCCGGACTCCATAAAGGATTTCGTTGAATATAAAGGTTGCGTAAACCTTATGAAAGGCGCGATAGAGATGACCGACACCGTATCCACCGTAAGCCCCACCTACGCCGAAGAGATAAAGAATCCTTTCTACGCTCACGGGCTTGACGAAATAATAAACCGCAACGCATTTAAATTGTGCGGGATTATGAACGGTATAGATACGGAATATTACGATCCCGCTACCGATAAGGCGATATTCGAAAGGTATTCCCATAAAGACCTCTCCGGCAAAGCCGTCTGTAAAAAAGAACTTCAAAAAATGCTGGGACTTCCCGAAAGGGCGGACGTGCCGATAATAGCGGTGATATCGAGACTGGTATCGCATAAGGGGTTGGACTTGATAAAGTGCATATCCGACGCGCTTTTATGCGAAGACGTGCAGTTTATAGTACTCGGAAAAGGCGAAGTGGGTTACGAAAATTATTTCAGACATCTCGCTTCCGTGTATAAGGGCAAGTGTGCGGCGATAATAGCCTACAATCAGGACTTATCGAGAAAAATATATTCGGGCGCGGATATTTTCCTTATGCCGTCGCTGTCCGAACCCTGCGGGCTTTCGCAGATGATAGCAAGCCGCTACGGGACCGTTCCCATCGTAAGGGAAACGGGCGGGCTTAACGACAGCATAAAAGCGTACGACGGGGAAAACGGCAACGGCTTTACTTTCCACGACTATAACGCGCACGATATGCTTTACGTCATAAGACAGGCGATAAACCTGTATAAAGACGAAAACGGCTGGAAAAAATTACAAGAAAAAGTGATAAAGTATGATTTTTCCTGGAAAGTACAGGCAAAAAAATACGAGGAACTATATAATAAACGATAAATTTTTACGGGAGTATTTTACTTAATGGGCATAACCGGCGAACAGGAAGCATCTTTACTTATCAGAAACAAATTGTCGAGTTATTTCGCGGTTTCTCCGAAAGAAGCGACGAAAGAACAGATATACAAAGCCGTGGTGATGTGCGTAAAGGATATTTTGTTGGAAAAGCGCAGCGCTTTCAATAAAAAATACCGCACTAAAAACGGCAAAAGAGTGTACTATCTCTGTATGGAATTTCTGCTGGGGCAGTCGCTGAAAAACAACGTGTACAATCTCAACATAGAAAACTATTTCCGCAACGCCTTGAAAAAGGATTACGGGGTAGTTTTAGAAGACCTTTACGACGAAGAGCCCGACGCGGGACTCGGAAACGGGGGATTAGGGCGTCTTGCGGCGTGTTTTATGGACGCGCTCGCCACGGGCAATTATCCCGCGATGGGATATTCCATACGCTACGAATACGGACTTTTCAAACAGAAGATAGTCGACGGCTGGCAGACGGAACTTCCCGATATCTGGCTACCTGGCGGAGAAGTGTGGCTTACCCAACGGCTGGATAAAACGTATAAAGTAAAATTCGACGGTTTCGTAAGGGAAAACTGGACGGAAAAGGGGCTGCAAACAGAACACGTCGACGCCCACGAAGTTGAAGCCGTCGCCTACGACATGATGATATCGGGCAAAAACAGCGAGGCAGTGTCTATTTTACGGCTCTGGAAGACGCAGAATATCCACAAATTCGATATGAAGACCTTTTCGCAGGGCGATTATATGCAGTCCATGCAGGAAGACAGCGAAGCGGAACTCATATCCAAAGTTTTATACCCGTCGGACAATCATTTCGAAGGCAAGTCGTTGCGCCTCAAACAGCAGTATCTTTTGGTTTCCGCGGCGCTTCAGGACATAGTTTCCGACCACAAAAAGCGCTACGGTTCGCTTACTACGCTTCCCGATAAGGCGGCTATTCACATAAACGACACCCATCCCGCGCTCTGTATTCCGGAACTTATGCGTATTCTTATCGACGAAAACGGCTTTTCGTGGGACGACGCATGGAGTATAGTTACGAGAACCGTTGCTTATACCAACCATACGGTTATGAGCGAAGCGTTGGAGAAATGGAACGAAGACTTAATCGAGAGAAGACTTCCGCGTATTTATACGATATTAAAGGAAATAAACCAGCGGTTCTGCGCCGATATGTGGAACAGATTCCCCGGGGACTGGGATAAGATAAACCGTATGAGCGTCTTTTCGCACGGACAGATAAAGATGGCGAATTTAAGCGTTATCGCGTCCCACTCGGTAAACGGCGTGTCGGCACTTCACAGCGATATAATAAAGAACAGCATTTTCAAAGATTTCAACGACGTTTATCCCGATAAATTCACCAACGTTACCAACGGTATAGCGCACAGGCGTTGGCTCTGTCAGGCTAACCCCGATCTTACCGCGCTTATTAAAGACTGCATAGGCGACGGTTTCGTAATGGACGCTTCGGAACTGAAAAAGTTCAAAAATTTCGAGAACGACGAAACGGTTTTAAAGCGCCTTAACGAAATAAAAGCGATAAATAAGGTAAAATTCTGCGACTACGCCAAAAAACGGCAGGGAGTACTTATTGATCCCGCCACCGTTTTCGACGTTCAGGCAAAGCGTATGCACGAATATAAACGGCAACTTTTAAACGCCCTTTATATTATTTCGCTTTACAACGAATTGAAAGAAAATCCGCAGAAAGATATGCTGCCAACGACCTTTATTTTCGGGGCGAAAGCCGCGCCGGGGTATTATTTTGCCAAACAGATAATAAAACTCATCTGCGCGATAAGCGAAGACATAAAGAAAAATCCCGCGATAAAGAAGAAACTGAACGTCGTATATATGGAAGACTACTGCGTTTCCATGGCGGAAAGGCTTATGCCCGCCACGGAGATATCGGAGCAGATATCGCAGGCGGGGAAAGAAGCCAGCGGCACGGGCAACATGAAATTCATGATAAACGGGGCGTTGACAATAGGAACGCTTGACGGCGCGAACGTGGAAATGAAAGAGTCTTGCGGAGACGACAACATTTTCATATTCGGGCTTACCGCCGAGGAAGTCGACAGACTTTGGACGCAGGGTTACAATTCTTCCGCCTATTATCTCGGAAACAGAAAGATAGTCGGCGTGATAGACGCCCTTAACAAGGGCTTTAACGGACAGTCGTTTTCGGATATTTCTCAATATCTGTTGACGGGCAGCCCGGTTGCCGACCCGTATATGTGCCTTGCCGATTTCGGGAGTTTCTGCGATATTCACGGCAAAGCCGACGAAACGTATAAAGACAAACTTCTCTGGGCGAAGAAAAGCCTTAACAATATCGCGGCGAGCGGGGTGTTTTCGGCAGACCGCAGTATAAAAGAATACGCCGACCGTATATGGGGCATCAAAAAGATAAAGTGAGATAATGGGCGCGACTTTTTTCGATCCGTTGAACGTCTATTTTAAGAGCGTTACGGGTGCGGTAAAAGAAGATAAAAAGATAAGATTCAGAGTCAAAGGCAATTTTGACTCTGTCTTTTTCG
>JAEEGH010015274.1_pt1 | contig 16712 bp, 14 predicted proteins | sample 9134181 | NCBI WGS metagenome assembly JAEEGH01 (sample SAMN16246544, study PRJNA631951) | gut metagenome | biome: gut microbiome; feature: rumen; material: DP-attached | host: Bos | place: Iran: Karaj | collected 2018-10
CTCGAGGCCTTGGGGTTAGCTTTGTATTGGGCCACACGTATTGAGAAGGTGTTGGTTGTAAAGTAGAAGGTTTTGATACCCTCGCGTTTACGTGGCTTCAGCATGGCCTTTGTCCAAGGAAAACCTTCTTGGTCTACTGACGAGATATAAGCGATGGGCAGTTTGTCGGCCATCTGTGCTATGAGTTCTTTAACGCCGGCTAAAGCGGGATTAGCATTCATCGCTTCATCGTTATTCACATCCAGCGTTTGGCGCCAACGCTTAAGCTGGGGAAAATACGATTTCATCATGCCGATGTACTCCTCTTTGGTAATAGGTTTTTCTAACCCTTCATTAACAGCATTCACGAACTGAGCACAATGCTCAATCATCTCTTCCATCGTACACTCCTGCAGGAACTTGCCGTCCTTATAGCAGTACATGCAGTAATCTTCATTCTTCGTACCGTCGGCATTGGTGCCTAGCACATCATCTGTGAGCGGCATGCCGCAGCTCTGACAAAATCTCTGTTTCATACTATTATCTTGTTTGTAATTCATATTTTTACTTTCTGTCTTTTAATTATATTCATCATATACTCTTTAATGGTTTTGATGGTGCACTTTTGTGACGAATGTAACAAATCCCCCAACCTCCTCAATATTATTCAGACAAGGGAATCATTACGCCACACTGGTAATCGGGGGCTTCGATGTCGGCGCCGTTGTACCATTCCATCGTCATGGCGTTCAAGGGATAGCGGAATTCCGGGTGTTGGGGCAGCCACTCCTTGTAGAACTTCTGGTACTGCTGTTGGAAGGCTTTCATACCGCCCTCGAAATGAACCTTCAGCCACTTGCCGCTGCGGATAGGAAAGAGTCGCATACCCTCAGGCACGCTGCCGCCTTTGTAGATACCGCCAATCACGTAGGTGAAGGTCTTGTTGCTGCAAGCATTAAAATTGGCCTCCGCACAAGTCATACAGTTGTGGTTAGGGATGTCGCAGGTACAAAGTCCGAACTCGCCGACACCGTTGTCGATGGCTGCTTGTTGAAAGGCGTCTGGAGCCTTGTGTTCCATAAACACAGGCTTGACGATTCTTTCCACATACTCTCCCCAGAACTTAGGGCACTCCTCCTGCCCCTTGCAGAATGTAATTTCCTTGGCAATGCCAATAATCTGCACTCCTTCTAACGTAATAATCTCGTGTTTCATTTTTCTTATGTTTAATTGTTTTTGTACTCATAGACGTGTTGTTGAGCGTAGTCGAAAAAAAAGAAGTCCGTCCAGCCAGTGTTCTCCGCGTAGAGGTGCTGCTTGCCGCGATACTCGAAACCCAACCGCTCGTATATTCGGTGGGCAGGAGTGTTCGATGCAAGGGCATCTAGACGGATGGCCAGCATACCCTTGTCGTGGGCGAGACGGATGGCCTCGCGAATCATCTCCGAGCCGATGCCTTTGCCCTGTGCGTCGGGACTGACAGCAAGGATATGGATCACGGCCACCCGGTCGTCGGGCACCTGCTGTGTCCATTCTATCGCGTGATAGTCCTCGCCCTGATACATCGTGAGGGCCATTGCACCAACGATGGCATCATTTTCTCTATACAGATACATGCTCCCCTCGTTGATATAGGCACAGATGCCCTCAACCGTCGGATGCTTCCCTTTACTCCATCGGGCGTATGTGGCCATTTCTGGCGTGCGCTCCGTCACATCATCGTAAAAAGCGATGATGGAATCATTGTCGTTTTGTGTTGCTAATTCCAATTTCATAATCATATGCAAACATTTGACGTTGCAAAAGTACTTATAGTTGCAGGAACTACCAAATTTCTGGGATAAACAGCACATTTCTGTGACTAACGGACATCATAACTACCGATAAACCGACACGAAGGTACTGATTTTGTCGTTCTAAGGTACGGGCAAACGTGGTCTATGGCACCGCCAAAATCGTTCTAAGGTAAGGGATAAAGTTAAAACAACGCCAATGTTTGATAAAACAAAGTCATTGATTGATAAAACAAAGCCTTTGTTTGATAAAACAAAGTCATTGTTTGGTGTTTTTCACAAAACGTATTAAATCTGCTTTTAAAGGTACGATAAAAGAAGATTTTTTCGTAACTTTGTCCCCAAATATATCGATACTTTATGGTTTAAGAATATGGCAAACGAACAATTAACGGTGAAACACTACCTGAAGACGTTGGAGGAAACCGTCCGCCAACAGTGGGAGCAGAAGGCGCTGTGCGACTACGGGGGCGAGGCGTTTACGTATGCCGACGTGGCAACAAGCATTGAACAGTTTCGGCTTTTCCTCTCTGGGGCGGGTATTACCAAGCGCAGCAAGATGGCCATCTGTGCAAGAAACTGCGCACGCTGGGCCATGACGTTCTGGGACATCAACGTCAACGAGTGCGTAGCCGTGCCGCTGCTCGCCGACTTCCACCCCAACAGCATCGCAGCTCTCACGCACCACTCCGACAGCGTGCTGCTGTTTACCGACAGGGAGATATGGGAAAGGCTGAATCCCGGACAGATGCCCAACCTCCGTGCTGCCATCAACGTGAAGGACCGCACGATGCTGTGGCACCGCGACGAACTGGTGGCCGAGGCGTGGGAGAACCGCGAGAAGGTTTTCGCACGCAAGCATCCCGAAGGGCTTACGAAGGAAGAACTCTCCTACCCCACGGACAATATGGACAAGCTGGCCATCATCAACTATACATCGGGAACGACTGGCAATCCCAAGGGCGTGATGCTGACCTACGGCGCTATCAGCGACACCGACGCGTTTGCCAACAGCCATTTCCCCAATGAGCCCGGCGAGACCATCGTCTCGATGCTGCCGATGGCCCACATGTACGGGCTGGCCATCGAGTTCATCCATCCCAATGTCGACGGTGTGACCGTCTGGTTCCTTGGCAAGACGCCCTCGCCCTCGACGCTGCTCAAGGCCATGCAGGAGGTGAAGCCTTATATGGTGGTCACGGTGCCGCTGGTGATGGAGAAGGTGTATGCCAATTCCATCAAGCCCGCCCTCGACAAGATGAAATGGCTCACCGCCATACCCCAGGCCCGCAAGGCCATCTACAAGATTATCCGCAAGAAGGTGCTGGCAGCCTTTGGCGGTCAGGTGCGCGGCTTCATCATGGGCGGTGCGGCCCTGAAGCCCGAGGTGGAGGACTGTTTCGCAAAGATACGCCTGCCCTATACAGTGGGCTACGGCATGACCGAGGCCTGCCCGCTGCTGGGCTGGGAGTGGTGTACGGAGTATGTGCCCGGCTCCTGCGGCAAGCCCGTCCACGAGCTGCGCATCAGTTCCGACGACCCGAGGAACGTGCCGGGCGAGATTCAGGTGCGGGGCGCCAACATGACCGTCGGCTATTACAAGAACCCCGAGGCCAATGCTGCCGCCTTTACCGACGACGGTTGGTTCCGCACAGGCGACCTGGGGTTGTTGGACGAAAACAACAACATCTTCATCCGTGGCCGCATCAAGTCGATGATCCTCAACTCGTCGGGCCAGAATATCTACCCCGAGGAGCTGGAGGCCGTACTGTCGGGCTGTCCCTACGTGAGCGAATCGCTGGTGGTCGAAAGAAACGGGAGGCTGGTCGCGCTGGTCTATCCTGAGATTCCAGAAAACATGGACGAGGATAAACGGTCGGAGATTCCGGAGCTCATCCGCACCACCGCCAACAAGTCGCTGCCCGTCTATAGCAAGATTAACGAGGTGGAATTTGTGGGCGAGCCGTTCGAAAAGACACCGAAAATGAGTATCAAACGCTATCTGTATCGGTAATTTTTTCGCTTTCCGGCTTTGTGTTTCCATAATTATGCGTATCTTTGCACCATATTCAATAAAGACATTGTAAAATTGACAGAAATGAAGAAATTATTCATTGCAGCGATGATGATCGCTATGAGTATGGGGATGAATGCCCAGACAGTTCAGAGACAGCCCTCTTCCTCGACGATGAATACCTGAAGATGAAGTTCCCTGAATGGCAGGGTGTACGTAAGAATTTCTAAGAAAGTCCCAATTAATTAAACAAAAATATGAAAAGAAACATCTACCTTATTATCGTTCTCCTGAGCAGCTTTGCCAGCGGAACATGGGCGTGCGAGGTTTCGGACAGCCTGAAAAAGTTATACACACTCGCCAAAGCCACGGGTTACGTCTATAACTACCCATCGAAGAATGCCGCAGGTGAGGATGTGGTACTCTCGTCGGCGCTCTTCGCCTGGGATCCTGCATCACCCAAGGAGACCGACGGTATCGAGTCGCTCCACATCTACAGTCACTTCACCATTACCGCTGACAATGAGCGTCCTTCATCAATATACAATTTGAAGGAACGGGCGCTTTTTACCGTTTTGTTGAAAGATAAATACAGTTTGGGAATGGATTCTGATCAGAATTTCATCAGCCACGCCATCATCATTGCCCCCGATTTCGAGGGTTATGGCGCTACCGCTGACGTGCCGCATCCTTATCTGGCACAGGAACTGACAGCCCGTCAGATGATGGACGCCGTGGACTACGGGTTGAAACTCTATCAGAAGCATGTCAACGACAAGCGCGCGCTGCCTTTCAAGGACGACTGGCGGACGTTCGGTTTCGGCTATTCGCAGGGAGGTGCCGTAGCACTAGCTTTACAGCGATACATCGAGCAGCAAGGGCTGGACGAACAGTTGCGCTACCGTGGCACCATCTGTGGCGACGGCCCTTACGACCTGGTTGCCACCATGCGCTATTACGTGGAAGACGATGGCAACAGCTATGGTCAGGAAACCGACCACCGCAAGGGAATTAACACTATGCCGATGGTGGTGCCCATGATTATCAAGGGAATGATTGACACGCACCCCGACATGAAGGACCATCAGCTGACGGACTACCTCTCGCAGCAGTTCCTCGACACAGGCATCATGGATTGGCTGGCGAGCAAGGAGTACGTTATCAACGACATCCATGAGAAGTGGTACGACCAACTACGGAAGGGACTCGAGGCCAACGGACGCACCTATACCAAGGAGCAGATGGCAGAGTTGTTTGAATCGCCCAAGAGGAATCGCGTCTGGGCCCACCTCGACAAACTCTTTACGCCCGGATTCTATGAGTATCTGTTAGATGCCTCGAACTTCGATGCCGTGCCAACGGAGAAGGGAAATCCCTTCAAGGATCTGCACCGTGCGCTGGCTGACAATAGCGTGGCTACGGGCTGGGAACCGAAGCACCGCATACAGTTCGTCCACTCAAAGGGCGACATGGTGGTGCCATACGGCAACTACCTCTCGTTCCGCGATGCCCATCCCAACGGCGAGGATATCATTTACAGGATAAACGACAGTTCAACCAGTGACCATATTGACATGGGAACGACATTCTACCTTAACCTCACCACCTCGGCTGGGGTCGATTACGGTGAATATTTCCAGTGGCTCGACGAAAGCAGCACGACGGGTATAATCGGTGTTGGAAGTCAGATGGCTGAATTCAGTAACAATGACGGTTGGTACACCCTCGACGGCCGTAAGTTGAGTTCCCGACCCACTCAAAAGGGCATCTATATTAATAAAGGTAGGAAACTGTTGATTAAGTAAATCAAAATTGAAATATGAAGAAACAATTGATGCTGTTATTATTGGGCATTTGCCTTACGTTGTCAACAACTGCCCAGACGGCACTGAAGAAAGTATATAACGAGGACATCAACCCCATCGAACAGATTGACCAGGCTGTGGCCAAAGCCAAAGCTACGGGAAAGTTCGTCGTCTGTCAGGTGGGAGGCAACTGGTGCCCCTGGTGCCTGAAGTTTGCGGACTTCATCACGAAGGACACCACAATAAGTACGGTCATTGCTGACAATTTTGAGTATATCCATGTGAATTACAATCCCCGCAAGTCGCAGGATGAAGAGAAACTGGCACAAGGTAAAGCCCTGATGAAGCGACTGAACAATGCCGGACGCTTCGGATTCCCCGTGTTCGTCGTTCTTGACGAGGATGGCAAAATCCTCCACATTCAGGATTCAAGTTTTCTGGAAGAGGGCCAAGGCTATAATCAGGAAAAAGTGCTTCGGTTCTTCAAGAACTGGACTCCCAAAACCGTTAAGTAATCAGCTAGCAACATCAAGCACTTCGCAGCTTAAGAGACATTCTATATAATTCTCAAAAGCCCCGGCTTGCATTTCTGCAGGTCGGGGCTTATCATCGTCATTGCTGCACGATGTCAGCATCATCGTAGCTGTATTGGTTATTGCCGTCACTTTGATATTGGTTCTATTCTCAGACGACGCTCGTAGCGGATGGGCTTGACCTGATAGCCGGGCAAGACGTAGCAGGCCGTGCAGCCTACACCAGTGGTGTTGTAGTCGAGGTTCAGGGTAATGCCGTCCTGCTGCTGGAGCTGGTAGGTATATACCGCCTTCGTCAGGTTGTCGGTGCTGTAGTGGTAGGCGTTGAAGTTGAACGGCTCGTCCATCGCAAAGCGCAGTCCCTGACCGGAGCCGTTGCTCATGTCGAGCCAGCGGTTGTCGCAGCGCAGACCACAGTCCTGCGGAATGAGATAGGGCTCGAACATATCGTCCACACGGTTCTCATAGACGCCAATGGCGTAGCCAGTCTTGCGGTCGGGATAGTTCTCCTCTGGGCCGCGACCGTACCACTTCACCTGCTGCATCTCGTCGCAGAGCGTCATCGTCAGTCCGATGCGTGGCAGTAGTGAAGGCATCGATCCCTCGGGCTCAAGAATATGATGGAGGGCGATAGTGCCGTCGCCGTTGATGCGGTACTCATAGACCTCGGAGAAGCCAGAATAGCGCAGGCCGGTGATGTAGGCATCGAGCGTTGTGTTGACGGGAGCACCGAACTGCGAGAACCAGCGCACATTGACATACACCTGGCCATCGGCCTCGAAGGCCTGGCAGGAAATGGGGATGCGGGTGGTGGCGTTCAGGTTGTTGCTATAGAACTCGTTGGCTATCTGCGAGCCGTTCCAAGCCTTGCGGTTGTTGTAGGTGATGTTCCACTGGTCCCAGCTGTCCACCTCAAGTGCCAGCGGGGCGCGCCACACGTTCATCTGGAGTGGCGATTTGAGCAGTTCCTTGCCTGCTTGCTTTATGCTGAAGAGCTGGCCGTCGGGGGTGAATGAGTAGGAGAATCCGTCGCCGCTGACGATGATGGTGTCGTTGGTCTGGCTGAGCACGGCCTTTCCGATGGTCTTGTCAGAAGGTACAGCCAACTGGCGCCATGGGAGTTCCAGTTGATCCCAGGCTAAGACGTGACCTTTCTTCGCCCATATCTCATCAGCTTTCAGACTGCTGGTTATCATGAGGCGGTATTCACAGCCGGGTTTGAGGACGGGGCGGCTGTAGGGTACGGTGATGACCTTCTTGGACAATGGCTCCACATCAGGACTGAGCGTTCCCTGCTGCAGACAGACGCCATCCTCGTAAAGCTCCCATTTCATATCGTAATAGGAAGTGTTGATGAAGTGGTTCCTGTTCCATATCTCCACCGTACCGTCATCAGCACTCAGCAACGTACATGATACGGGCTGGGCAGATTTCTTCATCTGATAGATTTCCGGCTGTACGGTTCTGTCGGGCCATATCGTGCCGTAGGTGCGGGCGCCGATGCCGTAACTGAAATAATTGCTCTCCTGCTGCTCCGTCTCGAAGTCCAGGTTCAGCAACTGGCCCGATGCGTCGGCAATGATGACATTGTCCATCAGCGCATCGCAGATATATACGCGGGTGTCCTGTCCGTGGGTCTGCTCGTTGCGGCCTATGTTCACAGGGAATGGCGCGTTGATGATATTGCCCTGAGCCTCCATCTGGGCTACCTGAGCGTTGTCGATGCTTACCGTCATCTGCTTGCCGTCGTAGCAGGCTTCCACGTGGTGCCACTTGTTCTCCCAGTCGCTGGGCAGCGGGGCTGTGAGTTCATACTTGTGGTTCGTTGCCGCAGGCCTTCTGCCAAAGGTGTTGGCTTCGCCTTGTGTCGCTGGAGCCTTGTCGGTATTGATATAGAACATAAGTTTTTCCTTGCCTCGCTGCTCGACGCCAAACTGCCACTCGCCCTTGGTCAAGAACGAGCCGCAGGAACTGATGAGCTTGCGGGGACAGACATCGAAACTGATGGTGATATTACTGCCTGTGACCTCCAGACAATCGTCGCGATAGACTTCAACCCACTCGTCGTGTCCGCTCAGGTCAATCACGTGGTTTTTGCGGTTGCGGCTATCGGCCACCAGTTTGGCATTGCCCATGATGTGTGCCATCACATCATGACCCGATTTGTCAGAGAGCTTTCGTGCGGGCTGTGTAAGTCCTGGCGACACGAAGTCCCAGACGGCACCACCAATGCTTCGCTCGTGGGTATAGATGGCACGCCACATCTCGTCGAACATGCCACCACCGTTGCCAGCCACAGATATGTACTCATCCATGAACGATGGGCGCACATCGCCATCACCATGACGACCCACCCTGAGGTCGAGCGCCAGAGGTGTCGGGTAGCGCGGGCCGATGATGTCCTCAGCGGGATGGCTATAGGCATTGCCGCCATACATCCACCAGCGGGTCTTGTCGTATTTGCGGCCTTCGTCAATCACCTCGCCGATGTTGGAACCCTCGCCGCTCTCGTTGCCTGCACTCCAGAACAGCACTGCAGGCTGATTGCGGTCGCGCAGCACCATCCGGCGCACGCGTTCCCTGTACATCGGGATAAAGCGCTTGTCGCCCGAAACCCATTCTGTGGCATGGGCCTCCACGCCAGCCTCGTCGATGATATACAGTCCGTAGCGGGCGGCATATTCCAGATAGCGAGGTACGGGCGGATAGTGGCTGGTGCGCACGCCATTGAAGCCAAACTGTTTCAGGATGGTCATATCTTTCTTGATGAGTTCGTCGTTAACAGCGTGGCCGTTGTCGGGGTCTTGCATGTGCGAGCACTGCGCATTGACCTTCAGCGGCTTGCCGTTCAGGTAGAACACATTGTCGCGCATTTCAGTCTCCTTGAAGCCCACGTCCTGACGGGCATCCTCGGGCGTGCTTTCCGACAGACGCTTGCCAGTAGCGGCATCCACGAGGTACATCTTGAGTTCATACAGGTTCGGCGTCTCAGCAGTCCATTTCAAGGGGTTGGCAATATGCTTGCTCATGTTCAGCGTCAATGTGCTGCTGCCAGCGAACGTTGCAGCCTGACTTTCCAATCGCGCCACTTCCTGTCCGTCGGCACCAGTCAGTACGGCCTGAACCTTCAATGGGGTTCTCGCAGGCTGTTCGTCATAGCTTCTGACGGTCACCTCGATGTTCAGGTCGGCATCGCGGTAGTCTTTGTCGAGGTCTGTCGTTACATACCAGTCGAACAAACGAGTCTTAGGCGTGGCATAGAGATATACATCGTCGAAGATGCCAGCCAGGCGCCAATAGTCCTGTCCTTCCAGATAAAAGCCGTCGCTGTATTTGATGACTTTCATGGCCAGCGTGTTGCGACCTTTCTTCAGATACCGCGTGATGTTGTACTCGGCAGGCTCCTGGGCGCCCTCGTTGTAGCCCACCTCCTGACCGTTGACCCATAGGAACGAGGCCGACGCCACCTTCTCGAAGCGCAGGAAGACCTCCTCGCCGTTCCAGTCAGACGGGATGGTGAACGTGGTGCGATAGGCTCCCGTGGGGTTGTAGTCACGCGGGGTCTTTGGCGGGTCGGCCTGGAATGGAGCAGCCACGTTGCGGAACAGCGGGTCGCCGTAGCCTCTCATCTCCCAGTTCGACGGCACGTCGATGGTCGCCCACTTCGCGTCGGAGAACTTCTGCTCGAAGAAGTTGGCAGGTATCTCCTGCGGCGTGTCACCGTAGAAGAACTTCCACCGTCCGTTGAGCAGGATGTGATGTCCCGGAATGTAGTACGCGCGGGCTTCCTCCTGACCGTATTCAAACACGTCGAGGTTCTCGATGTAATGATAGAGGTCGTCAAACCCAGTTTTCTTCTCTGTCTGTGCCGATGCCGTAACAAAGGCTGGTATCATCAGCAGTATCGTGAATATCTTTTTCATTATTTTGATATGATTATCTGTCGTTAATGTTTACACCACTTCGATATAAAAACTGAACGGACGGAAACCGTCGTTGCAGCTAATCATTGCACTCATCGGATTCTTCATCCACCCATCGTAAAAGTTGCCTTCGCCCCGAGCCAGCGACTCCACGAATTCTCGCATAGAGTACCATGCGGACGGACACATCCCTTCAGGTTGCTGGCCGTCGATAGAGATCCACTGTTGGCCTTCTCTGACATCGCAGGTGTGCTCAATCGGATTCTCGTATTTCGCCATCAAGTCCTCATAGACAGTCTGACGAATGGCTGTGATTCTTACTTTGTTCATACAGCAGCCACGACTTCAATCTCCACCAACGCGCCTTTAGGCAAAGTCTTCACAGCAACGGCAGAGCGTGCAGGATATGGCTCAGCAAAGAACTCTGCATAGACGGCGTTCATATCGGCAAAGTCATTCATGTCGGCCATGAACACCGTTGTCTTTACCACATTTTCCATCGTCAGACCAGCTTCTTCGAGAATAGACTTTACGTTCTGGAGCGACTGGCGCGTCTGTTCCTTGATACCTCCCTCTGCAAAACTGCCAGTGGCAGGGTCGATGGGAATCTGCCCAGAAGTATAGACTAAATTGCCCACTTTGATGGCCTGGCTATAAGGGCCGATGGCTGCCGGAGCTGCCTTTGTACTGATTCTTCGACTGGCGAAGCGTGTAGCGAGTTCTTCTTTCATATTCGTTCTTGTTTTGAATTAGTCATTAATAATTGGGTACAAAGTTACAAAATATTCTCCGTTATATCGTACATTTACACCCCCAAAAAATAAATAAATGGGATAATCAATGAATATTTTGAAATAAATCAGTAATTTACAGCGCAAAACAAACAGAATATCACAAAAGGAAAGAAGATGAAAAATCAGCACGGTTCGTTGCCGATCAGTCACAGCACCTCTGGGGCAAGCTGATGCGTCTCGACGAGGCCCGTTGTGCTCAGGCCCAGCGCGATGCCGTATATAGTATGCAGACCATTATCGATGAGTTTGGCGGCCTACCAACACGATTCCACCATGGCCACAAGGTCGTGGTGAAGTTCTATTTACTTCCCTTTCCTGAACTCCCTGGGGTTCATTCCCTTCATCCGATTGAAGAAACGGGCGAAGGTGGTGACTTCGGCGAAATGGAGTTGGTCGGAGATTTGGGTGATGCTCAGCGAGGTCTGGCGCAGCAGGAAGGTGGCTTCCATCAAGAGCATCTGGTTGATGTAGTCGATGACGGTGCGTCCGCCTGATACCTGACGGACGATGCGCGAGAGATAAGTGGTGGTGATGCAGAGTTCGGATGCGTAGAAGCCGATGTCGCGGTGTTCGGCGAAATGCTGCGGCAGCAGACCGAGGAATCCCAGGAAGATCTCTTCGACGCGCTTGGGGAAGCGGTGCTCGCGGATGCTGTGCTCCTGAATGGCGGAGAGGTCGAGCAAGAAGAGGTTGTAGAGCATCTTCAAGCTGTCGTTGGCTTGGGGGAGTCCCATCTGCTGATACTGAATCATCATCATCATCAATTCGCGCAGTCGGCGAAAGTCGTCAGCCTTCAGCGGAAGCACGGGCGAGGTGAGTTCGACCACGGAGAAGTAGGCCGTGCGGATGGCGTCGCGCACCGTGGACAGGCTGAGCGTGAAGTGCTCGTCGCCCAACAGGCAGATGCCGCTGTAGTCGCTGGAGCTTTCGAGCACGGTGACCTCGAAGCCGGGCGAATAGGTGTAGAGGTCGCCCTCGTGCAGCGTCAGTTTGCTATTATTATATAATATGGTAACCCATCCGCGCGTGACGATGGTGAACGTGTAGCACGACAGGAAACCATGCGTATCGTTCGTGCCGAAAGTCCATTCCACGTTGGTCTCTATGCAGATGACGTTCCCGTCCCACGGTCCCTTGGGCATGGGAAGGTCTCTCAGTTGCCAAAATTCCTTCAGACTGTACATGCGAATACTGTTTTGTGCTGCAAAGATACAATAAATAAATGAATCTGTTTCGTTTCGGTCGGTTTTTGTTTCGTTTGGGCTTGCAATTCTATGAATTATAATGTGTAACTTTGCACCCAGATAACCAAATAACATTATTATTCACTTAAAAAACAAATCAGATTATGGACAAGCAGAAATCAATCGAAGCATTACAGTTCTTCGTAACAGGCCTCTCTGAGGGCGCATTCGTACACAAGGTACAGGGACAGATCTTCAAGGCTCAGGGCTTCACGAAGCTGGGCGATAAGTACATCAGCCACTATACGGAGGAGATGGAATGGGTAGAGAAGTTCATCGACCGCATCCTCGACCTCGGCGGCGAGGTGAAGGTGGAGAAGCACGAGGCACGCGCGCTCTGCTACGACCCCATCGAGTACATCAAGGAAGACCTGAAGATTCAGGAGCCGGGCGTGGAACTGCTGCGCAAGTGCATGGGTTCGGTATGCGAGGACTATCTCACCTTCGACATCCTGAAGGACTATCTGGCCGACGAGGAGGAAGACCTCTTCTGGAGTCAGGGCGCAGTCGAGATGATTGAGAAGATCGGTGCACAGAACTGGCTGATCAAGCAGATGTAATTCATCGGACATTGACAATTGACAATTGAATATTATGAAGGATAAGGTATTACAGGCCATGCGTGAGTTCGGCGCTCCCGTGAACGCTGGCAAGATTGCGGAGATCACAGGCATCGACCGCAAGGAAGTGGACAAGGCATTCGCCGAGTTGAAGAAGGAAGGCGCGATCGTGTCGCCCGTTCGTTGCAAGTGGCAGCCCGCTTGATGATCTCTCACGGCATCGATAGGTGCATCCGCACCACGAAGCATACACATTTTTTGCCAAGGGAGGGCCTCGGCTCTCCCTTTTTTACCTGTAGAAGAATAACCCAATAAATAGTATTATGGAAATCAAAGCAGTAAAATTCCGCAGAGACGGATTCTATACCCAGCCCTTCGTGTTCGGAGGCGAAAGGCTACGGGTAGGCGACGGAACGTCGGGAATGGAAGGACAGGACAAGTTTGACAAGAACGTGCGCTATCGTGGCAGTCTTCAGAACTATCTGATTGACACGGGCAGCGAGGTGATACTGGTGGATACCGGTCTGCCCGCAGGCTTTCCCGAGGAGGTTCCCAACGAGGATTCCCCCATCTTCACCGGCAAGGACATCAGCAGCTACATGGATGCCTTCAAAGCACTCGGCTACCAGCCTGAGCAGGTGACGAAGATACTCGTTACCCATCGCCATGCTGACCACACCGGCGAACTGAAGAGCTTCCCCAATGCGAAGATCTATGTGAACGAGGAAGAGGTGGATGCCGCTGAGTTGCAGGGACTGACGAACATCGTCCCAGTCAGCTATAACGACGGCGCCTACTACAACTTCCCCGAGAGCCAGAAGATAGCCGACGGCATCTACTACATCAAGGCCAAGGGTCACACCAAGGGCAACAGCATCATCGTGGTGGAGATGGACGGCCTGTTCTACATGATTCACGGCGACATCACCTACGTCGATGAGGCGCTCTACGAGGACAAGCTGTCGGTAGTATTCGACGACCTGCCAGCTGCCCGCGAGACGCAGAACCGCATCCGCGAGTTCGTCCGCAACCATCCCACCGTCTATTGCGGCACCCACACGCCGCAGGGTTATGAGAACCTGGAGGCCAAGCGCGTGATGGACCTCGACAATCCCGTTCCCACCGTCCTGGCCGAAGTGGATTTCTCCACGATGAAGGTGACCGGAAAGTACGTCTGCTCCATTTGCGGCTATGTCTATGACCCAGCCGAGCACGACGGTGTCGCTTTCGAAGACCTGCCCGATGACTGGCGCTGCCCGCGCTGCAAGCAGCCTAAGGCAAGGTTCAACCCGGCATAAACCCTCGTATAGAGGCGGTCAAATAGACCCCTGGCTTCCGAATAGCGGGAGCCAGGGGATATTTTTGTTAAATCTCGATTTATCTAACTGCTAATTTACTGCTTTTTGCACGTTTGGAAATGCGCGAGCCCCGAGACAATTATCCCCCGCAGCATCAATTATGATGGCGGGGGACACTCTCAGCTACTTATATTACTTCAGTTTGATCCGGCCTACCGTATCCCGTTTCTTTTGACTGACCAGGTCAGCATAGATTTGGGTTGTCGCTACATTTCTGTGCGTGAGCATCTTGGATACGGTGTAGATATCTGTTCCAGCTGCTATCTGTAGGGTCGCATAGGTGTGCCTGAAGCAATGGAAGGTAATGTGCTTGTATATGCCTGCTTCAAGAACCCATCTCTTCAAAGGAGCCTGCGTCATACTGCGTGTCAGTCCCTTGAACACAATCCCGTAACTCCGTGGGCCACACAGCTCCAAGGCCTCATCGCTGATGGGCAGCAAGGCTTCCGTACCGGTCTTGATAGTCCTTAAGCGGATGCAGTAGCCCAGATCCGGAGCCATCATGATGTTATCCCAGGTTAAAGCCAGGATGTCGCTAATTCGGAGGCCCGTCAGGCAGGAAAGCAAGGCGGCACGTTTCAGTACGTCGAACCTGCAGGGAGTTTCGGCCAAACGCTTCAATTCCTCCTGGGTAAGGAATTCCTTATGGACCTCTTCCGTGTCCATACTCTCCAGATAATCATTCAGATTATCCCGGAGGTATTTCTCCAGATAAGCCTGTTTCAGCATAGCCCGGAAATGACTCCAGTAACTGGCTGCGGAGTTCTTTCCAAGCGGGATGTCATATTTCAACTGATTGGCGGTCTCAAGATACTCGCTGAATTTCTTGCACAACTCAATTGTTAGGTCACCAAAAGTACATTTTCCTTTGACGAATTTCTTGAAATGAGCATAGACAAAGAGATATTTATCTCCTTTTTTGTTCGCGTACTTCTTGAAGAAAGCCAAGGCATCCTCCTTCAATTTGTTCCGGTCCAGGAAACCAAACTCGTCGTTGATTACGGATGTCTGGCGCATACAGCGGATAGCTTCAGCCTTTTCCCGCATTTCTTCGTTATATGCCCGGGTGACGTCGTTCCATGGCTTTTCAATCAGATAGATTCCCAGATATTCTCGTCTCGTCAGATTCATCGTCACCGGATGACGGACAGGGGGATAATAGTCAAGATAAAGTGAAATACGCCCGTTCCTAATGGGGCGCTCGCGAAGAGTGACCTTCGTACAAATGTGAGAAATGGATCCCATATAACAATGTGTTTACTATTCGTTAATAATTTGGTGTTGATGATTCGCGGTACAAACATAGCCGGATAGTACAGCGTGAAAAAGTGGATATCTGGTTAACCTGAAATAACTATTTAACCGGAGTGATTAGTGGGGGAGCAAGGACCTGGTCAAGCTCTTTCTTGGAGATCTTGACATATTTCCCAACCTGGACTTTGAAGATCTTGCGTGATTTGACAAAGTGGTAGATCTGATCTCTGGTCATATGATATTTCTCCATTGCTTCCAGCATAGTATAGTATTCCATATGATCAGGTGAAGCAATGCCCATCGCGATGTCGATGTGCTTCTTTGAATAGAAGACCTCACGTTTTCTCTTCTTCCTAGGCACCATATACTCTGATGCCAGTCGATAGACAGCATCCGTGGAGAGCTTGAATTTTGACTTTATATCATCCACGCTATACCATTCAGTGATTGAGCAGTAGTCATTCTCTTTCTGGAATGCCTTATCGACATGATTTTTGCTCCAATAGGTCTTTCCTCGGATATAGACTCGTGGAATATTCTGAGTCTTTCCGATCTCGTAGATCCAGCTTTCAGAAACGCTATACTGTTCCATAATCTCCCGCGTTGTGTAGAAATCCGTAATCGTCGAAGATGTCGGGATGGCGGTCTTCTTATAGTCCATACTGGAGAGCATAGCATCGATATCAATCTTACTGATGATTGTCAGTCGTGAACTCAACTTGGATGCTTGAAGTTTTCCCGAGTAGATGAGGTTATAAACAGTTCGGACAGAAACATCCAGCAGTTTAGCTGTTTCCTTGACATGAAGGTATGCGCTTTCCTGAATCATCTGAAGTGAACGATTCTTTCTCCGGAATCTGACCTCTGCCTCAGCTTCAGATATCCGTTGCCGTCGAACTCTGTCCTTATAGGCGTGCTCAGCGCACCTTTTGCTGCAGTAACGAGTGGTTGTTTTCTGCGAAAGGAATTCCTTGCCGCACCAGTCACAGACTCTCTGGACCCTAAGTTTACTTGTTGACATAATGATTTGTTTTTTGTGGGTTAACGGTGTTTGTCACGGAGCCAAATAAGCGCATCATCGTGAACTATCGTGCACCATTGTGAAAGAATTCCACTACCTCGGAACCACTGGAGGAGTTGCAATAGAGCCGAGGTACAAATAAGGTACAAAAAACGAGTCTGAAAAGGCCAGAAACGGCAAATAGTAAAAATGTCGTAAATAACAAAAGGCGCTCATAATGAACGCCTTACTGTCTTTTTGTGGTATATGTTAATCGATGCTAATCGGCCCGCTACTTCCCGATGCAGTCGGTAAGACTGTTTGATAATCAATTAGTTACAAATCTTTGGTTCAAATACGGTTCAAATTATTCCAAATTTTTCCGAACTCTGGAAATTGAATGAAAAACGTCAAAAAAGTCCTCAGAAATGTTTCAGAGGCCGTTTTTGAGCGAT
>JAEEGH010015275.1_pt1 | contig 16712 bp, 17 predicted proteins | sample 9134181 | NCBI WGS metagenome assembly JAEEGH01 (sample SAMN16246544, study PRJNA631951) | gut metagenome | biome: gut microbiome; feature: rumen; material: DP-attached | host: Bos | place: Iran: Karaj | collected 2018-10
TTGAGTTAATTTGTAAAAAGCATCATATAAAACAAGAGGATAAACAAAAAGTCAATAAGTTGCTGCTTAGCCACAATCACCATGAATTAAACAGTTGGATTGAAGAAAAAGAAAGCGTAAAGTTTGATAAAAACTGTAGAAGCTTTTTTTGCATTCTTCAGGAGTTTTACAATAAAATACGTTACTTAAGGTACGCAGATGATCTTGAAAGAAAAGGACTTATTCCAGAGTACAAATTACTGAAAAAACTTGGTAACGAATGTAAAGATGACAATTTCGACCATCACATAAAAAACAGTTTTGGAAATGCTATTGGTAAAATAGCTTTTCTTTACTATAAAAAGGTCGATGATCTTTGCGCATCGTTGAATATATTTGCTTATGAAATATACGATTTTTCTACGGCAACAATAGTTTATTATAATCAGGAACCAAAGAATTTATATCATGAGTATTTAAATAGACAACTTGAGAAAAAAGAACTCTTGTATTGGCTTATAAAGAACGGGAAAGACTATCCTCATTTAAAGTTTTTCGGCACAGAAGCACTTGAATTTGATTCGCAAATGGTTGACGAATATATGTCAGAATTAATTAATAATCCGGAAAATTGTGAGAGTATTCATGGTGAAATTGATGCCTTATATGACGATATGTGTTTAAAAAATAAGGAAAAATGGAAACAACATAAAGAGGAAGTAGATACTCTCATAGCGAACCCAAATATATTAAATGAAGTCGGGGAATATTAACGAAAGATTATTACGAAAAGTTTTTTCAAAACCCAGGAATATTTTTTCTCTCCCACATCGTTATTGGACTGGTATGTAATTATGTAGTGGCAAAACATGCCATATGCATACGATTTGTTACGCAACTGTTAACCTCATTTCCTTCATTCTGTACGCCACCGGACTCATGTACCCCAGGCTGCTGTGTAACCGCTTTCTGTTGTAAAAGACCTCGATGTAGTAGAACAGGTCTCGTTCCACATCATCAATTGTAGCATACTCTCGCCGATAAAAAACTCCTTTTTTAGGCTGGCAAAAAAGCTTTCCATCGCACTGTTGTCATACGGATAACCCGCTTTGCTCATACTTCCGGTAATGTCGTTTTCGGCCAGTTTGTTCTGATATTGTTTGCTGCTGTATTGACACCCCCTGTCGCTGTGAAAGATCAGTGACTCTTTACAGATTTAAGATCAATGACGATCAGCTGGATGTTTACGCTCTTGCCCCGCGGTTTCCCTCTGGCGTAGAAGAGTCATATATGTGGAGCATTAAATTGACGTCCGTCGATGTGAATGGTATTTATAGCAACTATCTGAAAAGTGTCAGAGTTCCTTATCAAGACGGGAACTGGCTGGAGTTCACAGTAGATGCCCACAAAGAATATTTTTCTATTAATGCAAGTGGTAAAACCGGTTTTATCTGGGCCAATTCGATCATGTTTAATGATACCACCCGGACCGCCTACGCCCTTTGTGTCCTGGACGGAGTGCCTTGCCTCGCCCTTCACGCAGAGGAAGAAAAGGCCGTTGTCAATGTCCTGGCCGCTAAGCTCAAACGCCAGCTTCGTATACGGCTCGTCCGACGGGTTCAGCGGGAAGCTGCGGAAGGGGGAGAGTGTCCGGACAACCTTCGGCGAGTGCGCTTTCAGTATCGCAGCAATTCCGGTCCGCGCTTTCGCACTCGACGCCAAATGATATCTCCGCGTCTCCGTCAATTGCCTTCACCCAGGCTTCGGCAATATATTTTCTGCCTTTTTTCAGCGAAATGATGTCGGAACGCTGCTTTATCCACCCGTCGCGGAGGACAACAAAATTGCTGCCGCACAGGCTTTCTTCCGGCCTGTCTTTAACATATTCGCAGTTTTCGCACTCCCACCGGCAGGGGAATCCGCGCCCGAAAACAGCTTGCGGTTGTTAAGAAGCTGGGCCGAAATTCCGCCGATATACCCTTTGCGGGTTATTTCCGCGTTGATGCCGAACAGACCGTCCTCGAAGGCCGGTCCGGGTGTTCCAAACTTTATTGACGCACTTTTTCTACCATCACTCGCCATATATTGCCGCCTTTCTCAAAGGTTCGGGCCGTTTTGATTTTTGCCACGGTCCACCTACCGGCGGGCAGGCTTTTCCGTGCTGTCACACTGACAGAACCGCGCATCCGATGGCGGACAGATATTGCCCGAAATCCGTCGTAAAACAATCCTTTTGAAATATTTCTGCGGCAAAATCTGCGATACCTCTGATCCGGCTCATTCCTCCGGATATCAGGATCCTGTCCGCACTTATTTTACTGAGCAGCGCTTTCGCATTAGTCAATATCTGCCGGATCACGGCAACGGCGATCTCTTTTTCTGTGCGGTTGTCAGCGATCATCTCCACGATCTCGCTCTGAGCGAAAACGGCGCAGGTGGACGAAAGCTTCACGTCCGGGTACGTATTGCCCGTAAGATCGATTTCTCCGAAGGGCAAGCTGATCTGAGCCAGCACGTTTGAAAGAAACATGCCGCTCCCGGCAGCGCATTTTTCATTGACGAAGAAATCCTTTAACTTTCCGCCCTCATGAATTATAACTTTCGTGTCTTGGCCGCCTATGTCGAGTATCGCGCCGCTCTCTTTTGTAACGTGCCAGCCGCCTTTAGCCAGCGCGATCAGTTCGTTCACATTTTTAACGCCGGGCACGTTATTCTTTCCATACCCGCAGGCGACGGTTTCGGCATCCTGGTACAGCGAGCAGAATTCCGCAAGTTTGACTTCGAAATAATCCAGTTGACGAAGTTGTGTCTTCTCGGCCTGTAGAGATATTATTTCGCCGTCCCGCGTTACGCAATATTTTGTATACGTTGACCCCACGTCAATGCCTATTCTGAACATACGGTCTCCTTTAAAAGCGCCAGCTGAGCCTTCGCCCTATCAATATTCAGATAGTTTCTGTCGATCATATCGATCTCTATTTCTGCCTGAGGGATGCCCACATTACGCGCTGAAACAAAATCGCATTTGCAGCTTTTATTGTGAAGGACAACGGCACACCGAGCCCCGCTTTCGCGTATGAGCCCGGACAATCTCCGGTCCCGCCCCGCCTGGCTCAGATTTAAAAATGTGTAATTGTAGGCGGAAAACAGCTGTTCATACGGGCTATTTCCGGAATAATCGAGACTCCACCACGTTATATAGTTCGATCCGGTTATGCGAAAACCGTCCAGCAGCTCGGAAAGGTAGCGGTCTTTATGATACCAGAGAGGGTAGCCCAGCCAGAACAGGGGTATGCCGTCGTCAGCGGCGTCTGGAACATCGCGTATCTCGTCCGCCATCAATGTGTACAGTTCGGAGGTGTCAGGCTTGCATCGCGCAGTTATGAGAAAATTGATGTCGTCGAACAGCGTTGTGGCCTTTACTTCTTTTGAAGACAGAAAGCTGATGACTCTGTTCCAGGCATTGACGCTTCTGACGCTGGCGTCAATATTTGCGGCGAGCTTTGACTCGTCCAAAATATTGCCCGACAATTTTTCCAGCTCCGAGATCAGGCGGAGGTGCTGCGCGTTAACATAATTAAAAGCATTGACCGGGTCAACAGCTTCGCCGGGGTAGTCCAGCACGATCAGCGGTACGTCATATTTGTCTGCCAGCAGATTCCACCAGCCCGGCAATGTGTTGCATTGATTGTTCGTGGCGATCAGTACGTCCGGTTTCGGCGGAACACCCCTGGGGCCTCCTCCTGCGTCGAGGCAGCCATTAAAACAGCATGAATATGAGCAGCAATCCCGGGACATATCGAGCAATGCGCTTCTGTCCAGCATATCCTGTTCTTTCTCGCTGGCGGCGATAACGGCGGCGTAGCTTTCGGGGTAATAATATGAAATATCCAGCGCTTCGAGTATTTCGATCGGTGTGAACGCGGTAACCCATGCGACTTTTCTTTCCGGCGCTCTGCCCTTGGCATATTTTGAAAAGTCCTTATAGTATTCTCTCATTATTTTGGCCTGAAGCCCGAAAACCGACTGTTCCATTTCAGCCCTCCTGCAATTTATCTGCAAACGCTTCCAGCAGCAGGACAGCTTTCGCGCGATCTTCCGAATGGTCCGGCGAGATCTTTACGGAGCTTATTCCGCGTTTATCCAGCTCTTTTTTATAAACAGGGTAAAGATATTCGTATGGTTCGCAATATTTCTGGATGACGAAAATGACGCCGTTGACGTTTTTTTCTTCTATTTCGCTGATGTCGCGGCTGATGAGTCCGCGGAAACTGTTTTGCGTCGGAGAATGACGCATGGAAAGGATATGAGCTGCTATTTCGAGGTAAGGATCGCCCTCCGGATCCATTGGCCTCGCCGAGACGAGTCTGCCGGATTCGGGCAATGAATCTCCTGCGACATTAAGTCCTGCTGCTTCAACATCTTTTGCGATCTGCAGGCACGATAAAAATGATCCGACAATGAATACGCGCTTTTCTTTGGTGGCTGAGCGCTGACCGGTCATGTCGATCCGTTTTTGGGGCGATAGCGGTCCGGCTTTACCGAACGTTTTCTGCTCTTTGAGAGGGAGCTTCAGCATCCCGTGGATGGCGCTCAGATATTCAAAATAAGACAGGGAAGACAGGCGCTCATACGCCCCGAGAATCAGTTTATTCCGCTCATTCACCATCTCCATACGTTCCGGAATGTCACCCAGAGTGATCCCGTAAAACGCTTCCACGCTGCGCTTATAAGTCCTGATCTGATTCGCGTAGAACTCCACACCCGACGGCGTTCCGTCAGAAGGAGGAACAAATTGAAAACAGAATTTTCCGCTGCCTGACAGGTAGCTCATCAACGTTCTGGTGCTGTCGCATGTTTTCGGAAAAACGGCCCCGTCGATATCATGGTCGTTCATCACCTGCGAAATATAATCCGCCGCATATCCGCAATAATGGGCAATATTCCGCTCTCCGGTATAGCCGGTAAACCGGACAGTATCGCATATTGCTTCCGGAACAAATCCGGACAATGACAGTATATTCATCGGTTCCCTTTCAGTCTTTTTTTCGCAGTAAATACGTTTGCTCATCTACCAGGCCTGACGGCTCGGCGGAAGGCCTGACTTCTATCAGCCAGCAGGAATACGGGTCTTCGTTCAGCTTCTCAGGTTCATCCGCCAGTTCCTCATTGACGCGGACGACCTCGCCGTCAACAGGGGAGTACAGGTCTGAAACGGCCTTTATGCTTTCTATATCGGCAAACTTTTCACCCGTTGTCAACGTATCTCCCGCTTCCGGAAGATTTACAAATATGATATTGCCAAGCTTCCCCTGGGCATAATCGGTTATGCCAAGTTTCAGGGTGTCGCCGCACGCGCTGACCCAGATATGATCCAGCGAAAAAAGCCTGTCGTCCATTTGAACGTCCTCCTTGTTTCGGACAATGCGTTGCTCCCGTTTTGCTGTAGAAATAAGTTTTCCGCAAGCTGTGCATCGCTGCCTCTAACACGCGGGAGAGGGTCAATTCAATCTAAATTTGAAGCCTAAACTGCAATAAACTCTCAAAGTCTGTTTTCGTTACAATAATACCAAAAGCAACAGTAAAACAGTAAAAAATCTGTTTATAACGTTTCTGTAAAAAAGGTTTCAATATTATCGGCAACTCTCCCGTCCGCCAGCCTGACCACTCTTTTGCATTCACCGGCAACGAGCGGGTCGTGGGTGATGACGATCACCGTCTTGCCATCCTGATTCAGCTGCTTCAGCAGCTCCATGACCATCTTTGAACTGTCGCTGTCAAGCGCGCCAGTGGGTTCGTCCGCCAGGATCAGGTCCGGATCGTTGACCAGCGCCCGCGCGATCGCCACGCGCTGTTTTTGACCGCCGGACAGGAATTTGACCTTGTTTTTCACGTGAGACCGCGGGAACCCGACCTTGTCCAGCGCCGCCAGTGCCGCTTTCCTCATTTTGCCCAGGGACATTTTCGTGAAATACAGCGGCAGCATCACGTTGAAAATGGCGTTTTCATTGGCCATCAGGGAATAATCCTGAAACACGAAACCGATGCGCGTGTTCCGGATCCGGGCATTCACGGAATCCCGGGTAAAATCGATCGGCTCACCGAACAGCTCCAGTTCGCCGCTGTCCTGGTTGTCCAAAAGGCCCACTATATTGAGCAGCGTCGTTTTGCCCGAGCCCGAAGCGCCGGTTATGGCCAGCATTTCGCCCGCTTCCACCGACAGATCGACGTTGTCCAGCGCCTTCACTGACATATCTTTCAGCACGAAGGTCTTGCATATGTTTTTAAGGACTACGACCGCCATTTTCACATCTCCTCTATCTTGCGCTGCGTGTACGACCGCCCGCGCATCATAAGCAGCGAGACCGCCGCGATAATTATCAGGAATACCAGGATCGTCCCGGCCAGCTGTCCGAAGCTGCCCCAGGTGAGCCAGATGTTGCCCCACAGCTGCTTTCCGCCGAGAATCGCGGCGAGCAGTACAACAGAATTGACGATCACACCCGGCACGAGGACAACGCCGAACGCGCTTATCAGCAGCGCGGCGCCTTGCTTTCGCGAGCAGCCGATCAGTTCGGTGAGGGCAATGGTTTTGGCTTCGCTGTCGATGGACATCACTATCAGCGCGATGCTCGACGCCAGCGACAACGCCATGATCAGCAGGGGAATCGCGGAATAGGTGTCAATACTGTTTTTCGAGACTGCCCGCGTTCGCGCCTCGATCTCATCCCGGGACTGAATGCTGATATCGCGGTCCAGCAGAGTATTGACCACCGCTGTGCGCGCCTCCGGATCCGCGCCTTTTTCAAACAGTATTACGCCGTTGGACGGGTATAAGATACTGTCGTCGGTGCCGAACACGTCGTGCAAAAAGTTTTTAAGGGGATCATCCAGATAGACGTAAACATCATTGCCGCAGGGCGAGAACATGTTGTACGCCGAGACCGCGTTGGATCCCGTCTGAAAGTTCATGACCGGCGTGTCATCGGGGACAACGCCGCAGATCCTGAACACCGCGCTCTGTGCGTCGCTGCCGATGACCAGCTCCGCGTTGACCAGACCGCCACGCACCGGATCGCTGAAAGCGGACCGCGCGCAGATGAGCTGAGGCAGAGTCAAATCGGTGTCCTTAATAGGGCTGCATTTTGATCCGGCAAAGCAGATCTTCGATGACACCGCCTTAAGATAATACGTGCTGCCGCCGGAAACGAGATTGCCCACGTATGCCGTATATGCGATCTCTTTGACGCCCGGCATGGCGGAGACCGCCGATTCGATATCTGTCTTTTGCCCCAGCGTATCGAAATAAATGAATTCGCCGGATCTGGACAGCCCGTCCAGCTTGTCCTGATACAGCCGCGGCAGCCGGTACAGTCCGGCAACGTATATCACCGCGAACTCGGCTATGGCGGTTATCAGCATCAGCAGAATCGCTTTCGATCTCAGTTGCCGTATTAATTTCAGTATAAGATGAAGCTTACTCATAATGCTTCACCACCGTCGTATATGAATTTTTGATGTAGTACACAGCAAACGGGATAGAGGAGAACACTGCCGCCAGCACGACTATCCCTACGGCGACCGCGTACTCTTTAAGACCCATCCGGCACCTGGGGATCAGCAGAAAACCGTGCAGGGGATCCCGAATGAAAAAGTGAATGACCGCGGACACCGTCATCACCAGGAACGTCGAAATGATCCGCTCCAGCATCAGGATGAAGAGCGTGTTGGCCTTGCCGGAGCCCAGAATGCCCAGCAGACTGTAGGTGTACCGGTTCTTCTCGGAGGTGTAATTGAACAGGTAAAAGCCGAGCATCAGCACGATCACCGCCAGGATGGAGCAGCCGATCAGATCCACCGAGTTGTTGTGCGCGGCCTCCTCGTAGGTAATACCACCGGTCAATCGGGCGTTGCCGTCGCCGCACAGATCGTATTGCAGTTTTTTCTCTTCGAAAACGGACAATTTGCGGGTGGTGTAGAAAGTCATCCTGTATGCTTTAAGATCGGCTTTTTCAAACCACACGCGTGGGACAACGATCAGTTTGCCCATCGGGTCGTCAATGACGCCCACGACGGTAAACTCCGTATTCCAGAAAGGCAGCCGTATCTTTTCGCCGGCAACGGGGCTCAGATCGCTGGATACGAACACCGCCGGCTCCGCGCCGCTCTGCTCGGTTTTGGTGAACGCCAGTCTTCCGTCCCGGCAGACGTAATAAAGCAGACTGTCCGAATTGCCATAGAACGTGGTGACATAGTATCTGGTGCCGTCCGGCGCGGAAACCGTCGAATTCAGCTCGGTATACCGCTTGTTTTTGAAAAACCGGTTTTGGCAATATGCGTCTGACTCCGCCGCGGATTGTTCGTTTCTGAGCTGGATCACGTGGCGGCACGGGCTGTCGTCAACGCTGTTGACCTCCGAAAAATACGACACGAAGCCGCCGAGCACGGACAAAAAGCTCACGCCGAACAGCAGCGCCGCCGTTATGAATACGATGGCAATGAGCTTTTTGCCCCTGATGAAATCAATTATTATTTTGAACACCAAACCGATATCTTTCATTACTGTCAGCTTGTCGTATGTACGGTTACGCAGTCCTGAGAATTATAGAAATAATAGTCATCATTAATAATGACATTTCCGTTCATTTGATATGTTTCGCCTTCATATCTCACAAATCGTGCTGCGCTGGTAGTAGAGCCAAACTGTTGCTTGACATATTCAGTTCCTGATTGAATTGAGGGACCAGGATTGTAAAAATATGATCCATCCGCATCCTGAATGCCTACCGCACCGTAGCTCCAATAATAGTCAAACGCCTTGACTTTCACTGTGGCAGATGAGTTCTTTTTACCTATACCGAGAAAACCATTCGTTCCCTTTGTGTAAATGCAATCAATTTTTGCGGCGATTGTATATTCATGGCTTGTAGTAAAATCCCAATCAAAGGGACTTGTTGGCGGAGCAGAATGATTATATGCCGCAAAAGCCAAAACAACAGAGCATAAAATTAAAACCCCTGCAAGTGATACTGTTATTAATACTTTTTTCATAGTTACCTCCATTCTTATAGTGTTTTTGTTTAACTTGAAGGATTAGGATTGTTGATAGAAATCAAGTTGGTATAGTACTGCCCATTCTGCGTAGGGTTAGACTAATAGGTTTCTATACAACAACGAGCTTTCAAACCCACTGATACTTTTCCACCAAACTCCAAATGCTTAAAATCAAGGTTTTGTCGGCGTCTCGTTTAACATTTTTACCCGTTTTTTATTGTAAACAACTAGAAAAACAGCAGCAATAACAATCACCGGACCAATAACAATTCCTGAAATAATAGCCATATTTTTAAAATTGTTTGGAGGCGAGTCCAACTCAAGGGAAGCGTCAACTTGTATGGGCTTCACTAGCGATATATCCTGATTTTCTGGATTCATATCAATTTCGTTTGGACACAAATTACGTAGATTAATATCACTAATGACAAATACAGTAATATCAAAAAGGTTTGAATATTCTATTGAACCATCCAAATCTCCCATTTCTTGCATTCTTTCGACAACGCATTTTTGATAGTAATAAAACTGATCTGCAGGAAAAAGGTATTCAGTATGCCCCAACTGACGGTTGGAATAATTGTTATAATACACATAATCGCCCAGGCTGGTTTTGAAGTATATTGCATTTCCATAATGAGATGGTTCGCCCCAGAGCAAATATACGCTCTGGACTTCAATATTTTCGGAAATACCCTTTAACCATCTGTTGTTAATAGCTCGAGAAAGCATATCTGAGTTGAGGTTAATATTTGACGACTTAACAAGCTCGTTTTTCCATTTTACAATTGCACTGTCTACTGTGATATGCTTATTTTTTGCTATAATAGGATCCTCTTCCGGATTGCTCAAAGAGCCCGACGAAGAATAATCCTCAAATAAAGATTCATCAGAAATAAATATGTAGTATTCTCCCAATACTTCAGGACCATCTAATATCTCATCAATGTTATACGTTTCGTCTTGCCCAAACGCAAACGGAATTGCTACATTGAATACCTTCATTGTAATTCCTTTGCCAGAAGAATAAATGCCATCAATTGTCTCTAATTCTGCCCTTATTTCTTCTGAAATATTGAGAGAATCATCAGAGAAACAACTTGCTTCAATAGACAGATTGAAAACCGTCAACACGACAAAAGCACAAAAAAGCATAAAAAGAATGCGTTTCATTTTATACACCTCCAAAAAAGTGATTTCTAATTCCAAACAGGGGATAAACATGATGATGAATAAGACGTTTCAACGACAATCACCCTATCCCAAATTCCATCATCTAATCCATCAGTTGGAACGTCTCCGTTTCTTCCGTTACATATCCACTCATATGATTTAATTATCATCTGTCCATCCGTAGAGGAAACATAATACGTCCATGGATCTGGTTCATTTTCTGGCCACGGGTCATATATTATAAATCTATTCTTGGCCACTCCGCTTTCCTCAACAACAATGTATCCAACAATTAGCGTTAGTTTCCGTTTCATAGTAATACCTCCCTTTATTGCCTTGCCTTCTACAAATCGTTTAATACCATTTTCCGGAGTTGTATGTCTCGTTATAATAGCCTACCACCGATTCAATAAGCGCCCGAGGAATTTCGTACATCTCTTCGGCATATCCATGTCCTCCCACCGGAGCCAACATATTGTAGCCAAGATACGCATAGCAGGCATCTTCATATTCTATAAACAATATGTCTGCCGAACCGCAGCGTATCTCCAATTTCAAATGGTCGTTGTCAGCCTGATCGGGAACTCTATCGATTCTGTTGCCGTCACGGATGCTTAAGATTTCGTCCCGAAGCCAGGTCATATCTTTAACATTGATACCGACGGTATTTCTGTCGATCCACATAGAGAAATGGTCTTTTCCGTCAAAGTTTGCGGCCTTAATTTCCCTGTAATTGTCCCAATACGGAGAGTCTACCTTTTCATCTTCGTAATCGGGCAAAACCAGTGTTTCATCAAAAACCCTTGAATAGTAGATCGTTACGTCGTTATTGCTGTCGGATACGGCAAGTGCGTAAGATGCATCAACCGAGTATTCTTTTCCGTCAACAGTTACCGATTCGGCAGATATCCCTATGGCTTGATTTGCAAACCATTTGCCGTCTTTTGAGGAATAGCAGACCAATTTCCTTCCGGCTGAGGAAAATGCATAAAAATATGAATAATCACCGTTCCAAGTATATGCATTTTGATCATAGTTGTCAACAATGACTGTTTCTTCGCCATTTGTGGATTTTTTAGCCAGAAAGACGTTTGTTCCGTCATCCAGCACAGTTTTGACAAGCACCGTTTCGTTGTCAAGCACCGCACCGGTAGCTGCATCATAAACAGCTACTTCGACGTCGTTATGATTTGCCCAGCCCCAGTTCTTAACCGAGAACACTTTGCCGTCAGTAAAGTAATTGTATTCTCCTATCACTTTGACCCGTACGCCGGTGTCAATATTCAGGAACGAGTATTCATCCGAGGTCAGAAGCAATATATTATCGCCGATAAATGACGCCGAGCTCCATTCGTTGTTTTCGGTCCCTGGGACAACAACTGCCTTTCTGGTATCTGTATCTAAAATGTATGTACAGTGTATGCCTTCGGCAGAATTTAGGCCTACAGCCAGTTTCCCGTTCCAGAGACAGTTTTCGTAAACATACAGCTCCTCATAACTACTGCATCTCTCAGGAAGCCCTGTCTCCGCAGCAGTGCCGGTCTTTCTGTTATATATCCAAAGTCCTTTAGTAAGAACACTTCTTTCGTCATAGAGCCGCACAGCAACCAGATCATCCCGGGTATGGTCTGCATAGAAGCGCAAGCCGTATCCTTTTTCTATTTTAATGCCGGATACAGCGAGAAACTCATGATACAAACAAATGACTTCTCCCGTCTCTGCGTTGTAATAACAACCCGGGCAATCTGCATGTTCTCCCTTAACTTCGGCGGAAATATGTCTGACGCCGTGATTATCGGAATTCAGTGTGACAATAGTTGAATCAATGCCAGAGTATGATAACTGCCGGATGCTCAAATAAGAATTGTCAAACCATCCCGCCTCGACTTTGCTCGGTTCAGGAGTCTGAACGCTTGAATGATTGTCCGTCGGATTTAATACCGGCGCTTCAGAAACACCATTGGATTTGTTATTAATCAAAACGTCACCGTTACTTTTCGGCGAGGGATTATGTGCCTTTTTAGCCGAAAGGCCGTAGAAGATAACGGCAGTCCCTATAACAGCTACGAGAACTGCGACAAGTGCTATAAAAGGCTTTTTAGAGTGACCTTCAGTTCTCTTTCTGTCATTGTTGATAGTTTCAAAACTTGGATCATTGCCTACTCTTGACAATGCATCCAAAAAATCTTTCGTTGTCATTTTATACACCTCGGATTTGTTTTTTTAGCTTTTTCCTTATTCGTGATATTCTGACTTTTACGGCTGCTTCGCTCATATCAAAGTCAGAAGCGATTGCTTTGTGTGTTTTCATCCAAAAATAGCGACTCATAAAAAGATTTCTGTCAGTTTCGTTTAGTCTATCAAGAAAATCTTTTATCGCTTTATCGTAATCCGCTTTGGTGTTAGCGGTTTGTGTTTGGTTCGCAAATTCGCCGATTTCTTCTAAAACTTGCTTCATTTCATACTCTAAAGAATATACATATTGTTCTTCGCCGACAAGGTCAACCTCCCTAATATTAAAAATCTTTGCGAGTTTTACAACATTCGAGTAGTCCGGCATTCTGACACCGAGTTCCCACATCGATACCAGCGACCGTGAAACAAAAAGCAGATCTGCAAGATCCTCCTGCGTCAATCCTTTTTTCAATCTCAAAGCAGCAATACGTTCTGCGGTGCGGTTCATACTGTCTCCTGTCCTATCGAAACTCACAAGAAGGTATTATCAGCGCTTCATCTGCCTTCAGCGGCTAAATTATATCATACAGGATAATTAATTTTTGCCACAAAAGGTAACATACTTATTTTTGAATGAATGACATATAATTAAGATTCCTTCAAGATATTTATCGAACGCATGCGAGCGTCGCATTTGGCTAGCCACGACCGCTGTTGCGGCCGCCGCTTCCAATGCATTTGGCGGGCGGAAGCCCGGACCCACTCATAATTCACAAGCGGTTTTGTGTTGTTTATCATATGAAGTTGGTTTCACCTTTTACATGAAATATTTTTCACAAACCGCTTGACAACCCATTCTAACTGATGTATAATACATCGCGCGTTCAGAGAGAAATCTCCTGCGCATAACATAATAGTGATCTTCGGAGCTGTAACTCCGGGGATGGTTTCCAATCGAGCAAGCGGAGAGCGACACCCGGTAAGGTGTTGAGAGGCTACCAAGCGCCGTACGAAACCCGACAGAACATACCATATTGATTAACATGCGCTCAAACGAGTGATGTTTTTGGTATTTATCACTGTCAGGCAACGTACGGCGCTTTTTGTTTGTGCGGTTGCAAACGGACAAAAGAAGGAGGAACAACACAAATGACATAACCCAAACGGTAACTGCCACAAGACGGGCGTTTAAGGCGCACACAACCCGGGAGGTCAAACTATACCACTACGCTCGGCTAAATCGATTACAAGCCATTCTGAACCGCGAATTAGCGGCGTACGATCGATAGCAGATTCAGTATCTCGGTGACAGTGATGACAGGGTGACAGGTGAAATACACAGCGAGAACTTTATCGTTTTAGCTGTCACCGTTGACAGTGCTGATGTGTAGGTGACAGGTAATTCTCGCTGTCAAATCAACTGTCAACCTGTCAACCGGAGCACAAACTGAAGTCTAACATTGCCGCAGCATCAGTGCGCGGAAGCAGTTCAACAGGCGCGGTCTTATTGCCCCTGTTTACGGTTCCTGCGATATTGCGAGTTTCGCATTTGTGGCACAAACGGCGTTGCCGCCCGCCCCAAATGCGGATGCGAGCTAAGCCCGCGCCCCTATATTTTTCTCAGCAGACCCGCTCTGCAGAAAGGAGAAGACATGAAAGCAAACCGAAAAGAATTGACCGAACCCAGGACCGCGATCCTGAAGTTCAGAGTCACGCCGGCGGAGCGTGACCTCATCGAACGGAAGGCGCTGGGCTCATACCGAACCGTCAGCAGGTATCTGAGGGACTGCGCACTCGGGAAAGAGATCGTGGTCGTACCCGGTATCGACGCCGCGGCGGAGGAACTGAGACGGATCGGAAACAACCTGAACCAGATCGCCAGGGCCGTGAACTCCGGTCAGGTCCGGGCGGTGGATCTCACAAAAACAGCGGAAGGAGTGAAGGAAATATGGCAGTTGTTAAATTCATTGCCTCGGGATGTCCGATGAACAATATCTTCAATTACGTCATGCGGGACGAGGCGACTGAGCGGAAACTCATTGACGGCGTGAACTGTATGCCCGAGACGGCGCTCGAAGAATTCAAATTCGTCAAGGCGAGATTCGGTAAAGAGGACGGCAGGCAGTACTACCACATCATACAGTCGTTCTCGCCGGACGACGATATCTCGCCGGAGGAAGCGCACGAACTCGGCATGAAGTTCGCCGGGCACTTCGAAGGCTTCCAGGCGGTCGTCGCCACCCACGTCAACAAAGCTCACCTCCACAACCACATCATTCTCAACTCGGTCAACATGGAGACCGGCCGCAAATATCACCAGAGCCGTGACGAGATGCTGGCGGCAAAGCGGTTTGCCAACGACCTGTGCCGGGAGTACGGATTGTCCGTGACGGAGGAGAAATGCGAGTACGGAAAGATGCCAAAGTGGAAGCAGCAGCTCAGAAGCATGATCGTCTGGGCGCTGTTTAAAAGCCCGGACCGGGAGACGTTCATCGAAGCGCTGGAGCGTCACGGCTACAGCGTCAACTGGACCGACGGTCATAAATACGTCACTTTCACTACGCCGGAGGGCTACAAGTGCCGGGACAACAAGCTCTTCGACGACAGATGCTTAAAGTGCAACATGGATATCTACTTCGCCATGGGCGGCTGTGCGTCTCCTGCGGCGGACGATTATCTCGATTTCCAGACGCCGCCGCACCGGCGAAACGCCAATATGACCATAGGCAACCAACTCATTTTTATGATGGCAGATATCTTCCGGGACCGGCGGAAAAAGACCAAAGAGGAGATCGAGCAGGAAGAGCGCGCACGGAATGCCGAGGCTGCAATGGGGCTTTTGATTGCCGCTGTAATTGTTGCCGCCGGGAGATACCGGGAGAGATATCTCGAAGAGCAGGAGCAGTACCGGCGCTGGCAGTCCTGGCAGAACAGCGGGCCTCAGCTGATGATGTAACAAACTCTGCCGGAAAGGCGCTGTCACTACATCCACCCATGGGTCAAAATGAACCGACCCCCGGTTCACTGTGGCCCCACATTAAATACTCAATTTAAATAACAGTATACTGAAAGAAAGTATAGCTATAGATATATGACGGAAGGGAGCAATCGAATGGCAAAACAGAAACAACCGGTAATTGAATCAGTTGAATTTTACGAGGCGGAAGGCAGACACTCGACCGCGGATTTCCTCCTGGCGGCGGTCAAAGATTACCTCACAAAGCAGGAGCAAATAGACAACAGCGGGAACGGCAGTGATGCAGCGTCGACAGACGGCAAACCGGCAGATCCTAAAAATATTTCGTAATTCGTGGGATTCTCGCTGGACTTGTGAATTTGTTGTGATATTGTCGGTGTTGCCGCAAGGGAACGTGAGGACGGTCCGGCGGTGACATATTCAGGCTGAAGGAGGATAACATGAAAGTATGGCTTTACTACAGGCTGTCGCGGGACGAGGACAGAGAACTGAACTCGCTCACGAACCAGCGCAGAATACTTGAGGCGTTCGCAAAAGAGCACGGCCACACGGTGGTTGGTGAATCGTTTGACGACAACGTCTCGGGCATGCATTTCAACCGGGAAGGCATCGAGCAGTTGCAGGACGAAGTCGAGAAAAAGACGATCGAGGCGGTGGTGGTCAAGGACCTGTCGGGGCTGGGAAGGCACAAAACGCAGACCGCGATGTTCATTGACTACCTGCGAAGCAATGGTGTGCGCGTGCTGTCCGTGACGGAAAATATTGACACCGACAACGAAGACGACGAGCTGATGATCGGCGTCAAAGGCATTTTCAACGACATGTACTGCCGCGATTTGTCCAAAAAGATCCGCGCCGGATTCAAGCAAAAGCAGCGGGACGGCATGGTGATCATCCCGCCGATGGGCTATTACAAGGACAAAAATACGAGCCGGGTAGTGGTCGTAGAGGAAGCGGCGGAGATCGTGCGGCGCATCTTTCAACTGTATCTGGAGGGTTACGGACTGAAGTCGATCGCGCGGATGCTGAACGATGAAAACGTGAAATCTCCGGGCCATTTCCAGGAGAAACTGTACGGCAAGAACGTAGGCAGCAACAAGCCTGAACTGGCGCGGCGCTTCCGGTGGGAGAACACGAAGATAAGGCGGATACTGGAGAATGAGTTCTATACCGGCACGCTGGTCTGCCACAAGTCGTACACCAACCGGATCAATCACGTGCGGCGGGACATACCGGCAGAAGAGCAGTTCAGACACGAGGGAGCGGTGCCGGCGATAATTGACCGGAGCGACTGGGAACGGGTGCAATTGCTGCTTCTGGAAAAGACAAAGAAGCGTGTGCGTGCGGCCAGCGG
>JAEEGH010015278.1_pt1 | contig 16711 bp, 18 predicted proteins | sample 9134181 | NCBI WGS metagenome assembly JAEEGH01 (sample SAMN16246544, study PRJNA631951) | gut metagenome | biome: gut microbiome; feature: rumen; material: DP-attached | host: Bos | place: Iran: Karaj | collected 2018-10
GCTACGATGGCGACTTGAAGCACGTGGGGGTGCTCCTTGTGGAGCAATACAACGACCTCGACAAGGCGTTGGAACTTCTACTTGGTGGGGACATCGAGTCCTTGCGCGATGACCTTGAAAGCACAGTTCGCGCAAGCCACTTGGACTACGACGAGCTTATAGATTGCGACTTGAAGGAAGCGAGTTGCTTGGGAGACTACTTGCTCAACGCCAATGGCGAATACAAGTATCTATTCGACAAGGGGAGGTGGTATGTCGTAAGTGGGCTATGCGAGTCAGATTGCGCCACGCCATTGAGACGCCCCCTCCCACTCGCCAAGGCAATCGAGATTTGGTTGATGTGAGACAAAGTAGAAATGCTACTTTGCCCCCTTCGTGAAGTTACACGTAGAGCAAAGCATTTGGCAATTGTCAGGCGTGGTATGCCCACCCTTCGACCAAGGCTTGATGTGGTCAGCGTTCATTTCGTCAATGTTGAACTTCTTGCCACACATCTTACACACCCCACCTTGCCTTGTGTAGGCAGCGAGTTTTTGCGCTTCTGTGAATGCGCGTATGGACAAGCACCTCTCGCCCTCTCCAAGCACATAGGGGACGATGCCACTCTTCTTCGTCACGTCATCGTCCATGAGGAGCTTGGCGATTTGTTTTTCAAGTGCCTTTGTGTCAAGAACCTTGCTCCCATACTTCTTGTAGAGAGTACCCCAATCGACGCCCTTGAGTATCTTCAACCTATCTTTCGTATGGACGAATGTCGCTTCAATCCAACCTATGATTGATTGGAAGTAGTTCCATAGAACATTGGCGTTGGGGTCTTTGGCGTGGGTCGCCATATATTGTTCTATGGCACCATCAGAAATCCACTTCAAGGCCGTTTCAAGATAATCTTGTCTCTCCCTCGCGCCTACGAGATAATCTCCACCAATCTTCGCCGCAGGCGCACCCACCTTTGAGAACCACTTCTTCGCGTCTTGAACGAATGGGCCATGATAGACCGCGTTGCGCAATTCTTGGTTGGTGAGTTGTTCGCCTGCTATGTTGATGGTCTTGAACCAATCCAATTTCTCGCTATCAGACCCTTCGCAAAAATAGACCATCAAGGTGTAGTCAAGGAACTTCGCTTGCTCGTCATCTTCAAGGTTATGGAAATAACGCATGTTGAAGGAGAACTCGTTGTTGAAGTATTGGGCGATTGATATTGTTCTTTGCTGACCATCCATCACCTCAAACTTTCCATCGCCACAAGCCACCCAATACATCACGTTGAGAGGAAAGCCTTTCATTATGGTGTCAATGACTGCGTTCCTTTGTCTATCCTTGTAGATGAACTCTCTTTGATAGGGAGGGCGAACGTCAAGGTTGCCACCATAGGCAACAACTCCCTCGTCGCCACTATCCTTGTAGCCCTTTACAAGATCTCTCACCTTGATCTCGTGAAGTTCAATCTTCATTGTGAAACCTTTCTACGAATGAGGATTCTACTATACAACCACTTCCCATTGAGAAATGGAGACTCATTTGGTATTCCCCTTGGCTCTTTTCCATGTGAGGACATGTGGCCTAATATCTCAAATTGGTTGGGATTGAACTTGTCTAAGAAAGTAATTGGAACACCCATGACACCATCATAGTCACAAGGTATGTCGCAGGTTTTGGAAACCTCAATTGCGTCATAGTTGTCATAGGTTGGGTATTCTTGAGGCGTGTATTTCTTGAACAATGGAATATCTTCGTATCGTTCCTCATAGTCCAAATTGGAATACCAACGAACGCCCTTGACGCGAATGTATTTCTTTCCATTCTCATCAATCCTATAACTTGATGCTTGTAGAGGGTAGTCATCAGGAACTTGAAACTCTCTATCCCCTGAATGGATGCTTGCCCCAAGCCAAAGTTTGTTGCCCATTATCAAGGGGAATATCTCCTTGTACTTGATCGCATTGATATTGCCAATGATGAGGAACTTCTTGTTGTGTTGAACCAAGAATGAAACGAACTCGCGGAACAAGGAGAATGGTGGATTGGTGACGACAATATCTGCCTCTTCCAAAAGGGCAACGCATTCCTTTGAACGAAAGTCACCATCGCCATCCAAATACCTCACCTCAATTTCTTCATCATCAACTTTCCTATTGTGGTTCTTGTCCCCCTCGTATATTTGATACACAGCCCTCTCGCAAGCGTGTTGCGAGAACAAATCAACATCTTGGTTCTTGTAGCAAGTGGCGATTACCTTTTTCAACCCCAACACCTCAAAGTTCAAGGTGAAGTAGCGAAAGAAGTTTGAGCATCGTGGATCGTCGCAATTACAAAGGACTGTCTTGCCCTTGAAGTGATGCCTATAATACCTCAATTCCTTTTCAATGTCTTCAAGACGAGTGTAGAACTCGTCTTTCTTCGCGGCCTTCGCCTTGTTCAAGTCCTTGTTCGCCATTGAGAAACCTCGTGCGTGAGTGTATCACATTGAGGGGTAAGAAGTGCGCCTAATTCCCTTGCCTTGAGTTCTCTGTCCCTTTGTCAAAGACGCAAACCACTTTCTTCATCTTCCTAAAAGGCGCGATTCCAATCTTACTAAATGACATAACCGTTTGTTGTCAACAAAGACACCAACTCCTCATAATCCCTTTTGCTTAGGGCAAACATGGTACGACGCGCTTCAAGTCCACCCACACATGGTGACTTAAGCGTAACCGTCGCGTAATCGCCATCCTCATTCGGGTCATAGTCACAATTGATGCGAATACACACAATCTCATCAATGTTCAACGACCCATTCCTACATACGAACAGTTTCATTTCCTACCTCACTTCTTTCTTTTGTTAACGAAAATCTCAAGGAGCAGTTGGCTTGGGAGGCGTGCCACAAACCAATCGTTCTCCTAACCACTCAATCGTTCAATTCATCCACCCAACCTCTTACCACTTCTTCTTCCTCTTCCTCTTCACGCCTTCTATCTTCTTCTTCCTCTCTCCTTCGTTCTTCCTCTTCCTCCTTACGCCTTCTATCTTCTTCTTCCTCTCTCCTTCTATAATAATCCTCTTCCTCTTCCTCTTCCTCTTCTTCCCTTCTTCTTCTCTCATCATCTTCCCTTCTTCTCTCATCCTCTTCTTCGCGTCTTCTCATTTCTTCCCAATAATAATCATCGTCATAATAATAAGCTTCTCCCCCTCTTCTCTTGCCCTTATCATCATCTTCTTCGTGTGGTCTCTTTAATTTGAGGACTTGTTTAATTCTGCTTATAGTTTCATTGAGTCTTGGTTGGGCTTTTTTCTTGATTTCATCTTTTTCAGTAGGACACGATTGTGGTGTTAGACACAAAATCCTCTCTGTGATTTCAGACACCACATAGTCCAACATTAGCACTAATTCCCTAAGTGCTTTTTTGTCAATGCTTGTTTCATCCAACTGGCTCCTAATCTTGGGCAAGAGTGAAGAACAACAATCTTGTAGAGTGGAAACGGCCACCTCAAAATCAAGATATTCGTCAAATGAGAAATATGATTCACTCCCATCGTTCTTCTCTTCAACCTTCACGCTCTTTTTTTTCTTTTTCTTCCCCATTCTCAATTCTCCTTCTTCACCTTTCTAAACTCCCAAGGCGGGATTGGATTGGGATCAACCCAAAGACCAACCTTACCCTCGTCCAGAATCGTGATCGTGTCCCCATCAGAAACGCGAACGACCTTCCCTTGAATCGTCTGCGCGTTCAAGGTCAGGCTCATCATGAGCATAGAGACTATGGGGGTAAATCGCATGGAATTTAGTATAGCAATTTGGGGGCTGAAACGGAATACAAAAAAAGAAGCCCCCCCTATGAGGTGCTTCTTCTTCAAGCCAATATGTATGCTTGTGGGTTAGGAGGTCAAAACCTCTTCCAAGTAATCTATGACCTCATCATCCTCTATGATGAAGGAGTCTGAATTAGTCCATTCAGACCAATGAAGTTCATACTTGCGTTCGCCAAGTTTGTATAGGTTCCACCCATGGCCTGTGAGTAGATAATCGTCTCCTTCGCCACCTACGGTGAAGTCCTCGCAACGCAAGTCATTTACCATCAACTCTATTCTATCCTTGTTCGTCATTTGTCCTTATTTCCTCTCGCAAGGTATTTACCATTGAGGGGTATAAAAAAGAAGCCCTCCCATGAGGTGCTTCTCTTCTTCAAGCCAATAGTAGGCTTGTGGGCTAGGCTGCTATCTCGCTAATGTTCCATGCGCAACCATATTTCCATTTGTCATCTGGAGAACCCCATACGCACCAATCCTCTTCATAGGACGATTCAAGGCTTTCCGCATAGGTTTTCATGTCCTCTTTTATAGCCTTTTCTGCTTCTTCCTTCATGTCGTAGATGCCAAGGGCGCGTGGGCGTCCATCTACACTATCGCCATATTCAATATATGTCACGACATACTTTGTAATGTGTCTCGCCATGTGTGTGTTTCCTTTCTTGAATTGAATTAAGCAGCAGCCTTCCACATCGCGTGGCGAATTTCCCTCACGAAATTGAGACCCCATCTTGAATTGGAGACAGAAGAACCAATACATGCCTTGTAGTTTCCAAGACGCCTATGGGTGAAGAAATAGTGTCCCCTTTTTCCCCCACCGACCTCCTTGAATCCAAGTTCCTTCAACTTACGGATGACCTTCATGTGGTTCTTCTCGCCATTGGCAACAATACGCTTGATTTCGTAGAGGAATTCTTCGTCGCTCATTTTCTTTTTCCTTGTTTGGTTTTGTGGATTAGTTTTTTGGATTGAAGTTAGGCGGCCTTGATCGTGGAGCGGAAGTAGAGGTTCCAAAACTCCTTGAACTGCGTGAGATTCTTGACCTCACACATCATGAAACCAATGGACGCGCCCTCAAGGAGTCCAAGTATCTTGCTTGCTAGGGATTTGGGGTAGGTCGCATAGATGACCTTTCTCATCGCTTCCTCGCTAGGGGTCGCAATCGTACCCCAATGCGTAATCTCATAGGCACCACCATTGGAGGTCTTGGAGAACCAAACCTTAGCCATCTTGAGGACTTCACTCGCGGCCTTGTCAAACTCGCGATTGTTGGGAGTGTCCATTTCACACATCTTCGCCACCTCTTTGGGGTCAATCGTAATAGGATTGCCACCATTCCAAAGGTTTATCGTCATCATTTTTTATCTCCTTGTTTTAGTGTCGTGAGGATTGGTTTGGCTCGCACTTGCGAACCATCACATTCCCTTTCCTCTCAACACCAATAGTATATCAAATTGCCCCCTCGAAGTCAAGGGGGTTTCACAAGATAAACTCGCCATAATTAGGGCTAATCGCTTCTACATCCATCAGAAATGTAAATTATAACTCACATTCGGATGTCGCACGAGTGATTATTTGGAGATATAAAATGGGGGTGTTCTGGACGCGATCTCAACGCCAAAACACCCCTAAAAACCACTTAAAAACGAGGTCAAAAAGCCCTTGTTTCACGCCACCTTTTGAGTGTGCGAGAGTTGCGAAATGCGCTTGTCAAGCCAATCGCGAATCTGCTCCAAGTCCATCTTTGACTTCATCCCAATCAAACCCTTCAAGTGCGCCTTGACCTCATGCGAGGCGTTCTCCATCAAGGAGATCGCGTCATACGCCACCTTGTCCTCGTCTGAAAGTTCATCCACCCAAGTTGTGGGTTGCGCCACGCCCTCGCCAATGTGCGCCAAGTTGGAGAGGTCAATGCGCTTCTTGTCCATGTTCGCGTGGGCGTAGAGTTCAGTCATGAAGGACGAGCCATGGCCCGTGTAGAGGTGTTGGATAGTCCCCAAATCCACGCCCTTCTCAAAGAGTTCAGAAACCAATGTATGACGAAACGAGTGAATGCCATACACGCAATTCGCGCGAGAGTTTCCATCCACCTTCACCTTGGTTTCAAGACCCGCCCTCACAAAGACGCTTTGGCACATGTTGGTCAAGGCGCAAGCCTTGTTCTTGTTGTAGAGTTCAAGCATCTTGGGAAGGATGTATTCTTCGCCCTCGCCCCTACCCTCATATCGCTTGTAGAGTTCGCGAACAACGCGCTCGTCAAGGATGGGGATAATCATCAACTTCGCAGACGAGTTCTTCGTCTTGATGGGTCTCCATTCAAGCACAGCCTCAATCTTCGTTCCTTCGCCATTGGGAATGATGTTGAACTTCATGTTCTCGCCCCACTTCCACGAAACAAGGTCATGGAGCCTTGCGCCTGTGTTCCTCGCAAGGTCAAATAGCAAGGTGAGGTCTGAATCGTTGATCTCATCCAACACGCGCCATATCTTCTCCAACTGCTCCTTGGTGAAAGGCTTCTTGCCCACCACCTCGCCACGCTTCATGGGCATGATGTAGTCCCAAGGGCTTTCGTTGGGGAGACGAGCGGGAAGTCCCATGGGCGAGTCATACCTCTTCAAGGTCTCCCACGCCCTCTTGAAGAATTGAAGGGCGCAGTTGAATCTTGAAGGCGAAACCTTCGCCTCGTATTTCCTCATGAACGCCTCTGCTTGCTCTCGCGTCAATTGACGCATTTCCATCGCGCCCCCAAACTCGTCAATGAGTAGATTGCCATTAGAGACCCACCCATCAATCGTGGCGTGTGAGTTCTTCCTTCTGCGCACCACATCGCAAGACATGAACGCCTTTACCATATCGAACAAGTTCAAGGAGGGGTTGGACTTCGCTTCAAGGTAGGATTGCTCGTCCCTCGCCCTCTCCAAGCGCGCGCTCAATGCGCGCACATCGCCAAGGGCAGACGAGCAAGCAGTTTTCTCCCTTGCGATCTTCCTTGCCTTTTCAAGGTCTGTGGTGTTCGTGGTTTCGTCATGCGTCTTGCCATCAAATGTCCAACGCACCCTCCAACAACCTCTCCCCCTCTTCTTGTAGAGGTGTCCTTCGCCATGTTTGCCCATCGTTTTTCTCCTTCTATTTGGTTCAACAAGTTCTATAGTTTTAGGCAAATTCCAAGGACGATTCTAACACCATTTTGATACCATTTGGCGGAAATCCCTTGAAAATTTGTCGTTTAAGAGAACAACTACAATGCTTAAAATCGCGTCATTCGCCCAATTCTACACATATTCCATACGAGGAAAGCAGTTTTGTTGGTTATGACGCGATTTTCCATTTTTGTCCCAAATTGGCGTTCTGAAAGGGGTGATCAACTTGCCTTTCGCCACTTCTTTGAGGCGGACGCGAGGCGTTTTAGGCAATCCAAAGCACTCTCGCCCTCATCCTTCAATTCGTTCAAGAAGCTCATCACTTCCTTGACTTCATCATTCTCCTTTGAGGTCTCAACTTCAACCTTCTCGCAAGTGAAGTTAGGCATTTGCGAAATGCCCTCCATAAGGGCTTTTTGGTTGGCTTGGCAATAGTGCTCTGTCATCTTCAAGGAACTATGCCCCACGATCTTGCTCACGAGCATGGACGAGAGGTGCGTGGAAGCGAATGTGACGAACGCAAGGCGCGTGATGTGGAAGCCCGTGTCTATTTGCCTATGTCCATCATTATCTTTGTGGGAGGTTTGGAGACCCGCCTTCTTCAATGTCTTTCTAAAGTAGACACAAGTCCTGCGGTTATCGTTCCTTCTCTTGAAGTCTGCCCAAAGCAAGGTGTCCTTCTCCTCCTCCTTACCAATCTTGTTGGTGTCCAACACCTTCAAGAGCAAGTTCCTCAAGATTGGGTGGATTGGTATGGTCAAGGGTTCTGACATGTGTCGCTTCGTCTTGATGGGCGTCCATGTGATTGTAGTCAGACCCTTGCTCAACGCGCCATAGTTCAGATTACACACATCTACGCAACGAAGGCCTGTATAGACGCCAACGCCCCAAATGGCGCGCTCCACATCGTCTCTACAAGAGGCAAATATCTTCCTCACATCATCCTCTGTGATTAGGACTCTATGCCTACTCTTATCCACCTTGCGCTTTGCGATTTTGAGGAAGGGATTGGAACGAGCGAACAACTTCCAACACCTTCTAAAGGTGGAAATGGCGAGGTTGTATGTCATTGGCGTGTACTGCTTGATGAGGTCGCCCATGACATCATCCACAATGTCATAGGACACTTCATCTATGCTCTTGACCCTTGGAAACTTCTCCTTGATCTTGGAAACAAGGCTCGTCAAGTGTCGCTTGTAGATATCCTTCGTGTCATGCGTTGTGTCAGCCAACTCTCTATGGGCAAGGAACTTCTCAACGAGGTCGTCCAACTTCACTCTCCCAACCTTCTTCAAGTCCTTGTGAAGTTCAAGAACTTCTATGCTTTGTTGGAGACGCAGCTTGATTTCCTCTTGGGACTTGCTTTCGCGTATTGGCGTGGTGTAGGTTGCGAGGATGCGCAACGCCTCGTCTCTATTTGAGGTGTGCGTGGAGATATCTTGCCTTTCGCCATTGGCGTCTGTCCATCTTGCGTAGTATGTGTTGCCACGAAGTTGAACATTACCCATCCCATTGGCTCTTCTACCTTGCTTTCTTCTACCCATGTTTGGATTCCTTCCATTATATGATTCATTATCGTTATTGGCGTTCGCCTTTCTACTCATATTATACGACCTCTCAATGTCTTTGTAAAGTTCCATAACGGAAAAAACATTCCGACAACGGCGCTATTATATCATATTATAGTCATTTTCACATAGGGGTCTGAGGCGTATTTTCCATTCACCAATCTTTCACCAATTGCGGGCTTTTTGTAATGTGAATTACAATAACTCATATAACAAACCAAAATGACGCACTTAGAGGGCTAAATATGGAGATATAAGGCAAAATCGCTTCTGAAAAGAAACCGAACGCGCCCCCAAAGGGCGCGAACGCGAAAGGGATAAGTTCTCAGAAATGACGAAAGTTGGAATTATTGGCAACTATACTTTTGGTGAAATTATAGCATATTTGCGTCCGACTCGGCGCTGGCATTGGCACCGGACGCTTCTTCTTCGGCCTGGCGGGCCTGTCTCACGAGCGCCTGCCATTCGTCCCGCGCCTTCTTTTCCTGCGCGGCGTCGGCCTCGGGATGCGCTCCGTACACCCAGAAGGGCTTGACTCCTGCTCCCGCGCAGGAGAAGACCCGCGGCACCTCGATCTGTCCGCCGGGGCGTTTGACGATCTTCTTTCCGTCTGTGAAGACCACGCGCGGCTTGCGGGCGGGGCGCTTCCTGTTCTCCGTTGCGGCCGTCGAGGTCGCGTTCGTTTCGGCAGGCGCGAGCGCGGCGACTTCTTCCATGCCGGCAGGCGTGTCTGCGCCATGCAGACGCGCGTCCTCCTCGTCCGCATCGATCAGGGCGTAGGTTCCTCCTGAGCGCGATGGCGGCTTCGGCGTGGCGGCGGGACGCGCTGTGGCGGTTTGCGGCTTGTCGTCCTGTTCGGGAGCGATGGGCGTCGTCTCGGCTTGCTGGCGCACGGCCGGTTGCGGTGCGGACGGCCTTGTCGCGACGTACAGGACGAACGCGCCGCCGAGCAGGAGCGCGACGATGGCGGCAATCTTGAATGGAATCGGGATCCCGGCGCCCAGTTCCTCCGATGCGGCCTCGGCTTGGAGGTCGGCCTTTGGAATCTTCCGCCGACGTTTCCGCTTCGGGAGGGACAGTGGCGCATCTGGCGTCTCCGCAGGCGCTTCTTCCGCCGCGGACTCTTCGGCCTCGCGTTGGGCGAGGAGTTCGCGCAGGTACTGCTTGGTGTTCTTGTCGCGTTCGAAGCGGATGAGGTACTTGAGGTCGTTTGGCGTGAGTGACGGCTCGATCTCGGACTGGCACTCAGCGTATTGGCGCGGATCCACCTTGTCGCCGAAGTGCGTGGAGTAGAAGCCGAGCCCGATGAAGAGCTTGGCGCCGGGCGGCGCCATCTCGAAGTAGCGGTTGAGCTGGGGATCTTTCCGGCAGGCGGCAATGGCTTCCCGGAAGTCCTCCTCCGGGATTATGGACTCTTCCACGTCATCCTCTTCCTCGAGGACTATGTCGTCGGTGTCTTCGGCCATGCGCGGCAATTATACCACAACTTTTGCTCGCGCGATTGACGGGAGAAGGGGGAATCTGATATGATTGCGAAACCGTGACTGGACATTTGAAAAGTTGGATCGCATTGGCCTTTTGCCTGTGGACGCTGCTGTCCGCAGAAGGGGCGAGCCTGCCGTTCGCAGGTCTGGATGACTTGCGCGGTCCATATGAGGGGACGGGCGTGTCAGGGGAAGCGCTTCACGTGCAGCCGCTTGGCGACGCTGGCGGCTGGCCTATCTGCGCCTACTGGTCGTCCGCCAGGACCGAGCGTTCGCCGTTGCTGGGCTTCGGATGGTCCGTCCCCGCGCTCGAATCTCGGTTCGTTCCGCTCGACGAGCGCAGGTGGGGATTCTACCAGCCCGACGGCTACCTGCGGATCTTCGTGCGTGCGACGCCGGGCGACGACAGCGTGCTGACGGGCGGCTCCGCCTGGGCGGCGGTCTGCAAGGGCGACGCGATCCGCGTCACGGCCGATCCGCACGACGGCGGTCCCAAGTCCGAGTTCCACTTCAGGCAGGGGCGTCTCGTGCGCATGTCGTGCGAGGAGGGCGATTTCGAGATCAAGTATACGGGGCGTTCCGCGGACCGCATCGTCTCGCGCGGAAAGACGCTGCTGGAGGTGACGCGGGAGACGTCGCCGGAGGACCGCGTGACGTTCCGATTCAACGGCGGCCGCTCGCAGGTCGTTGCCACTTGCCGACCTGCCGTCGCCTTTGGTGTGCAGGGAACATCATCGTCCTTGGCGTCGTCGCAGGAGAAGAGCCTAGCGACATTGCAGACTGCTGACGGTCTCCTGCAGTTCGCATACGGCGGCGAACGCGGAACGGCGTTCTTCTCGGCCGGCGAGACGCGCTGGATGTGGGATCCGCGCACGCGAAAGATCCTCGCCTGCGGAGATTGGGCATACACGATCGGGACTCCTAAGCGCGAGGACGGCCAGCCGTCGTTCGCGCGGCACCGGGCGGACGGATGCCGCGAGTCGTACTCCTTCGACAGGAAGACAGGGATGTTCGTGCAGGAGTTCACGAACGGCACCAGTCGGGCGCACAAGGTGTTCACGTCGGGACCGCTCGCATATCGGCGGATGCGCTGGACTAAGGAAACCGGGAGCGACGGGTCCAGTGTCCGCACCGACTACACCTACGACGAGGCTGGGCGCGTGGTCTATCGTCGGATCACGCGCACTGGCGAAGAGACCAAGACGGACGAGGTGTGGCTGGACGCGTCCGGCGCGATATTCCGTCGGCGCGTGAACGGCGAGGAGGTGCCGGCGAAATGAAGCCATACCACCTCTTCCGCGAGAAAGAAGCGTGCTTCGTCTACCATCTTGACTCAGGACGGTTCATCCGTGTAAGTCCGGCGGCGTACGGACTGCTGGAACTGCGCGAGACGATGTCGGCGGCAGATGCGGCGGCGGCGTTTCGCGCGAGCCATCCTGGCGATACCGGCGTGCTGGACGATGTCGCCGCGCTCGAGGCGGAGGGGTTCTTCGAGCCGGCCGAGGAGCCGCTCCTTGACGATGCCGCATTCGAGGCGGAGCTTGACGCTCGATTCTCCGGGCCGTGCAACACGCTCGTGCTTTCGGTGGCGTCTGGCTGCAACCTGGCCTGCCGCTACTGCTACTGCGGCGTCTGCCGCGACGAGCTGCCGAACAAGGGGCTGATGGACGAGGAGACTGCGCTTCTGGCCGTGGAGCGGCTGTTTGCCGCCGCCGACCCGAAGATGGGGGTGCGCGTCACGTTCTTTGGCGGCGAGCCGCTGCTGAACAAGTCCGTGATCAGGCGAGTGGTCGAGCGATGCAACGAGCTGGCCGCGGCGCGCGGGCAGAAGGCCGGCTACTCGATCACGACGAACGCCACGCTGATGGACGAGGAGACGGCGGCGCTGATCGTCGAGAACAACTTCGGCCTGATGGCGAGCCTCGACGGGCCGCAGGCGCTGCACGACGGGCAGTGTCCGACGCGCGACGGACACGGGTCGTTCGCCGCGGCTGTTGCGGGAATCCGCCTGCTGCTGGCGCGCGGCGCGCGGGTGACGGCACGGTGCACGATGGCCCATCCGGCTCCGAACGCGATGGACCTCATCCGCTTCTTTGCCGACTTCGGCGTTTCGCGCGTGGTGCTGGGGACTGTGTACAACCCCACGTTCCCCAGCGCGTGTGACTTCACCGTGGAAGACGATCGCGCGTTTCGCAGGTGCATGCGCGACGAGGTGATTCCCTGGATGATTGCCGAGCGGGCTGCCGGCCGCACGCCGATCTACGATCCGTTCGAGGAGATCGGACAGTTCCAGGGCGAGGAGACACATCCCGAGAAGGTGCCTGGATTGCGGTGCGGCGCATGTCACGGGGCGATGGCAGTGGGGCCGGACGGCACGCTCTATCCGTGCCACCGGTTCGTTGGGATGGAGAAGTGGGCGCTGGGGCGGCTGGCGGACGGTCCTGACAGGAGCAAGTGCGAGGCGTTCTGGCGCGATTATCGCGCCGCGATGAAAGGGACGTGCGGGAGCTGCTGGGCGTATCGCGTCTGCGGCGGGCCGTGCCCTTGGGAGATCGCGCGCTCGGACGGGACTTTCAGGATGACGTCGCGCATGTGCGAAGACACTTGCGCTTGGGTCAAAGAGGGAGTATACTATTTCGCCGTGGCCGGCTCTGTCGGTCACGGTAAAGGAGAAAAGACAGAATGACAACACGCAGAAAGTTCACGGGTGCGCTGTTGGCGGCGGGTGCGCTGGCCAACTTCGCGCTCGTTGCCGGTACGCATGGCGAAGGTTCTGGCAACAACGGCAACCCGTGCAACGGACACGGCAAGGCCGACCAGTGCCACGGGAACGGCGCGAAGAAAGATACGGTCGAGCCGCAGCCCGCCTGCAAGTCCAACGCGCGCATCGGGCAGGACCAGACCCCTCCGCCCGCCTGCAGTTCTGCCGGCGGCAAAGAGGATCACGTGGAGTGAGCCGGCTCGCCGCCCTTGCGGCGACCGCTTTGATCGTCAGCCTGGCGCCTTTCGCGTCTGGCGATGTAGTTTCGCATACAGTAAAGACGAAGCTAAAGAACTACGAGCAGCTGACTCTGTTCCTGATGATGCCGCAGGGCGGACGGGCGGACGGAGTCCTCTGCCTGAGCCTGCTGGCCAAGAGTCCGGAGGAGGTGCGCGCGCAGCTCCTCGGAACCGACGAAAAACGTTCGGCAGACCGTGCGCTCGAGTTCGCGCGGAAGCGCAACCTCGCTGTCGTGGCATGGGGAGCGCATCGCCTGTGGGACCCTTCGCGCAACTGGGACGAGCTGCCGCGCGCGGAGGCGAAGAAGGTCGATGCGGATTTCGACCTCGTCGCCAACGCATGGGACGCGGGCATCAGCTTCTTCGTGAAGAAGTACGGCATTCCCGAGTCGGGATACCTGATGAAAGGCTCTTCAGGCGCGGCGCAGTACGCCCAGCGTCTGGCGCTACGGCGTCCGGAGCGTTTCTTGGCCGTGCATATCCACATCGCCAGCAGCTTCGACGTTCCGGTGAAGGGCGGCGCGTCGCTCCTCTGGTGCGTGACCACCGGCGAGAACGAGCTGGGCTATGCGCGTTCGCGGAGATTCTTCAAGGCCGCGCGCGACCTGTTCTATCCGATCGTCTACAAGGCATATCCCGGGCTGGGGCACGAGGGCAACGCGAAGGTGACGGCGCTCGGGATGGCCTGCTTCGACTACGCGCTCGCGGAGCAGGCACGTGCCACGCGCCTCAACGGCGGCAAGCCTGCCAGGCCCGACTGGGCAGACATCTTTTCCTCTTCCGCGTCCGTCGCGGACATCTTCAACCAGGCGGTCTACTCGAAGTTCGACTACCTGTGCGTGCCGCTTGAGTTCCGGATGCTGTTGCCTGCGGCGGTTTGCGAGGCCTGGGTCGCCGAATGATGTTCCTTGACGCAGATGTGTTCATCTACCAGGGCGTGTCGCGCTGGGCATTCGGCATGGACAACCCCAACAAGGCGGCAGCGATACTTGCCTTTCTCCTGTTGCTGCTGCTGGCGCTGGCCGTGCGCACCAGGAACGGCTGGTGCCGATGGTGTTCCAGCACGGTCGGTGCGCTTGTCGGGTATTGCCTGATCCATACCTTCTCCCGTGGCGGACTGGTGGCATTCCTTGTGGGTGCCTTTGTGCTGCTTGTGGGTTTGCGCAATTCGCTTCTCAATGGGCGGCGGTGGTTGCCGGTGCTGTTGGCGGCATGCGTGCTTGCGGGCGTGGCGATATGGATCGGATTCGCGGAGAGAGTCGCTGGCAGTTCTCCGGTGGACGACGCATCAGTGGGCAACCGTCTCGCTATTTGGCGGAACGTGCCGAGCATGATGGTAGACGCGCCGGGTGGCTGGGGGCACGGTTCTGCAGGCGACGCTTTCATGAGCTGGTATCAGCCGCTAGAAAGGCACGAGCGGTACCGCACGCTCGTCAACAGCCATTTCACCTGGCTAGTCGAATTCGGGTGGCTGGGGCGGTTTGCGCTTGTCTGCGCTTGGATGCTCGCATTCGGCTTCGGAATCCTGCGATGGAAGGAGCGTGGTGATCCGTTGCCGCTTGCCGTCTGGGCAGGTTTCGCCACGGCGGCCTTCTTCAGCTCGGTGGCGGAGGACTGGCGCGTTGGCGTGGTGCCGGTTGTGGTGCTCGTGCCTGCGGCCGGGACGTTCTTCTCTGCGGCTGCTGCACGGAAGCGGGTGGTCGTGGCGTCGGCATTGCTGGCGAGCGGACTGCTGCTGAGCGTGTTTGTCGTTCTCGGCGTTGCATGCCGCCCGGCGGATGTCTTGCCGATCCACAGGTCGGCAGACGGCGCGCGCCTGACAGCGGGTGAAGGTGTGCCGGACGGTTGGGTCGTATGCGATGCGAAGACGATGGGTGGTGCTGCATGCGGGCGCATCTTGCGCGACTTCATGAAGACGCCAGAAGGGAGCGGGCGGGCGTATGGCATTGCGCGCGACTTGGCGGCGGTGCCTGCGGACGTGCGCCTGCTTGCGATCTGCGGCAAGTCGGCCGATGCGGGGCCGGAGGCATTGTCGAGATTCACGTCGCTTGCCGACGTACGCGTGCTTTCGCCGAGCCGACCGGAAGATTGGTTGGCTGCGCGCGGGAAGAAGACATCTGTCAGAGTGTTCTGCGGCGAGTTCGCGCAAGCCTGTCCGGCGGACGACGCGGAAGGTCTGGCCGTCGTGCCGGGCGTCGCGGAATTCCTGACGAGCTGGCCACGATTGGCGTTCGGGCGATGAAGGTCAGATGACGCCTCTGATGTAGCGGTCCTTCAGCGCGCGCCAGAGGACGACGCAGAAGGCGCTGAGGGGGATGGCGAGGAGGAGCCCGAGCATCGAGTGGAACACGACGCCCCAGAAGAAGAAGCTGAATATGACGCCCGCGTAGCCGAGGCCGGTCTTCTCGCCCTGAATCTTCGGCGTGATGAGGTATCCGTCGAGGAACTGCCCGGTGAGCCAGACTGAGAGGACGCCTATCAGGCGCAGGTTGCTTCCGCCGTCGCCGAAGAATGCGATCGATGCCGCGATCGGCAGGCAGAGGACGGTGCCGAGGAGTGGCACCAGGTTGATGACCCCGAGAAGGAAGCCGATTACGAACCCGTACGGCAGGCCCACGAGCATGAAGCCGGTGCCGTAGAGCACGCCCTCGATCAGGCAGATTACTACCTGGCGCTGGAAGAAGTTCACGAGGATGTCTATGAACGAGTCGATCTGCCTTGCGACGAAGCTCTTCGTCTCGTCCTTCAGGAACGGCAGCTGGCTGACGTAGTCGTTGCCGCGCATGTCTGGGCGCATGAGGAAGAAGACGAAGAACAGGAGGGTGACGAGCCATGAGGCGAGTCCCATGAGATACTTGAGGAATCCGAAGCCGGCCTTGACGGCGTTGGCCCCGTATGTGGTGCCGAGTTCGGAGAGCAGGTCGCTCGAAAAGCGGGTGGGGTTCGTGAGGAACATGAGCTGCAGATCGTCCGGATTCGAGCCGAGCTGGGATAGGACGGCCTGGGCGTTCGGATAGTGGTGATTGACCCAGTCGCTCGCGCGGGTGACGATGGTAGGCGCGGATTTGAGGAGGTGGGTCACCTGCTCGATCACGAGCGCGCCGCCGAGCCAGCAGACGAGGCCGAGGGGCACGAGGACAGACGCCAGCATCAGCACAAGCGCGAGCGTCGGGTTCCGCACGTGCGCAAGGAACCAGCCGTAGTACGGCTTGAACAGCAGCGCGAGGAAAAGGCCGACTATCACCGGCGTGAGAGCCGGCGAAGCGAAGGAAAGGAAGCGCAGCGCCACCCAGCCGACGAAGAGGGAGAACGCGAGGACGAACGTGAAGGCGAGCACCGTGATGCCCGTCGCCACCATCCTATTCTGAGAGGGCGTAAAATTTACCATGGCAATAGTGTAGCAAAAAACCGCCCGTTGCGGGGCGGTTTTCTGTCGGTGCGCGCAAGCGCGCCGCATTTGGGAATGGGCGTCAGTCTGCGCTCACGCGGACCTTGCCCTCCTTGATGCGCTTCTGGATCACGTCTTCGGCGATCGACTTCGGCACAGCCTCGTACTGCTTGAAGATCATCGTGAAGGTGCCGCGGCCCTGCGTGACCGTGCGGATGGCGTTCGAGTAGCCGAACATCTCGCCGAGCGGGACGGTCGCCTTGATGAGCTTCACGCCCGCGCGGTCCTCCATGCCCTCCACGCGCCCGCGGCGCTGGTTGATGGAGCCGTTCGCGGCGCCCATGT
>JAEEGH010015279.1_pt1 | contig 16709 bp, 15 predicted proteins | sample 9134181 | NCBI WGS metagenome assembly JAEEGH01 (sample SAMN16246544, study PRJNA631951) | gut metagenome | biome: gut microbiome; feature: rumen; material: DP-attached | host: Bos | place: Iran: Karaj | collected 2018-10
CCTTGGCAATAGTCACTGTCATGGTAGCCTCAGTGAGGCCGGTACCTGTCCATCCGGCGAAGTCATATCCCTTACGTGTAGGATTGACAAGGGTGATGGCGTCGCTCTCGATGGTATAAGTAGCGGGGTTGCTTTCACCGTCTGCCAATGCACCACCGTCTAAGTCGTAGCTGATGGTGTAGGTAATCGGTGTCCACGTTGCTTTGTAAGAACGATTATCTATCGAGCCCTTGGCAATAGTCACTGTCATGGTAGCCTCAGTGAGGCCGGTACCTGTCCATCCGGCGAAGTCATATCCCTTACGTGTAGGATTGACAAGGGTAATAGCGTCGCTCTCAATGGTATAGGTAGCGGGGTTGCTTGCTCCGTCTGCCAATGCGCCACCGGCCAAGTCGTAGGTCAGCGTGTAGACGATGGGCTCCCAAGTTGCAGCGTACTCGCGGTTACCTGTGCTGTTGACGGGGATGACAACAGTCATAGTGGCACTCTCAAGGTCGGTTCCTGTCCATCCCTTGAAATTATAACCTGTGCGCACGGGGTTCACCAGTGTAATCGCGTTGTCCTCTACAGTGTAGGTAGCGGGGTTCGACTTGCCATCGGGCAGTGCACCATCCTGCAAATTACTATATGTAATAGTATATGTAATAGGTGTAAAGGTAGCCAACACGGTCTGGTCTTCCAGCAGATTGCTGATGACTACGTTACTGGGGGCATTGCCGGCGGTAACCTCCTTGGCTGTGCCGTTGGCGGTGAAGCCAGTCAGCTCATAGCCAGAGGCTGGTGTAGCGGTGAAGGTGAGGTCCTTCTCGCGGACGAAAAGACCGCTGACGGCATCACCGGCACCTTCGCTGACCAGCTTGGTACCTGTGAGACTCAGTGGGGTATTCATGCCATTACCTGCCACTTCTTCACCATTGGTCCAATCCAGAGTACCCTTACCCATTAAACTGGTGGTCACTACGAAGCTGGCAAAATCCATCTTCTCGAACTTCTTCCATCCATCAGCATCCTGATAGAGATTCTTCGTACCACCGGGAACCCACAGCGTGGCATTCGCGAAGGTGTTGGCATGGAAATCGCCGTCGCCCAAAGCCATAAGGGGAGCGGCTGTCCATAATGCCTCCACATCGGTCAGCACATTCTGTTCGTAGAAACGAAGGTTGGTGATGTTCGTTACCTTTTCGCCCAATGTGAGTTTAGTGGCTTTAGGGAAGTAGTTGCCATCGGTATCTGGCGTCAGGTTGCGGCCTAAGTAGAGCTCGTAGCTGGTACTCAAATTAAACAAAGGATGATAGTATCCGCCACTCCATACAAGAGCAGTCTCGCAGTCCTCAATAGTGATGGAGGTAAGGGCTGTGCCTTGAAAGGCCTGCCCTCCGACACTTTCTACCGAGGCAGGAATGGTAATACTGGTGAGGGCCGAACAATTGTAGAAAGCGTTATTAGGAATAGCCGTCAGTTTGGTTCCCAAGTCGATAGCTGCAAGATGGGTACAGCCATCAAAAGCATTGGTGCCAATATTCTCCACATTCGGTCCTAAAGTAATGGTTTGCTCGCTCACACTCTCATTTGTGCCTGAGCTCTGGAAAGCATAGTCACCGATAGTGGTCACACCACTGCCCATCTTAACCGTTGCCAGTTTGGAAGCACCCTTGAACAATTCATTGTTGATGGTAGTCACCTTGTCGCCAATGACGACGCTCGTGGCACCAGGGAAGTAGCTGCGATCGCCCTCTGTCGTCAGGTCGCGGCCTAAGTAGAGCTCGTAGCTGGTACTCAAATTAAACAAAGGATGATAGTATCCGCCACTCCATACAAGAGCATTCTCGCTGTCCTCAATAGTGATGGAGGTAAGGTTTGTGTATTGAAAAGCCTGATTTCCTACACTCGCCACCGAGGCAGGAATGGTAATACTGGTGAGGGCCGAACAATTGTAGAAAGCATTATCAGGAATAGCCGTCAGTTTGGTTCCCAAGTCGATAGCTGTAAGATGGTTACAGCCATCAAAAGCATAGGCACCGATATTCTCCACATTCGGTCCTAAAGTAATGGTTTGCTCGCTCACACTCTCATCTCTGCCTGAGCTCTGGAAAGCATAGTCACCGATAGTGGTCACACCACTGCCCATCGTAACCGTTGCCAGTTTGGAAGCATCCTTGAACAAATAATTGTTAATGGTAGTCACCTTGTCGCCAATGACGACGCTCATGGCACCAGGGAAGTAGCTGCGATCGCCCTCTGTCGTCAGGTCGCGGCCTAAGTTGAGCTCGTAGCTGGTACTCAAATTATACAGAGGATGATAGAATCCGCCACTCCATACAAGAGCATTCTCGCTGTCCTCAATAGTGATGGAGGTAAGGGCTGTGGCTTGAAAGGCCAGCCCTCCGACACTTTCTACCGAGGCAGGAATGGTAATGCCTGTGATGGCCGAACAATTGTAGAAAGCCTGATTAGGCACGGAAGTCACATCATAGGTCACGCCCTCGTTGGTGACGCTGGCCGGAATGACCACATTACCCGAGATACCGTCGGCCTTGCTCACCGACACCGTTTTTGCATCAGCATCCGTCACCGTGAAGCTAAGATTGTCCACGACGAACGTCTGCGCCACAGCAGTCTGCCCTGTCAACAGCAAGGCAACGACTGCAAAGAATAAAGATAGCTTTTTCTTCATAATGTAGTGGTTTGTTAGTTATTAAATATGGTTTATTATAAAAATATGTTTATAGTCATTAAAGTAACGAACTTAGGTGCAAATGTAGACAAAAACATGCACTTGGGGATTGCAGAACTGCAAAAGAGTGTTGCAAAATTGCAAAAAGTGGGCTTTTGCCCTCAAAAACCAGCATAAGACGCATCGGACATCAATATTTTTCACTACCTTTGCATTCGTAAAGAAAACAGAAAACCAAGCCACACGTGTTACAAGACCTCCTGACCTCAGCACCCGTCATCGTATGCAGCCTCAACACTATGATGCTGCTGCTTAACTGGCGTCGACAACCCAATTCGGCGGTGGGATGGCTGACTGTATGGTCGGTTGCGACAATGCTGCTCTATGCTTGTCACTTCCTCTACTTCCAACACGCTACAGAATTCTTGCCAGTAAGCGACTCCCTCTACACGGTGTGCAACTTGGTGGTCTATCCCTTATACCTTATATATATCAGCGAGCAGACGGACCTGCAACCCCTATCGTCCAAGCCGCTGTTGGTGGGCGGTGTATGGGTGTTAGGTCTGTTGGGAGGAGTAATTATTTTTACTTTGTATGCGGTAATGGATGAAAGCGAGACGCATGAGTTCATCAATACTTTCCTTTACAACAACAGAAGCGACGGATTAGAAGGAACAGCCTGGCTACAATATGTTGCCCATAGAACGTGTCAGACCATATTCGCTGTCGAGGTGGTGGTCGTGGCCATGATAGGTTACAGGAAGATAAAACGCTACAACGCGACACTGGAACAGCTTTGCGCCGATACGGACGACAAGTCGCTGCGCCCCATCGGCATCATCCTGCAACTGTTGGTAGTGACGGGAGTGCTGTCCTTTGCCGTCAACTACATAGGACGTCAGCATTTTGCCGACTCGCTGTGGCTGGCCGTACCGGCACTGGTATTTTCAGTCTTGTTGTTCAGCATCACTTGGGTGGGACTGAACTACCACACGACACTACGCGACATCAGCAACAGCAAAGTCACGACAGGTACTACGGTCGAGGAAAACAAGCCTGCTTCACAGAATGATCAACGAGCTATGAAAAATCAGTTGGAACAGCTGATGATGCAGGAGCGCATCTTCCTGCGTCAAGACCTGCGACTGGACGATGTGGCGCTGATGCTGGGCACCAACCGCACGTATCTGTTGGCCACACTGAGAAACGAAATGGGAATGACGTTCAAGGAGTATATCAACCGGCAGCGCATCGCATATGCCGAAGAACTGATGCGCCGCGTGCCCAACATATCAAAAATAGAGGTAGCCAGCCAGTCGGGATACGGCACACCATCATCGTTCTACCGTAACATGAAGGCCTATGGTCACTCCGATGTCTGATGCTCTTTGTGCCCTCCATATATAGTTTCGCCACCCAAGTCGCCATGCAAGGTTTCCTGGAAAGAATCCCAATCTTGGAAACCAGCCAATAGCGACAACCTGTCGAGCGTCTTCCGATCTGGCTTGTGCAGCAATTCTTTCTCTACTGCTTGTAAAAGTTTACGCAGTGCATGTCTCTTTTTCTCCATAACGCGTGCAAAGATACGAAAAAATAAGAATTAAGAATTACGAATTAGGAATTATTTTTGTACCTTTGCAGGCAGAAACGAAAAAAATGCGTAAACAATGAAAGAATTAGCACTCAAGTACGGATGTAATCCCAATCAGAAGCCCTCGCGTATCTTTATGACAGAGGGCGATTTACCTATCGAAGTCATTAACGGACGCCCCGGCTACATCAATTTCCTCGACGCCTTGAATGCATGGCAGTTGGTGAAGGAACTGAAGGAGGCCACTGGTCTGCCCGCCGCCGCTTCATTCAAACACGTCAGCCCTGCTGGCGCTGCCGTTGGTCTGCCATTGAGCGATACCTTAAAGAAGATATACTTTGTGGACGACGTGAAGGGATTGGACGACAGTCAAATCGCTTGTGCCTACGCCCGTGCCCGTGGTGCTGACCGCATGTCGAGCTATGGTGACTTCGTAGCTCTGAGCGACACTTGTGATGCTACCACTGCCCTGCTATTGAAGCGTGAAGTGAGTGATGGTGTGATTGCCCCCGACTATACCCCCGAGGCTATCGAGATTCTGAAGGATAAGCGCAAGGGCACCTATAACGTCATCAAGATTGACCCGTCGTACAAGCCTGAGCCCATCGAGCGCAAGCAGTGCTTCGGTGTGACTTTCGAGCAGGGCCGCAACGAGATCAAGCTGGACGATCCTGCCCTGTTTGAAAACATCCCCACACAGAATAAGTCCTTTACCGCTGAAGCTAAGCGCGACCTGATCATTGCCCTCATTACGCTGAAATACACCCAGTCGAACAGCGTCTGCTACGTCAAGGACGGACAAGCCATCGGTATCGGTGCCGGACAGCAGAGCCGTATCCACTGTACCCGTCTGGCTGGCAACAAGGCCGACATCTGGTGGCTGCGCCAGCATCCGAAAGTGATGGCACTGCCCTTCAAGGAAGGCATCCGTCGTGCTGATCGCGACAACACCATCGACGTATACATCTCTGAGGATGAGCACGACGACGTATTGCGCGACGGTGCCTGGCAGCAGTTCTTTACGGAGCAGCCAGAAGTACTGACATTAGAAGAGAAGAAAGCATGGATTGCCCAAAACACCAAGGTGGCGCTCGGCTCTGATGCCTTCTTCCCCTTTGGCGACAATATCGAGCGCGCTCACAAGAGCGGTGTCGAGTTCATCGCTCAGGCTGGCGGCTCAGTCCGCGATGATCATGTCATCATGACCTGCGACAAGTATGGTATCGCAATGGCATTTACAGGAGTTCGTCTTTTCCATCATTAAACTATGAGTAAGGAATCAGACTTCCAGGAGATTCTGGAGAATGGCATTTCGTTTGGTCGCGGCGGCGGGCCCCGAAAAGAGGACGACAAGGTCAAAACCAAGGCCAAGAAGAAGAAATACATCACCGGTGCTCACGGTAGCGGCTCTGCCCGTCAGAAGGCCAAATACCGTGAGCAGCGGGCCAATCGGCATAAGAAGTAAGATGGATGATGTAAGATGTAAGAAGTAAGATGTAAGAAAACAAACCAAAACGAACAACTATATGAAAAAGACATTACTATTGACGTTATGCTTGATGCTGACCACGATGGTTTCAGCACAGAAATACGTGGGTGGCGACATCTCGATGTTGAAGAAATTCCTTGACGAAGGAGCCGTATACAAAGATAAAGACGGAAACGCCGTCGAGCCACTGTCCTTTATGAAAACAGAGGGTTGGAACGCCATGCGTGTCCGACTCTTCGTAGACCCATCGAAAGCCTCCGCGCAACATAAGAAGGAAGGTGTGATACAAGACTTAGACTATGTCAAGGCCTTAGGCAAGAGCATCAAGGAAGCAGGATTCCAATTCATGCTCGACTTCCACTATAGCGACACTTGGACCGATCCTGGAAAGCACGCTACCCCATCGGCATGGACCAGTCTGAACGTTGAACAGATGAAGGCCAAAATTGCCGAATACACCAAGCAGTGCCTGCAGGAACTGAAGCAGGCTGGTGCTGAACCCGACTTCATTCAGACCGGCAACGAGATTACCACGGGGATGTTGTGGCTCACGGGCCAGATCTATGCCGGCGGCGGTGCCCCCGCAGGTGGTTCATGGAACAACTTTGCCGGCTACTTAGCCAGTGCCATCAAGGCCTGCAACGAAGAGTGTCCTCAAGCCAAGATTGTCATCCACACCGAGATGCACGCCCCTGCCGATGTGCCTAAGTTCTACAACAATTTAAAGAATTATCAGGATGTGAAGTACGACATCATCGGACTGAGTTATTATCCCGACTTTCACGGTGACTTGACTGTTCTTGACAACACGCTGACAACCCTGGAGACAAACTATCCCGACAAGAAGATTATGATTGTCGAGACGGGCTATGGTTTCGAATGGCAACTGTCTGGTGCAAAGCACAACTTCACCAGTAAGTGGCCCGTATCAGAAGACGGACAGAAGCTGTTCACAACAGACCTGATTGCTGCTCTCCAGACCCATCCCAATGTCAACGGTCTCTTCTGGTGGTATCCGGAATACACGCTCAACAATATCGTCTTCAAGAATGACAGTGAAGACTGGAGCAAGGACTTTACCAGTGGTTACTGGAATGCAGCCTTGTTCCACTATAAGACTGGCCGCGCCTTGTCTGCCCTCTACGAACTGAAGAATTTTGTCGGCGATGACACTGGCATCGATGCCATGAACCATGAACCAATAACCAATAACCGTTCATGGTACACTCTTGACGGCAGGCGACTTTCAGCCCAGCCTACCCAAAAGGGCATCTACATCCATCAAGGTAAAAAGGTTATCGTGAAATAAGGCTTGGTTATTAGAAAATAAGTGGCACTTATTCCGCGATAAGTGCCACTTATTTTTTATTAAGAGCCAAGTATTCAAAAGTTGAGTTCGTGCCCGCGGTAGAACTCAATGAGCGCCTTCTGGTAAAGGTTCTCGTAGCGAGCCTGGACGAGGTCGGACTCGGACTTCAAATAGTTATTCTTCGACTCGTTGAACTCGGTGATGGTAGCCTTGCCGTTCTCGTATTTAGCCTGCATCAGTTGGAAGGCATCCTTCGTGCTCTGGAGAGCTTCTTCGGACGACTGTTCCTTCGACTGCGCATTCAGGGCATTGTAGTACACCTGCTGTATTTCCTTATAGAGCGTCTTCTTCGTGTTGTCGAGCTGCAACTGTTGGTTTTCCTGCTCGATACGGGCATTGCGGATGTTGTTGCGCGTCTGGAAACGGTTGAAGATGGGCACACTGAGGCTCAGGCCAATGTACTGCGAAAAATTGTTCTTGATCTGAGTGCCAAAGGCATCGCTCTTGAAACCACTGGTGGTATAATAGTTGGTGCCGAGGCCACCACTCAGTGATAGCGAGGGAAGGTTGGCTGCCTGCGCAATCTTGATGCTATGCTCAGTACCCTTCAGGCGAAGTTGCTGGGCAGCAATTTCCGGTTTGACACCCAAAGCCTCAGCGTAGATGGCGTCGGGAGTAAGACCGGATGTTCCGGACAATCCGGTTATTCCGGAAATATCCGGACGGACAATGGCAAAACCATCTGGCGTAGGCAATTCAAGCAACTGGGTAAGAGAGAGGATGGCCAAACGAGTGTTATTATCGGCCTGCGTAGCTACGAGCCGGCTGTTAGCCAGCGTGGCCTTCTGCTGCGAGAGTTCGGCTTCGGAGGCCTTGCCGTTGTCAACGAAAGCCTGCAAGCGGGCTACCTGAGCAGAGTCAATGCCAATCTGGCGCTGGGCGACCTCAGCGATTTCGAGGTCGTAGAGAATCTGAACGTAGGCCTGTGCGACCTGCATTTGGATGTCGTTCTTAGCTTTCTCGAGATCGGCAGTGGCAGCCTCAAGGTTCAACTGGTTCAGCTTAATCTGATTGGGAATGCGGAAGCCTGTAAAGATAGGCATACTGGTTCCCAGCTGCAACGACGTCGATGAGGTATTCGTGTTCGAATAGGTATTCGCCGCTGTGAGGCCGCGGCCGAACGAGAAGTTCTGTGAAGCAGATGCGTTGAGATCCGGCAGACGTGAATTTTTGGCAGTAGAGAGTTGCAACTCCTGCTGACGACAGGCATTCTCACGCTGTTTGATACTGATGTTGTGCTCTACGGCATAGTTGCAGCATTCACGCAGAGTCCACTCTTTCTGCTGGGCCGAGGTGGGCTGCGAAAATATCGCAGCAAACAGAACAAAAACTGATATTTTCTTCATGGTTTTTTACTATTTATTGTCCTCATCGGCTATTACTTCTGGGCCACGCACCTTATCCTTGGCGGTGAGGCCTTTCTTTATCTCTATGTTCACACCGTCGGAAAGACCTGTGGTGACCTGAGTGCGCTCATAGGTCTTTTCCTTGCCATCGCCTTTGACGATATAGACAAAGGTGCTGTCGCCACTGAACTCGATGGAACTCTCAGGGATGGTGAGCACCTTCTGCGCCGATGCCAGCACAATCTCGGCATTGGCACTATAGCCCGAGCGAATCTTGCCGCCTTCAGACAGTTTTACAGCAGCCTTGATTTCAAACTGGTTGGCACCGTTCGACTCGACAGCCTTTGGCGAGATGTACTCCAGGCTGGCGTCGAACTTCAGGTCCTGCAAGGCACCAATGGTAATCTTCATATTCATGCCGCTAACCAACTGGCCAACCTCCGTTTCGTCGATGTTGCCACGGAAGATAAGGTCGTTCATGTTAGCGACGCTGGCGATAGTAGTACCATCGTTAAACGTGTTCGACAAGATGACGCTGTTACCGACCTTGACGGGGATGTCAAGGATGACGCCGCTGATGGTCGAACGGATGAGTGTCGACGATGCCTTTGCATTCGACTTAGACACACCGTCGCGCACCACCTGGAGAGCATCCTGAGCAGCCGAGAGTTCATGTTTGGCCTGATTCAATGCCAGCTTGGATTTGTCGTGCTCATCGGCCGACACCAGTTTCTGGTTGTAGAGGTTCTCTACACGCTGGAAATCAGTTTCAGACTGCTTCAGATTGATTTCCGCCAGACGGACACGCATCTCAGCCGAACTCAACTGGTTCATATCGGGAATGACCTTCACCTTGGCAATCACATCGCCTGTATTCACGTAATCGCCTGGTTCCTTATACAATTCCGAAATAATGCCAGAGATCTGGGGCTTTACGTTGACCTCGTTGCGAGGCTCAATCTTGCCTGTGATAATCGTTGTCTTCTGGATGTCCTCCATCTTAGGAGTGAACTCGTTATAAACAACTTCCTTGGGTTGGCTCTTCTGCCAGAGGAACACGAAGGTTCCAATGAAAATCAGCGCGATAATGGCTGCGATGATCAGTTTTGAATAACGTTTCATATCTTTATTTTTTATAGGTTCTTGTAGGGATGTTAGGGAAGGTAGGTTTACTCGTCGCGCATGGCGTCAACGGGTTTGATGCTCATGGCACGGGCAGCAGGTGCGAGACCTGCGAGGATACCCATCGCCGATACCACGAGGGCTGCAAAGAGCGCCGTCCAGAAACCAATCTGGAAGTGGGCGGCGAGGATTCCGTCCTCCGTATTTGCCAGCTCCAGCATCTGTAGGATCATAACGGCAAAGAGGATTCCACTCATGCCGGCAACCAGCGTCAGTACGATACTCTCGGAGATGATTTGCGACAATATCATCTTCGGCGTGGCACCGATGGCTCGGCGGATACCAATCTCTGTGGTACGCTCGCGAACAGTAACCATCATGATGTTCGACACACCAATGGCGCCAGCCAGCAGCGTTCCGAGACCTACGAGCCAGATGAGGAAGTTAACACCCTTGAAGAGGTTGTCGAGCATCTGGAAGAGCACTTCGGTATTGAACACCATAGCTCCCTGTTCGTCGGTAGGATCAATGGTATGAGCACGGGCAACGGTTTCGCGGATGCGGTCGGTGACTTTCGACATAACAATGCCAGGACGTCCAGTAACGGCTATCAGGTCAACAGCGTCACCACGATTATAGGCCTGTTGCATGAAGGTCAGCGGCAGAATGACGCCCGTGCCGTTCTCACCGCTGATATTTACGCCCTCGCTCATATTGTAGTCGACGCCCACTATCTGGTAGTAGATATTGTCGATGCGGATACGCTTACCACAGGGGTCACCGCCACCTGGAAACAATTCCTTATAGGTCTTCTTCTGGATGACACACACCTTACGATGGTCGCGGATGTCGGCCTCATCAATGAATCGGCCATAGTACATTTTCGGCTCGTTGACACGCTGGTAGTCGGGCATAGCCCCACTGATACCGACGGTAGCCTTACGGTCGCCGTAATAGGCAGTTCCTCCGTTCGAAAAGAGCAGGGGCGTGACGACGTCGAGTTCAGGAACGCTGTGGCGTATGCGATCAATGTCTTTATAGTCCATCGACCACATGCGGCCCTTACGGAATCCCTTATATGCCTTGCTTGTTGGCTGTGCCCATACCAGAGCACTGTTCGTGGCAAATCCTGCAAAATTCTGTTGGAGCAGGTCTTTCAGTCCGTTGCCGCCACCCATCAGTGCCACGAGCATGAATACACCCCAGAACACGCCGAAGCCTGTTAGGAACGAGCGCGACTTGTTACGCGTCAGCGTGTCAAGGATTTCTCTATATGAATCAATATCTATTCTCATAATCTTCCTATTTCTCAGTGTTCTAGGATTACCTAGGAGGTCCTAGGATTTCCTAGGTTACTCTAGTCGGCGCGGAGCGCCTCGATGGGGCGGATGCGGCTGGCTTTGAAGGCAGGAATGAGTCCCGCGATGGTGCCGGCGATGATCATCACCATTGTCGCCTCAATACAAACGTCGATACCGACAGTGGGATCGAGGAACATCGTAGCCTTGAACAAGCCGGTATCAATGGTCTCATGCCCTATTGTCGCGTCCATGTACTCGTTGGCACAAACGCCCAGCACCATACCGATGTATCCAAAGAAGGTGGTGATGATGACACTTTCGATGATAATCAGTTTCAGAATGCTCCAGGGCTTGGCACCGATGGCCTTGCGAATACCAAACTCGTGAGTACGCTCCTTCACAGTGATGAGCATGATATTCGATACGCCCACGATACCAGAGAGCAATGTGAAGAGTCCAACAATCCAAAGTGCAGTACGGATGATGCCTATGCCCTGCTCCATCTGTAGGTTCTGCGTGAAACGGTTCCACAGCCACACGGCATCCTCGTCTTCCGGATGTGCCTGATGTTCTGCATTCAGTCGGCGGCGATAGTCCTTTTCAAAGTCTTCGTTGGCTTTCTCCGTCGACAGTCCGTGGAAGGTAAACTCTATACGGCCAGCATCGTCCGTGTTTGCACCAAAAATGCGCTTGATGGCCGTGTAGCTGCTGAACACCTCGGCACGTCCGTTTTCGTTCTCCTTATAAATGCCAACGACCTTGAACGCGAAGTTACCGACATTCACGAAGTCGCCAATCTGACATTTCAGTTCCTTAGCCTGTTTGTTGCTGAACACCAGCACTTTGCGGTTTTCCTTCACGTCTATATCATTGATAAAACGTCCGTGAAGCATCTGTACCTTATTAATCTTCGTATGGTTGGGATAAACGCCGCTGATGGTCGCGCTGATGTATTGCTGTCCGAGACTGATGGTAGCCGACGCGTTGTATTGCGCACCGACCTCGTCAACATTCTGTGAGAACTCCTTCTCGGTAATCTCCATGTCGCTTTCGTGCAGACGAATATCGCGGCCTTCCTTCAACCCCTGATAGGGTTTCGACGTCCAACCGCCGAAAACCACCATCGAACTGCTGAGGAAACGGTCGCTCTGCTTCACATTGGCATTGATGAGACCATTGCCGGCACCCAGCAGCACGATGATCATGAAGATGCCCCACGCCACAGCGAAACCTGTGAGCGTCGTGCGAAGCTTGTTGCGCCGAGCCGTCGACCATATTTCTGTTATTATATCACGCATATTTCTTCTAGTATTTCTAGTAGAACTAGTATGACTAGTGAGGCTAGTCTTATTTCATCAGTCCTCCACTGCCGAAGGGCGATGCATCATGGTTCAGGTTTTCTTCAATCTGTCCAATGATGCCGTCCTTGATGTGTACGATCTTATTGGTCTCGTTGGCCACACCACTCTCGTGCGTCACCACAACGATGGTCATACCCTCCTCTTGGTTCAGCTGCTTCAACAGCTGCATCACCTCGACAGAGGTCTTAGAGTCCAAAGCACCCGTAGGTTCGTCAGCGAGGATGATTTGGGGCTTCGTAATCAGCGCACGGGCAATGGCCACACGCTGTTTCTGTCCACCAGAAAGCTCGTTGGGGTAATGCTCAGCCCAATCTAGAAGTCCCAGACGCTCCAGATACTCCAAAGCAAGGGTGTGTCGCTTTTTACGCGACACCCCTTGGTAGAAAAGTGGCAACTCAACATTTTCTACGGCTGTTTTAAACGAGATGAGATTAAATGACTGAAAGATAAAACCTATCATGCGGTTTCGATAGTCGGCAGCCTTCGTTTCCGAGAGGTTCCAGATGGGAGTTCCGTTGAGCTCGTAGCTCCCCGAGTCGTAGTTGTCGAGGATGCCCAGAATGTTCAGGAGTGTTGACTTGCCTGAACCTGAGGCTCCCATGATCGAGACGAACTCACCCTTGGCAATGTCGAGGTTGATGCCCTTCAGCACATGGAGCGGCTGGGCGCCATGATAGGTTTTGTTGATGTCTTGCAGATGGATCATAAAAACAATCTTCTTACCTTAAAGTTGAACTTAGTTTTGTCAGTTAGACGCTGCAAAAGTACAAAAAGTTGCATGACCTGCAAAATATTTGGGATATTCTGCACAGTTCTGTGACGAATGACAAGGATGAATGCTCATTGTTTAACACTCTTTATGTCTTTGTATGCATTTGCTACGTCGTCGATGGTGATGTCGAGCAGCGCCATCTGGCGGAACAGTTCGGGCAGTCGCTGCTTCATAAACTCCTGCTTGCGCTCCTTCAGAATCTGCTTCTTGGCACCTGGGGTGACAAAGTATCCCAAGCCACGCTTATTATATATAATGTTCGCGCGAGCCAGCTCGTCGTAAGCCTTGACGGCAGTATTGGTATTTACCTCCAGGAGTACGCTGTACTCACGAACGCTGGGAATGCGGTCGTCGTCCTTGTACTTGCCTGCAAGAATCTCATCGCAGAGGCGGTCAGCCATCTGGATGTAAATCGCTTTATCGTTTGTAAATGTCATACGTTCAACCATTTATTGTTAATAACCTGCATGCGGCAGAACAGCTTGTAAGAAACCCAGTAGTGTAAGGGGATAAGGAGAGTGACTACCAAGTTGATTACATAGAAGGCTGTATGGAACGTCTGTGTATATGTTTCTGTTTTTTCGTCCCAATTGCCCGTAATGAAATCGTATTGTAAATCAATCTGTTTCTGTATTATGACCTGCAGAATGGTGACAATGACTATCGTGGCACTGGTCAACAAGAACTGCTGGCGACGGAACAGCGTGCCGCCCACGAGATAAAGCGAGTGGATATAGAACACCCAGGCGAAGAACATCCAGACTGTCTGCCAATGTTCCGCCAAACTTGAATGCGAACCAAACAAACCCTTCAAAGGTATCATGAAGCCCCAGATGACGATACGTCCCGTCAGCCAGTCAATGAATACGCGCAGGGCATCGGCCACAATAATGGCAGCAACCGTCAGGATAGCCATGAATACAACGGAATATAAGAGGCTGACAACGTACTTCTCCAAGTTGCTGACAGGCCACAGCAGATAGGCAGAGCGAGTGCGCGTGTCTTTCATCTGTGAGAACATGCTCGTGGCACCAAACAGCATAGCGATGCAGAAAAAGAAGATGCCAAAGGATACACTCTGTACTACATGCTGATTATAGGCACGGAGAAGGTCTTCCTTAGGCCAGGTCTCCATAATAGAGTATGAGAATCCCTGCACACGCGTCCAAAACAGGTTTGCCACAAACAAAACCAGCGTATAGATGCCAAAGAGGCGAATCCACGACTTGCGACTTACTAAGAACTGGCACTTCAATGCCTGTGAGAATCTATTGAAATTAAATGAATTCATAATTGTATGCGTTTTTAAAGATTAGGCTTTGGTTTGTGTCTTATAGTTAAACAATAGTTCGAGGTTCACTTGCGTCTCAGCATCGCCTTCCTGACGATGGGTAATAACAGCATTACCCTGCAGGGTGGGCTCGGCATAGAGCACGCTGTCATCCATCTCCTGTGGTGTACGGTATTCGAAGGTGTACTGATTCTGAATGTCCTGCATCGAGGCGTTCAGCAATACAGAGCGCTGGTCGAGCATCACAATATGATCTAACATCTGCTCTACGTCGTGTACCTGATGGGTCGAGATGACAACGGTGCGATCCTCCGTCATGTGCTGGGCAATGACTTTGCGGAACTGTGACTTCGAAGGGATGTCCAATCCGTTGGTAGGCTCGTCCATCAACAAGTACTTGGTGTTGGTAGCCATCGCGAAGGCAATATAAGCCTTCTTGCGCTGACCCATTGACAGTTCACCTAGATGAACATCTGCTGGCAATTCGAAGTCGGCCATGCAGCCCTGCAGTATCTCCTCAGAGAAATGAGGATAGAAGGGTTTGTAGAGTTTCACGTATTCAGAGAGGCAGATGGCTGGCATCTCGAACTCCTCCGTTACGAGGAAAACCTCACTCAGCAATTCTGGGGTTCGCTTACATGTTGCGATGCCATCACAACTAACCGAACCAGAGATGGGGCGCAAGAGGCCCGACAAAAGATAAAGCAGAGTAGACTTGCCTGTGCCGTTCTTACCCAGCAAACCATAGATTTGGCTCTCCTCCAACTGGAGGCTGAACCCGTCGAAGACAAGTGCCTTCTGACCCTTGTACTTGAAATTAATGTTGTTTACGTTGATCATAATTTATCTTATAACTTAAAAAACAATGCCTGTATTAGTGTACCACTTTAATAGTACACTGCAAAAGTAGATGTTTCTAACGAATCCACCAAACTATTTTCTGGTTTTCTTTCATCGTTAACTAAAGTTTAACATTTCCACCTTATTAATATAATTATAAAAAGACAAAGAGAAAAAGTACTTGATGCAAAGAGAAAATGTTTTCAAAAGCAATAACGATTTATGTTCTCAGAGCGGAAACACATGTTTCCGCACCGAGTACTTATATTTTCGGACCGGAAACATAAGTTTCTACCCCAGAAACATAAAATGCACAAGCATGAAGATACAATAATGTCAGGCTCAGGCAAAAAAAAAAGAGTGACGAAAAAAAACTTTTATGAAATATGGAGAACTTGGTCGCAATAATCAATCACAGCCTTACGGTGAGTGACAAAGATGACTGTACGCTGACGATCCTTAAGGATGTTTTCCAAAACTTTTCGCTCCGTATCCGCATCAAGGGCGCTGGTAGCCTCGTCAAACAACATGATACTTCCTGGACGAAGCAGGGCACGAGCAATAGCGATGCGCTGAGCCTGTCCCTCACTCAGACCGCCTCCCTGTTCTGAGAAACGGGTATCAAGACCATCAGGCAATTCGCTGACAAAGTCGGCACAAGCCAGACGCAAAGCCTCTTGCATCTGTTCCTCTGAAGCGCAAGGGTTACCCAACAGTAAGTTCTCGCGCAGCGTACCGCTCAACAACGTGTTACCTTGAGGCACATAGACGAAGTTACAGCGATGAAGAGAGGACAAAGACTCTCCCTCACCCCCTTGGGAGTATATTGTAATACTACCCTGTTGCGATTTTATCAAAGCAAGGAGTAAGCGGATGAGGGTTGTCTTTCCAGAGCCCGTCTCACCCATGACAGCAGTACAAGACCCAGGTTTAAAATCCACGCTGAAATCTTGAAGGGCTGGTTGCTGACCAGGGGCACCATAGTTAAACGTTACATGCTCGAAACGAACACCACAAGGAGCAGGCAGCATGCAGGGCTCACCTTGCTGTTCCTCAGGGATATCCTCCAGTTCCATCAGTCGCTCTGCAGCCGTAAACACACTCACAAAAGCAGGAACCAACTTAGCCAGATCGCGGGCTGGTCCTTGAATACGGTTCACCAATTGCAGGAAAGCCGTCATTCCACCAAAGGTCAACGTACCGCCATGCAGACGAAGGGCGCCCCAAAGGAAAGCCACAAGGAAGCCAATAGAGAATCCCAAGTTCAAGAAGAAATTACTGGCTACAGAAAAGGCTGTGCGCTTACGCACCCATTGACGCAATGTTTGTTGGGTACTATCCAGGCGATTGAGCATCTGCTGATCAGCCTCCATCGTCTTTACCAACATACGATGTTGCATGGTTTCAGTAAGCAGACTTTGTATCAGGCTGTCTGTATCACGAACCTTTCTGTTGTACCTGCGCATATAAGCAATGTAGATACGGCTCACCAGAATAAATATCGGCAGGATAGCCACCGTTAGGATAGCTAGCCAAGTATCCATCTGGAACAG
>JAEEGH010015280.1_pt1 | contig 16709 bp, 11 predicted proteins | sample 9134181 | NCBI WGS metagenome assembly JAEEGH01 (sample SAMN16246544, study PRJNA631951) | gut metagenome | biome: gut microbiome; feature: rumen; material: DP-attached | host: Bos | place: Iran: Karaj | collected 2018-10
AGGCTTGCAATGAATGGCCTTCCAACATGACTTCGCCGACTTTCGGCGAATAAACAGGAATCCTGCGGTCGCGGTTGAAGGGACGCTTCTTCAGCCATTCGGGCAGTTCGTCCGTCACGTTCTTCTCGACAAATCGCTGGCAACTGTAGTCTGTTCCGCGTTTCGTGCCTATGAACTGAATGGTCACGTCATATCCTTCCTGCGGAAGGACTTCCACGGAAAGCGTCTTGGATGATTTATCATATGAAATCAACTTGAATTCTGCGCCACGCGCAGAATAGAAATTGCCCTTGTACATTTCCTCTATCAGTTTGGCGGGCTGCAGATGGCATGCGTTCACCATGACGTAGCTGAGCCTTCCATGGAGATCCATGCCGTTGTAGAAACGGTCGTAGTTGTGGATGTCGTCGCCCGCGACGCCGTAGAGGAGCGGCTGGCCGTTGGTGGCGCGGACGGCGTTCACGACGTCCCACCACTGGTCGGTGGTGACAACGGGTTCATTTTCAACGACTTTGAAAATCGGGCTGGCGCCTGTGTTGGCGATTTCGAAGAAGCGGATGGAGGGATGCGCGATGACGAATTCCGGCAGGACGTCATAGTATTTCCAGATGGGATGGTTGACGGAGAAGATCACTTCAGGATTGACGCGGCCGACCATCGTGTCGCGCAGGCCGAGAGCGTAGTTGAGGTTGCCGGGCACGTCCGCCTGCGGTTTGGTCTTGCAGGCGATGTTGGCGTTGAGGATGTTGCAATGGATATCGTCGCCGTTCAGTGAATTGACGCCGATTTCGCAGCCTGGCAGGATCATGAATTTGTCCGGTTCGTCAAGCTTGTTGGCGACTTCGCCGATGGTGTCCATGCGATAGGAGACGGAGCCGTCCTCCTCCGTGCGCTGTTCGGGGGCGTAGTCCGGATAGGCGTCGATGAACCGCTGGATGTATTTTGGGGCGGAAGCGCGTTTGGCCGAATTGACCCAGAAGTCAAGATTGACATGGGCGGCGTTGTGGTCGGTCAGATAGATGAAATTCCAGCCGATCTTCTTGAAGAGGAGGGCGGATTCCATCGTCGTGGCCTGTCCGTCGGAGACGAACGTATGGATATGGGTATTGCCTCTGTACCAATGCTTTCCGTCGGCAGGCTCCGTATAGGGCGTGACGTCGGAATAGGGGATGGCGATGGCGGCTTCTTCTTCAAGCGGAAGGTAGTTTTCGGATGGGATGGTGGCGCTCATGGTTGTTTTTATGGTGGTTATTTCATCAAATGGCTGTTCATGGAATGGCGGTAGTCGCCGCGCTGGCATTCCAAAATGACTTGTATGGAAAGTTCGTAGAAATTCTTTTCGAAATCACAAGAGAACGCGGCGTCATGGGGCGTGACGATGAGATTGGGCAGCTCTAGCAATGGGCTGTCCGGCGGTAACGGTTCGATGTGGGTGACGTCGATGGCGGCACCACCGATGCGTTTTTCGTGCAAAGCTTTGATAAGCGCTTCTTCGTCAACGACATCGCCACGCGAGGTATTGACCAGAATGGCATTCGGTTTCATCATGGCAAACTGCTTTTCACTAATAAGATGGAATGTCTGTTCCGTCAACGGACAATGGAGGGAAATGTAATCAGATTCCTTCAGAAGTTCTTCCAATGAAGCAGGTTGGACATTCATATCCTGCATGGTTTTCGGATTTGCGAAGGGATCAAAGCAGAGGATGCGCATGCGGAAGCCAGCCATCATTTCCGTGACGCGACGAGCGATGCGGCCGAAACCGACGAGACCGAGCGTCCTTCCGCTGATGTGCCACCGCATATCGCTCAGCTGGAATGTCTTATGTGCATGCAACGCATCGTTGGCCTGCGGAATTTGGCGGATGAAGGAGAAGAGCAACGAGACGGCGTGTTCGGCGACGGATTCGGAGATGGATTCAGGCGAATTGCAACAGTGGATGCCGAGTTTGGCGGCGGCTTCGACGGGATAGCCATCCATGCCGCTACCGCTGCGGAAGATGGCTTTGCAACGGGTCAGTTTCGGCAAGACTTCCGGTGTGAGAACGTAGTTGAGATGGCGTGTCCAGATCATGTCCGCATCTGCCGCGATGGCAAGCAGTTGCGCTTCCGTTTTGCATAGTGCGTAACGGACTTCTAGATTTGGAATTTCATCTAACCGTTGTGTGACCCACGCGGGCAGTTCTTTGCGTTCCGCCGCAATCATGGCGACGATGAATTTATTGTTAGAGGTAGTCATAAAGGGATGAAAAGGGATGAAAAGCGATAAAAGGGATAGAAGCAAGAGGTGGGAAGCGTCAGCCGAAGACTTGGCGGGCATGCTTGATGGCGGCGCGACCCGCGCTGGCGATGCCGCCCCAGTCGCCTGCGCAGGCGATCCATTGCATGCCGCGTTCACGGGCCTTCGCATCCACGGCATCCGCCGTGCCGAGAATGATACCTTTCCGATGGACCTTCGCGGCGATTTCATCGATGACGGCGGCGACTTCCGGATCGGTCGTTTTCGTGAGCTTTCCCAACGTGCCGGAAAGATCGCATGGGCCAATGCAGATGCTGTCGATACCAGGAACTTCGAGAATTTCATCGAGATTCTTAACTGCTTCGATATGTTCGATTTGCAGAATGATGAACGGTGTGTGTTTGGCTGCTTCCTCGTATTCGTCCCACGGGATGCTGCCGTAGCGGGAGCCGCGACGGACGCCACAGCCGCGATTGCCGATAGGCGGATATTTGCAGGCGGCGACGGCGTAGCGGGCTTGTTCCGCCGTGCAGATCATCGGGATGATGACACCAGCGGGAGCCAAATCGAGAACCGGCTTGATGATGCCGTGTTCGTTCCACGGGACGCGGACGAACGGCGCGCAATCCGTGCCGCGGCAGGCCATGATGTGCTGTTTGATTTGATCGATGGTGAACGGGCAATGCTCCGCGTCGATCCAAGTGAAATCGAATCCAATGTCGCCCGCGAGTTCGCTGACGGTTGAATCCGAGAGGGATATGACCATGCCGAGACATGTCTGGCCGCTGTGGATTTTGGCGAGAAACTTTTCCAGATTGTTGATGCTGTCCATATTCATCCTGTGTTTTTACTGGTTTAACAATTAAATAAATATAGCGGTGGCGAGCGGAAAGGCAAAGACTCCTTTCTGTGATTCCATGTGTGTTTCATGTAGAGTAGGCTTGAAAATGATGGTTTTTCTATCAAATTATGTTAAATAGTTTTCTTATAGAATAAAAAAGTCATAATGATTAATCCATCTGATAAATCTATTCTACGCGGTTTGGCCGAACAGTACCGCCAGATTTCCGACGATTCAATCCAGATGCCGCGCCGCCGCGCATGGAGCCGTCTGAACAGCCTGTTAGACCACAAGCCGCTGATTTATGTGCGCGCTTTTGCCTCCAAGGAACGGGCGGACTGTAAGCTGACGACTACAGATCCGCTGGCGAGACGGATGGAGCAGTTTTTCCGCTATCAACTGGCGTGGTACGGTTTGGGCGATGATTCCATTTTTGAATCATATATCACGTTGCCGGCGGTATATGCGCATGCTGGATGGGGGTACAATGTCAAATTGACGCGTGTCGATGTGGAAGGCGGTTCCTTCAAGGCGGATTATCCGATAAAAGATTTGAACGACCTCTCCGGTTTCGTGGATCCTGTTCACAAGATCAATGAAGAGAAGACGTTGCAGATGTTCGAGGCGGCGAATGACGCCGTTGGTGACATCTTGCCTGTGGCGATAGACCGCACGCCGTTCTACACGATGTGGCATGGCGATATCGCAACGGATCTTGGCTATCTACGTGGCATGGAGAACTTTATGTTGGACATCATGGATACGCCGAACGAACTGAAACGGCTTTGCGACCGCATGGGGCGCGGTGTGCTGTCCGTCCATGAACAAGCGGAGGCGGCAGGTGACTGGTCGTTGCTGTCGCATCGCAACCAGGCGATGCCGTATGCGGAGGAACTGCCGTGGCCTGCCATGGACAAGCCGGTCAAACGCAAGCAGTTATGGGGCTTCATGGCGGCGCAGGAGTTCGCGTTGATTTCGCCAGAACATCATGATGAATTTTTGTTGCAGTATCAACTGCCGATTTTGAAGGAGTTCGGTCTTGTGGCATACGGTTGCTGTGAAGATTTGACGCGCAAGATCGACATGCTGAAACAGATACCGAATCTGAGGCGGATTTCCGTCAGTCCATTCGCCAATGTGGAGAAATGCGCGGAGGCATCCGGCGGAAAATATGTGTTGAGCTTCCGTCCGCGGCCTGCTCATTTGGTTGGTGATAATTGGAAAGAAGTGGCGCGGAATGACTTGCAGCAAGGCATTGAAACACTGAAAGGAACGAGTTTCGACATCACGCTGAAGGATGTGGAGACGCTGGAAAACGATGAAAACCGCGCGAAGGAATGGGTGCAACTGGCGCGGGAAGCCATAGCGGCATATTGCTAATCCATTGATTGAGAACCACGAATGCACACGAATTAACACGATTTTTTAACCACAAAACAGTCCACAAAATACACAAAAAACTCAAAAAATGCCTTGCCGCCATTTATAGTGGTTAGTGATTAGTGGTTAGTGGTCAGTCAAATGCATAGCCATGAGCCATAAGCCGTAAGCCATAAGCACCGCCGCAGGCGGTTATCGGCGGTTGTCATCGCTTCGCGAGGTGCAAAGGATGTCATGCGAAATCTTGAAGACTGTGCTGTTGAGTGTGAAATAGAATATGTGTGAATTTGCTTTAAGCTTTCGGCTTTAAGCTTTTAGCTCTGTCAAAATGGCTTCAGCGATTTGCGGAAGCGTAAGGCCATAGGCTTTGCGTAGTTCGCACAATGAACCATGGGGGACGATGGTGTTATCCGGCCAGCAGAAGGAAAGTATTTCTGCTTGTTTGTTGGCTTTTGAAAGGGCGTTGCAGACGCTGTGCGTCAGGCCGTCTGATGAATTGTCGTCCAAAATGACTTGCGGTGTATCGGCAAGGCTTACAGCTGTCACATCATCGAACGGTAGCAAGAAACGCGGATTGACGATGCGCGGTCGAATGGACGGTTTTGCGTCTTGCAGAAGTTTTACGAGTTCGAAGGCGCGGGCGACTTCGCCGCCGCAGGCCCAAATCGTCAAATTCGCATCGGATGGATTTTGCATGATCCAGGCTTGATGTGATTCCAATGATGGTGGCGTGGAAGCTGTTTGTTCCGAAGGACATGCGGCGCGCGGATAGCAAATGGCGACGGGCGACGCAAGCGACCATGCATATTGCAACATGCGGCGCATTTCTGTGCAACAGGATGGCGCAAGTATCGTCAGATTCGGCATTTGTCGCAAAAATGAAAACGAATAAAGGCCATGATGGGTAGGGCCATCCGGAACGGCTCCTGTACGATCGATGCCGATGATGACAGGGAGGTTGTTCAAGCAGACGTCATGGAAGACGTTGTCCAACCCACGTTGCAGGAAGGTGGAATAAATGGCGACGACGGGGCGGAGGCCTTGGCTGGCGAGGCCGGACGCGAAGGCGATGGAATGGGATTCCGCGATGCCTGTGTCGAAACAACGTTCTGGATATTTGTCGATAAAGTTTTTGAATCCAGTTCCTTGCAACATGGCTGGGGAGATGACGGCCAGTTCGGGATGTTCTTCCGCCATCGCTGTGACGGCTTGTGCGAAAGAGTCGGAAAATGACGGACCGCAGGATTTTTTCAACGGTTCGCCCGTGGCGATGTCGAAGGGGGAGATGCCGTGGAAATCGTCTGGTTTCGTCTCGGCGGGCTTGTAGCCTTTTCCTTTGACGGTGAGCAGATGGAGGAGGACGGGGCGGTCGGAGGGTAATTTCGGCAGGATGCGGCAGAGTTCATCGATGTCATTGCCGTCAATAGGGCCGAAATAGCGCAATCCAAGTTCCTGGAAGAGAACACCATCGGACATGAAAAGGCCTTTCAGGGCGTGTTCCGCGCGACGCAGAAGCCGTTTGAATGTCGCGAATCGTTCGCCATGAGAGCGGATGGCGCGGCGAACGCGGTTGTAGAAACGTCCGGAAAGAATGCGGTTGAGGCATTTGCGGAAGGCGCCGATGTTCGGCGAAATCGACATCTGGTTGTCGTTAAGGATGATAAGCAACTGCTTGCAGGAGGACGGGATGTTGTTGAGGGCTTCCCAGATGATGCCGCAGCCAAGCGATCCGTCGCCAATGACGGCGATGGAACGGCCGGGCTCGTTTTTCAACGATTTCGCCTCCGCAGCGCCTAACGCCTGCGAGACGGCGACGCCTGCATGGCCTGCGTAAACGACATCAGCAGGCGATTCCTCCGGCCGCGTGAAGCCTGAACAACCGTCGATGGAACGCAGTTTTTCGAAAGATTCCTCTCGTCCTGTCAACAGCTTGTGAGCGTAGGACTGATGGCCGACATCCAAAAACAAACGGTCGTCTCCGTTGAAATCGAAATACTTATGGAGGGCGACGGTCAATTCGACGGCGCCGAGGCTGGAGGCCAGATGGCCGCCTTGGCGGGCGGTTGTCTCCAGAATCCGCTGGCGAAGCTTCGCGCAGAGATCGCGGAGTTCGTTCACGCTATAGTTTTTGAGTTCTTGATGACTGGGAAACGATGGCATGTCGTACTTTTTATGAAAAACTGAAACGCGCCTCTTTTTCGTGGCGTTTTCAGGCAGAAAACGAATGAGAGATTATCTTTAATGTACTATTATTTTCGTGAAGTCAAAAAAAGAATGGCAAAAAGAACATCATGTGCGTACGATATTTGACACCTGACAAAATGGAGGAAGTGCAGCAAATCATTGATGCGCTGGGAAATGTGTCGATTCGCATTCCAGAGAATGAATTGGTGGCGAGAAAGAATCCGGAGGTCGGGCCTGGCGTGACGGCGCCAATTATCGTCATCGGACGCGGATTCGACGGCAAAGACGCCGCCGACAGACCGACGGGCATCATGATTCCGGGCAAGTGGGGCTTCGTGAAATGGGACGGCAAGGGGCTGGTCTTCAACGCGCGTTGCGAATCGTTGACGACGAGTTCGTTCTTTTCGCCGCACATTCTGCGCGGCCGCTGCCTTGTGCCTGCCACGGCGTATTTCGAATGGGAGCATGGGCCGGGCGGAAAGCGCGGTCACAAATACAAAATTCGTGCGAAGGAAGACGGGATGCTGTTCATGGCGGGGCTGGGGCGTCGTCATCCAGAATTAGGCGTTGAATATACGGTGATTACGCGTCCTGCGGCACCGAGTGTCAGCGGCATTCATGACCGCATGCCGTTGCTGCTGGATCGCGAATCATGTCTGCAATGGCTTGCGCCGGAATGGGATCCACAACTGCTCAAACGCGACAGCGTGGAAGTCTTGCCAGAACTGGCGGAGTAACGACGGCGTCTCGCCGTCGGACGGAGGCGGGACGCATGAGCCATCTCCTACCTATGAACATACATTCGTGACAAATTCGGTTCACCGTCGCCTTGGACCATGCAGAGAAATTGCCAGCCGTAGCGTTCATAAAATCCAGTGTGATTAGTGACTAGATAGAGTGGCGATATGCCTTTTGATTTCATATCATTGACGACTATCGTCAGCAGGCGGCCTGCAATGCCTTGTCCACGAAAGGCTTCTTCTGTATATACAGCACAAACATTTGGAGACAGATCTTTTCGATCATGGAAATCATTTTCGATGACGCCGAGTCCGCCGATGATTTGTTCCCTGTTCAGGCAAAGATACCAACCGTATTCTGTCTCGTTTTTCAGATATGCCGTCATGCAAGCGAGATACGCTTCTTTGGGAACGCCCCATTTGGCATGGAACCAATCTGCGGCGGCATCCAAAAGTTCGGGCTGTTCCCGCAACGTGACATATTCATAATCGCTCATGATCAACGCATTACATGTATAAAAGAGGCGTGATGTGAAATGGTTACATCACGCCCTTTTATTTACAATGATTTTTGTTTATTACTTTTTCTTTACGAGAATGACACCGATGTTGCCTTTGAAGGCGGGGACGAAGAGATGCTGGCTGATCTTGTCTGTTAGCATGCTGTGCCACGGGAAGTGGAGATGGCCCGCGAGAACGGTCACGACAGGGCTGTCCGGAGCGCAGACAAGATCAAGAAATTCCTGTGTATAGGCGTTTGGGTTGTAGAAGCATCCTTTGCCCCACGTGAGGTTGCGGTGTTTGACATCATCTTTCATACATTTATCGCCGAGGCTGGTATCGACAAGTGAATTGATTGGCACGTGGGTGTTGATGATGATGGGCTTGCGTTTCGCATAGGCTTCCTTAAAGCGTTTAAGGCCTGCTTCGGACATGTTGCTCGTGGCATTGTTGAAGCTGACGACCATTAAGTCATCGAATTCAAGCACTTGGACGGGTTCGTTGCCATCGATGGATTTCTCCAATTCGTTGATTTCCTTTGTATAACGCGTGGCGAGCCACCAAGAGGAGATGTCATGGTCGGCGCGGGCGTACATGTAGGGGATAGTGAACTTATGCATGCCTTCTTTCAAGGCGCGGATACTGGCGAGCGTACTGAAGTCGCAGATATCACCGCCGAAGAGGACAGCATCCGCTCCGGATTTATTGAAAACTTCGGGCATCATCTGCCAGTTTTCGAGGGCGGTCTTGCCATTGTTCGGATTGCGGAATGTCTTGTCAATACGGGACTTGACGATGTTCATGCTCTTTTCTTCGACTTCGGAGAGATCCTCTGCAATGACATGGAGGTCTGCGACCCAGAGGAAGGCGTAGTCTTTTTTCAGGCCATCGACTTTGATTTCAATCGTCTCGAATGTCAGCCCGAGTTTTTTGGCGGTTTCTTCATCGATATTCAATGCGCTTCTTGTCAATTCCATAGGTTTATCCTGTTTATTTTCAGCTCCTTGCAATTTACCAGCAAATAATCCGCATGCGATGAGGCAGCATGCGGCGATTGTCAATGCTTTATTCATGATTTTAGCTCCTTAATGGTTCTATGGCTTTGCAACACCCCCATAAAATAGCACGGAGATGGTGATTAACAACCACGGATGGACATGTTTTTGTTTACCAAACCCTCTCCGTCGCTTCGCGCCACCTCTCCCGGAGGGCGAGGCCGAACCCTCTCCGTCGCTTCGCGCCACCTCTCCCGGAGGGCGAGGCTCAATTGGGAAGTAGCTTCCGAATGACGCGGCGGTAGTCGATGATGAGAAGAATGAATGCGCCGTACCATGCGAGCGGATGAGACCATGCGACGCCGATGAAGCCAAAGAAGCGTGCCAATACTAGTGCGGCGAAGGCGCGCATGACAAGTTCGGCGGCACCGCCCATGAGAGGAATGAACGTATGTCCAAGTCCTTGCAACGCATTGCGATACACCAATAGCAGGCCGAGAATGATGTATTGCGAAGATGAGATGTTCGTGTAAAGTTGCATCGCATCGAGAATCTGTTTATCATCCGATTTGATGAAAAATGAGCCGAAGGGTTTGATGATCGCCATGGCGACGAACATGCCGACGACTGCGATGGCGGTCACAAGCCATGCGCAGGAGCGGACGCCGTCGCGGACGCGTATGTAGTTGTTGGCACCGTAGTTCTGGGCGGCGAACGTTGCGATGGCCATGCCGAAGGAGAAAAGCGGCATGGAGGCGATACTTTCCAATTTTGCGGCGGTCGTCACGGCAGCCATGTAAATCGGCCCGAATTTGTTCAAAACAGCCTGTAGAATGACGACGCCGACGGCGGTTACCGTAAACTGCAAAGCCATGGGCAACGACAGTCTCAGCATGTCTTTGTAGAACGGAAGGTCCCATCGCCAATCCTTTCGCTGAAGCTTGAGAATAGGGAACTTCCAGATGACGTAGACCAAGCAGAGCAGGGCGGAGAAGCCTTGCGAAGCGACCGTCGCCCACGCCGCGCCACCGCAACCCATGTCCAAGCCGAGAATGAACCAGTAGTCGAGACCGATGTTCACTAGGCAGGAGACGATGAGAAAAACGACAGATGTGATGCTGTCGCCAAGTGCGCGTATGATGTTGGAAATCAAGCCGTAACTAACCAGCGTGAACGTTCCCGCGAACATAACGAACATGTAGTCGTAGGTCATCTGGTAGATTTCGTTCGGCGTATTCATCATGCGCAGGATGAACGGTGTGCACAGACAGCAGACGATGGTCGTTATCGTACTGAAAATGAAGGAGATAATGATGGCGATGGCCACGGAATGGCGCATGTTGTCGTAGTCCTTCGCACCGAAACGTTGTGCCGTGACGACAGACAGGCCGGAGGTCAGCCCGAAAGAGAAGCCGAACACAAGAAACATGACGCAGCCTGTGCTGCCGACGGCCGCCAAGGCGCGGTAGCCAAGCGTCCGCCCGACGATCGCCGCGTCCGCCATGTTGTAGAACTGCTGGAAGATGTTGCCGACCAGCAGGGGGATGGAAAACCACAGAAGCAATTTCACCGGATTGCCTGTGGTCATGTCTTTTGTCATATTCTGTCCTGAATACTTCCGTATTGTCATGAAAAATCATGTTCTATTAATATATGGGATGGATGATGCAAATCAAGCATTGAAGGTTTCGTTTCTTAAATGATTGTTTTTTTTCAGAAATGATGATATGTTTATAAAGGAGGTAATTTCAAAACAGGAGGTAGCAAGGGCGTCCCCGCCCTTGACAAGGCCGAGACGGCCTTGCTACCACGAATTTTGAAATTAGCTCAAAGGTAATGATTTTGCAATCGTGAAACATGTCATTTTAATAGGGAGTAAGCTCATGAAACGGAAAATATGGATTTATGCATTGGTCGGCATCATGGCCTGCGGCATTGCCAGCGGGCAGATGAAGGAACAGCAGAAGGAAATTGAAGACGAAATCGGTATTGTTCTGCCTTTGGAGAAGCCGAAAGTCACGGACGAGCAGAAGGCGGAATTCAGCAAGAATAGGAAGTACGAAAAATTCTTCCAGTTGCGTAACGAAACGGAGAAGCTCTTCAAAGAACGCGAGTTGTATCTTTCCAAGACGAATCCGAAGGAAGTCCGTCATTACAAGCCGAAAATCGAATCGTTGGAGAAGCGTATCCCAAAACTACGCAAGAAGTTCTATCAGGAAGCGCGCCGCATGCGGCTGCCGATGGAAAAGGATCACGCGAAGCTGAAGGCCATATACGACGATTTGACGGATAAAGCCAACAAGGCGGAAAAGGCCGGCAATGACACCAAGGCCATGAAATTTTCTCAAGACGCGGACAAATATACGGGAAAGATCGCGGCGTTGGAGACGTCCATCAACATTCTGAATGCCTTCCTGTTCTTTGATGAATATACACCGATTGCAGATCAGGAGATGCAGAAGGTGCAAAACATTGCGGAAGAAGGACTTGATGTGAAGAAACTCAAGAAGACGAAAAACAAGAAGGAAAAAGCGCAGACGGAATAATCTGTTTGCAAAAAGTTATGCGGGGAGGTTGTTTTCCAACGATTTATCGTTTTTCATGCGGTCTGTGACTTGCGCCATAAGCGTGGCCATGTCCGCATCTGACAATTTCAAAGTCTGCTGGTAACCGTTTTTGAAATCGACCGCCAGCCGTTCGCGCAGTTCCTCTGGCAAGTTTCCCATCAGGGCGAGGAACTGCGCTAAGTTTTTGATTTGGTGATTCTTGGAAATCGAATGGTGGAAATGGACATCGTCGCAATCGATGATCAATACGGGCGACGACAACCATGGCAGGCGGTCGTTTATGACGAAATTGACGGTTTTCGTATCAGCATGATAAACGCCGTGGGCGTGGAGTTCAGCAAGTATCTTTCCTGCAGCGGAATAGGTGGCTGGCAAATCATCTGTCCGCTCCAGTTGCTTCGGATAGAAAAGATCCGTCTGGCCTAAATCCGCGAAGATAAGAAAGCCGCGGCCGGATTTGTCATGAAGCCATGCAAGGCATGGAGCCGTGAGGCCTGTGAGTTTCTGCGAATAGCTCCATGTGCGGTGGCCGTGGTTGAGCCATGGAATGGAATGGTCTTTGCAGAACTCTTTGATGATGAACGAGTTGTTGTCAAGAATGACACGTGACACGCGGCGTTTAATGTCGTTTTTCAACCATTCTCCGCTTTCGCAGATCAGTTTATGGCGGCTGATGATTTCCTGCGCCATTGGGAGGGTGAAACCGTTGAGAAGATGCCATTCGCCTTCATCTGTTTTCAACCGTACGATGCCTTTGGGAATTTCCAATGGTTGGTTGTGGGAGCAGATGGCTTTCATCAAATTCGATTTCCGCTGTTTGGCGAATTTTTCCATCGCGTCCAAAGCGACTTCCGTGCGGCCGCTGAATTTCTGTGTTTTGGCGTAGGCAATCGTCTTTTCTGCAAGTTGTGGCAGATGCTCGATGGCCTCTGCAACATTTTTATTTAAAGCATCTTGCGAAAACGGTTCGGCGATGGTCGGAAGGCCTGCGTCATTGACGAAATGGGAGAAGCCGCAGACGTCTGTGCAGATGACGGGCAGTCCGGCGGCGATGGCTTCGATGAGCACATTTCCTGCGCCTTCTTCGCGGGCGGGATGGACCATGATGTCCGCCGCGAGAAGCAAATCGGGCACGTCGCTCCGTGTGCCGAGAAACGTGAAATGCTTGTCAATTCCATATTTAGAGACGAGCTTTGTGACGTCTTCTTGTTTGTCTCCGCCGACGAGAATGAAGCGGACGTTGCGGTTTTGAGCGAGCAGGGCGCGAGTTGTTTCGCAGGCACGATCGACGCCTTTCCGCCAGAGATTCGTGCCGATTTGAATGATGGCGGTTTCGTCATCGGCCAGACCGATTTCGCGGCGCGTTCGCGAACGGATTTCGGCGGCGTTTTCAGGACGGCGGCAACGGTCATCCATGGCGGGTGGCAGGTAGATGAAACGGCTGTCTGGAAGGCAGTAAGTCTTTTGGTAGTCGCGTTTTTGGAACGGCGCGATGTTGAACAGAATCGTGGGGCTGCCAGCTGCGCAAATGGCGGCTTCATGATCCAGATAGATCCTGTATCTGGGGAGGAGGCGGAGGGCGAGTTTGGAATGCTTCTGCGGCATCCACGTGGCCATGCAGGAATCGGCGACGAAATAAAAATCCGCGCCCGGTATGCGATTCATGGCGAGCGTTACATCAAAATCACGCTGATTCTTGATTTCTAGAAACTTGTGCGCAAAATCGTCCATTCGACGGTGGTTGTTCAAGCCATGGACGGTACAATGGATGATTTCCAATTGTGGCGGTGGCGGTGGGCCATCCCACGATGTCGTCAGCAAAGAAACATCGTGGCCGCGACGGATAGCTTCTTCGGCGAAACGCAGCGTGTCCTTTTGCAGGCCACCGCTGGGAAAATACTTAAAAAGCGCCAGAAGAAGTTTCATTATCTAAAAGGGACGAAAGGGACGAAAAGGACGAAAGGGACAAAAGACAAGCTGCGCTCGTGGTTATTATTACTTGCCAATCAAGAACATGTAGTTCGCGAGAAGTTCAAGGTAGTTGATTTTCGAGTCGCTGAGATCGACGTAGGAGTTTTCCAGATCGGTCTGTGTACGGACAAGCTCTAGGATGTCGATTTCACCGTTCTCCCATTTGTCTCGGTAGAGTTCCTCCTGCCGTTTGATGAGATTGCATTGAAGCTCCTGGAGTTCGACGGCGCGGGCGTATTCGTCCAGACGGCGTTTGTAGCTGCTGATATTGGCGCTAAGTTCCTGGCAGAGCGTGAAATATTCAGAATTGTTGCGAGCGAGATTGTTCTGTGCGATTTCATAGCGAGCGATGTCCGCTCTGCGGCCGATGGTCCAGTTGAGTGAGACACCGATGACTTGGTCATCCTTTCCGTCGAGATTGTAGCTGTCACCGTCGCCATGCTGGCGATGTGTCGCGGAGAGCGTCACATCCGGAAGTTTATTGGATTCACGGATTTTGACAAGCCATTCGACCTTTTTCTTTTCGAGGCGGTTGTTGATGATCGTTTCCAGATTGTCTGAGGCGAATTCCAAATCGTTTTCGGGAATGATCGTCTGTACTTCATAGGTGAAATCGCCTGTGATATCCAACGGTTTGGCGACGTCATAGCCCATGAGCTCCTTCAATGAATCAAGACCGTTAGCGATGGTTCGTTTGGCGGAGTTGACGGACAATTCGTTGTTCGGGATACGGAGTTCGGCCGTCAAAATATCCAGCGGTTTTTCGCGTTCCTTCGTAATCAACAAGTTCTGTTTGGCGTTTTCGAGAGCGCGCTGTTTGACGGTCAGCGACTGCTGTGCGCGGATGATTGTGTAATAGGCAAGCGTAACGTCCAGAATCAATCGCCGTTGCGCACGTTTCAGCGTATTCTGCGAAATCAGTTCGTCTACAAGGCTCGATTCAAGATTGTATTTGGTTTCAAGAGCGGTACCGCCGCCGAGAATCTGCTTAGAAAGCTGGAAGGCGACCGTCGTGCTTTTGTAGTCGTTATGCTCTGTCTGTGAACCAGTTGCGGTCGTTCTGAATTTGAAACCGTTCTGGAAATCCTTCTGGAGGCCGATGGTGGCTGAGTTGTTGTTTGGATTTTGGATGTTGTAGGTGTCGGATGCGGAGAGCGACCAGTCGAAGGCGGCCTTCTCGATGACGGTCTGAAGCGTCTGAGAATTGGTCGTTAGTTTCTGCCGCTCAAGCGACGGTGAATGCTCCAACGCATAGTCGATGCATTGCTGCAACGTCCATTTCGGCGTTTCTTCGGCAATCAGCAGGACAGGGAGGATGAATAAGGCCAGAAGTGTTTTTTTCATTATGGTGATCCTTTATAAAGGGATGGAAATTATTCTGCGCGAAGGGCTTCGACAGGATTCTTGTTGGCGGCTTGATAGGCGGGATAGATACCGAAAATCAATCCGGTGGCGGTTGATGCGGCGACGGCGACGAGCAACAGCGTCAGCGAGAAAACAACAGGCAGCTTCAGGAGACTGCAGGTGATGACGACGACCGCCGCGGCGAGAATGACACCGAAGACGCCGCCCGTCACGGAGATGGTCATCGCTTCGGAAAGGAACTGCCGCATGATGTCCGCCCGCGTGGCGCCAATGGCGCGGCGGATGCCGATTTCACGAATACGCTCCGTCACGGATGCGAGCATGATGTTCATGATGCCGATACCGCCGACGATGATGGAAATAGATGAAATACAGATAGTTAAGATATCCAATAACCGTTGCGACTGCTGCTTCTGCTTGAGGAGGTCCATGGGGATGACCAAATCGTAGTCGCTGACGCCCGCGTGGGTGATGCCGAGGATGGCTTTGATGGAGCGGCCGGCGTCCGCCAAATCGTCTTCCGTGTTGAGTTGCAACTGGATTTCGTCGAGTTCAGAGCGGAGATCCAGATAGGCGGTTCGCGTCAGAAGTGTCTCCATCGGAATGAGAATGTCGTTATTCGGATCGCTGACGGATGTGGCTTCCAGTTCGTCAAGATCGATCGCCTTGTCGGCGAGAATACCGACGATGCGGTAGGGATTACCGCCGAGCAGGACGATGTCGCCAAGTAGATCGGAGGGCGTTGCCGAATGCGGAAGTTTCTCATTGTCAACGGCATGCTTCAGAATGGCGCGGGCGATGCCGCCGCCGAGAATCGTGCAGAGACTGCTGTGCTGTTTGTCACCGTAATCGAAGAAACGGCCCGTCTCAAGCGCGAGATTGTTAACGGTGAGATAGTCGCCTTCGACACCTAAAATTCTCGCATTAATTGGGTTATGGTCATAAAGGGCGTTGAGTTTCACTTCACGGAGGCAGGCGGCCTTGCCGATTTTCGGGATGCCCTGCCGAATGGCCTCTAAGTCGCTCCTGCTCAAGCCTCTAGAGCCATGGATTCGCGTATCGACGAGGCGTTCGTTTTCGAACTGTTTGTCGACGACTCGCACAAGATTGGCGCCGAGGGCGCGGATTTGGTCGGCCTGTTTCTGCTTGCTGCCGAGGGAGAAAGACGACATGGCGATGACGGACGATACGCCGATGATGATACCGAGCATCGTGAGGAAGGTACGCATCTGGTGGGCGAGCAGGCCTTCCTTGATGCCGATGCGGAGCAGGTCGGAGATGGAGAGGCCACCGCTCTGGGAGGCGTTGTCTTGATGGACAACGGGATTCGGATTGGATTTGCGGGTGCCAGTGACGTCTTCGATGATCTTGCCGTCGGAGAGGGTGATTTTTCGCGTGCCTTGATCCGCGAGCTTCGGGTCATGGGTGACCATGATGATCGTATGTCCTTGCTCATTAAGGTCATAGAGAATCTGCATGATTTCGCGGGATGTCACGGAGTCAAGATTACCGGTCGGTTCATCCGCAAGAAGAATGTCCGGATCGGAAATCAACGCACGGGCGATGGCGATTCGCTGCAACTGTCCACCGGACAGCTCTTTAGGATGATGGCGGAGACGTTGGCCAAGGCCGAGCTTTTCGGCAAGAACTTTCGCCTTCTCCAGACGAACGGCCTTCGGAACACCGCGGTAAACCAATGGCAATGCGATATTTGCGACGACGTTCAAGTCGTTGAGCAGATTGAACTGCTGGAAGACGAAGCCGATGTGTTCATTACGCAGATAGGAGAGCCGTTTGTCCGAGCAGTTCGTCATGCTCTGGCCATTGATTTCCATGACGCCGTTCGTTGGAATATCCAGCAGCCCAAGCAGATGCATCAGCGTGGATTTGCCGGAGCCGGAGGAGCCAACGACCATGAGAAAGTCGC
>JAEEGH010015282.1_pt1 | contig 16708 bp, 13 predicted proteins | sample 9134181 | NCBI WGS metagenome assembly JAEEGH01 (sample SAMN16246544, study PRJNA631951) | gut metagenome | biome: gut microbiome; feature: rumen; material: DP-attached | host: Bos | place: Iran: Karaj | collected 2018-10
TGAAAGCTTTCATGTTATGGTCATAGTATCATTTAGTTTTGCAATGTGTTAGAATTATTTTATATAGACTAGTATTATTTTATTGTTTTGAGGAATAAATATGGACCATACTATTTTTTCAGCTCTTTTAAAAAACCTTCTCTCTGTAGATGTCATGGATGCAACAGACATGGATAACTCTCTTTACGCCTTTGAAAAGAAATACTGCTTCAGCATCAAGATGCAGCCCATGTTTACAAGCAAGGCGCTTTACTTTCTTCTGTCCTCATCCAAAGAAAGCATGATCTACGAGATCATAGACCAGCTGGGTATATGCGTATCTTTTTTTAGATTTGATGACAGGATTTATATAATCGGACCTTACGTAAAAGAAAAATACGCAGAGCTTAAGATAGAAACCATGCTTGCAAAAAATGACGAGTCCTTATCTAAATCATTAGCTTTTAAGCTGTATTACACAGCATTTCCCATCGTTTATACCGAGCAGATCACCAGTGTTGTAAACAAATGTATAATTTCTTTTTCCCCAGCCGAGAGCGAGTATTCATACAGAAGACTATCGGGTTTTATTCAGAATGTATCTGAAGAAGATGATAAGACAGAACTGTCGGAAAGGAATTACAGTGAGATCTACAGGCGATATGATCAGGAAAAGCAGTTCCTGTCGATGATAAGAAACGGCGATACCAAAAACATCATGTCAGCATTTGAAAAAATGTCCAGTCCTGAGGTCCTTTCCGTATTTTCTAAGGAGAGCCTCAACTACTATGCCTCAGGCTATGGTCTGGCTATACTTAAAGCTCTTTCCAGAAAAGCCGCAGAAGAATCAGGTCTTTCGGTCATTACAATAGATGAGATTACCCAAAAATACACTCAGCTGTCTTCAGCTTCAAACAACGACGACCTTCAGACCCGCTATCAAATCGATATGATCATTGAGCTGACAAAGGCAGTTCACAATCATAAGCTGTCTTTGGACAAGTATTCACCTCCCATTCAGAGAGTCCTAGAGTACATAAATCTGCATCTCGGCGACCATATATCAAACGAAGACCTCTCAAAAAATGCCAGTATGTCCATTTCTCACCTGTCAAAGGTATTCAAAAAAGAAACTGGCGAAACCATGACCGAGTATATCGCCCTCATGAGATGCAAAAAAGCTGCCAACCTCCTGAAGAAGACGAATCTTCCCATCCAGGAGATCAGCAGCTACGTTGGTTACTCCGACAATAATTACTTTGTTAAAGTATTTAAAAAGAACTATGATATGACGCCTACAGAATTCAGAAAAACAACATGATTCAAGCAATTTACTTCTCTAAAGTAACAACATCCTTTAATATATTTTTTGCTATATCCAGAGTAATAACCGGTCTTGATAATTCCGAATAAGCAACTAAACTTGTGATTGCTCCTTCTATCTCACTAATATTTGAACCAATATTTAATGAAATAAATTCTACAACATCATCATGCAGCAACACGCCACGTTCTCCAGCCTTCAAACGCACCAAATTGTTCTTCATCAATGTATCTGGAGCTTTTAGTTCTGCAATCAACCCCATTCCCAATTTAGATCTCATATGCTCATCAAAGTCTAGTTTTTTTGGCGGCTTATCGGAAGAAATAATAATCTGGCTGCCTTCTCCCAACAACGCATCTATAGTGAAAGACATCTCACTCAATGAAATATCCTTTCCTTCCAGAAATTGGATATCATCCACAAGCAATACATCTTGTGCCCTATATATCTCTCTAATCTCGCTACTTTCTCCACATTTTATGGCCTCAAGAATATCATTAATGAACTTTTCTGTCGTTACATATAAAACGTCCATATTTGGATGGTTTTCAGAAATAGCGTTTTCAATAGCTTTTAATAAATGGGTTTTTCCTGTTCCATGACCACCATAGATATACAGGGGATTGTAAGCCGTAGTTGGAGATTTGGCTACCTCCTTCGCAGCATTAAATGCTATCATATTCCCTTCACATGTCAAAAACTTTTCAAAATTATAAAGTGAACTCATGGCAAATTTTCACCTCTCTTTCTTATTTTTATACGAATCACATATACTTTGAACATCTGAATATGTCAGAGTAGTTTTCTGTATCAATTCATCAGCAATTCTATCCAATAATTCCCGGTTTGCTGCCAAGATTTTTTTTACCTCCTGATAGTTGTTCTCCAAAACCATGGCCATAGTACGGTTTCTGTTCTCAGCAGCAAAACTCGAGTGCTGATCCTGAATCCAATTACCAAAACCATACATGCATCTTATAGCAACCAGTTCTTCTGCTTTACTGAACGCACGATGCAGATCGCCATTTGTTCCCATATCCGCATCTCCGAAAACAAGTTCAGTAGCTGCTTTTCCTGCTAACGATGTTTTTATAATATTTTCGTTATAGTCACTATATAAATCTTCTTTTTCTTCACTCCTTAAATACCTAACAAAACCATACTTACCATCTTCTGTTTTCCGAATAGAAATTATACTGACACTATCCGGATCCAAAACCTCCGAAGCAACAGCATGTCCGGCTTCATGATAAGCAACTCTTCTCCTAAACTCTTCCGAAAGTTCTTCATAACTCTCAGGAGCTTCAAAGATCACATCTAAACATGCATCTATTATGTTTTGCATAGTCACCTTATCTTGACGATTGAATGCAGCTTTCATGCCAGCACTATTTATTACATTCTCCAATGTCGCACACGATTCACCATTCAACATTCTGGCAATGGAAACTTCGTCCAGGTCATCACATATATCAGCTTTTTCCAGATAATGCTCAATTATCTTTGCTGCCTCACCAATTTTAGGTAAGCGTACTTGGATCCTTTTTCCCAGCCTGCCGGCCCTCTGTAATGACCCTGGGATTTTTCGTATGTTATTGACCGTCGCAATGACAAAAATGTCCATCCCCTTTATTTCATCCATACAGGATTGGACAGCGACAAACTCCTCTGCATCACAATCCTCGTCCTTATCGGAAAACTTATCAAGATCATCTAAAAGCACAATTGATGGCATATTTTCTTTAGCGTTTTGAAAAACTCCGTTTATTGTTTTTACAAACTCCCCATCGGTAGACTTCTTTCTGCATACATAAACTGATCTACCAGTGGATCTGACAAGACAATTTGCCATGGTGGTCTTACCCGTTCCCGGCTTTCCATTAAGAATCAATCCTTCATTGATACATGCTCCAAGCTTTTTATACACATCTGCGTTGTTCAACATGTCGCTGATAATTCGGAGCTCTTTTTTAATATCTTCATATCCAACTATTTCCTCAAAATAATCTTTCATTTTTCTTTTCCTTTCTCATGTATCACTTGTGTACCTTTATGATCACATAATAAAAAAAGCAATGTACCTTTTTCAGCACATTGCTATTTTGCATATCTTCAGTCATCTCCCAAAGTGTTCATCTTCCCATGAAATTAGCCTTTCCCATAGATCTTCCATTTCTTCACCGGAAAAACCTGCCTTTATTTGCATATTACTTTTCTTCATTCTTATGTCGTACATTTTTGTGACTCAGCACTATCAAATGGATGGCAATTAAAATTTATATATTCATTCGTATAGTTGTTAGTCGCTATCCAAACTTCGCATTTATATTCCTCTGCCCACCTGTGTATCGCATCTATATGATGGTCAAAATACCAACGAGCACTATCACGAGGGTCAGTTGGGGGCTCATCATCAGTAATAGCATTGTTAGTAAAAATCAACAACCGTTCTATCGGTAATTCATCCGGTAATTTTTCTATCTTTTTATGTGAATCAATAAATCCCATCCTTTGATATTGACATAATGATTCATATGCATCAGTCCTCCTCTTCTTCATGAAGAAATCCAAATCAGAATATCTATGCATTCCCTTCATATGCTTTTTTATATCTGATTTTCCTACACATGCCCCCTTGGTTGATTTAACTTCAATCAGCACCAACGCTTTAGGCACACTATTCTCATATCTAATTGCAAGAAGATCCGGTTCATTTGTACCTAGCTTATTTTTAATCGTCCTTGCCGTTACTATGGCATATTGAGGGCCATTTTTATTTGCATAAGCCCTAATAGTATCTGCATCCGGATATTTTTGAGAAAACTCTGAGTCATACGCATAATAGCCGTCTTTCATATTCTTAAGTTGGAAAAAAATTCTTTGTTGCCATCGCTTTTCAACCAGCACATTTGCACCGGTTCTCTCATCAGGTTTAACATATCCCTTTGCTATTGGGTTCTCGAAAATCTCTTTTCTGAACTGGTCCTCACCTGTGCTGGTAAAGAATTCAGAAATAAGACCATTAAAAATCTTATATGTATCTTCTACAAATCTATAAGAAAAGTCTTTTTTGTTAGCTGTTATTATGCCAATCTCTCCACCTATTATAGACTTATTATCGTCACTCCTCCTAGTGATTTTCAGCTTAACTATACAGTTGTTCTCTTTATCTGGTACATTAACATAATCACTACGATAGGCAGGAGTTTTAAAGTTATATGGGGATTTCATCAATGTTATTAGCGTATCTTTCCACTTTTCTGAATACCTGGCATGATCATAATCAAACTGCACTTTCCACTCTTTTTTATCCTGTCCCTTCTTTTTGTTTTCTTCGGACAACTCCCAAAGCTTGTGATTATTTTTATAAATGATAATAGAGTTGTCATTTCCTCTAAGCATGACCGAAAGCTTCTCATGATTTGGGCAGCTTTTATTATGATTTATTACAAATTTTCTAAATTCGCTAAGGCCTCCCGTAATAAAGGCTTTCTCTAATCCATCCTCTTCATGTGAAATATAACGATGATCCTCCATGTTTTCTAATATTTCTATTTCTTCATTACTTAGTCCATACATATTTATCTTCCCTTTCAATTCATCCGGAATATCTAATTCCCTAAACGCTTCCACATTCTCCGTATGTATCGGCCAAATCATCTGCGTTGGATTTACTTCTCTAATAACTTGTTCAATCAGTTCAGGAAATGCATGACCACTTGTATGTTGTGAAAAAGCATTGTACTTCCTGCAAAATCTTGCGAGCGATTCATTATACGCCTCTAAATTAGGGTTAATATAGCCTCCCCACATGGAATAGATCATATCTGGGTTGCAATCCATCAATTCATCCATAAGTCTTTCATAATGATCATACTCACCAACAATCAGAACAAATCCATTCTTTCGCATTTCATCTAAGTTCTCATAAGCCATTTGATTATCATAGCCCGGCTTATCTGAAATAAATCTGATTGGTTTTACCCTTGGGAAATCATACATTGTTGTTCCATGCTTTTTCCCCGCTTCTCGATAAACCCCAAACTGCTTACGAATATATCCATTAGCATACATAGTGATCCCATTATCTTTAGCAGCCTGGCAGAAACTCGCTAGCGAATCCACATTGGTAGATGAAATCTTGAGAAAAATGTATCTATGATCCTTGAAGTATGCTTTAGCCCACGCATAAAGATCTTTTTCCGAGAAGCGTGGTTCCCTGACACGAGAATCCATCATGGTTCCCTCAATTATTAGCACATCTACCTTACGACCATTCCCTTTGACATAGTGCTTTATAACCTCAAGAATTACATTTATGTCCCTGCCATTCTTTTTGACATGACCTCTATGTCCATGGTCTCTAAAATCACCTGTATGAAGAATATTTGTCCCATCTGCCTCAATCAGGTACATAAAGGCATCAAAAGCAGAATGATCTACATCATATCCCGTTACCACTATGTCATTATTGATGGTAATAGGGGTGTTCCTCTCGACAAAAAAGATTGTTCCAATCTCAAGTCTCTTTTTCAGTTTGTTCACTGCCGCTTCATCCTTGATTGCATCGCGGATATTCAGCATTACATCGTAAGTAACCTCTCCCATGTATATAGGTACGTCATCTGGGATTTCCATAAATCGACCTATATGATCTCCGTGGTAATGCGTAAAGAAAACGGCATTAACCTTCTCTTTTTCCCAGTCCAGATTGATATTGGTTCCATCGCCAGATCCTGGCAGGCTCTCACCATAATCGATAACTATCTTTGTTTTGTTCGTAGAAATTACCGTTATACATCCACCAATCTGATTTCCTTGTAACACTTTAATATCTGCGCTCATTCTATATCCTTTCAATAAACAATAGTTTTCAGCACCTCCAGCACGGTTATTCATCGTCATTGTACTTTTTATATATTTCCAAAGAAGATTTCTTTATGCGATCTCGCATGCTCTGTGGCTCTAATATCTCAATATTCAGGCCATATTGCATTGCCCAATAAAAGAACGCATCAGGATTACTATTTAATGAAACTTTCATGTCTTCGTTATTATCAGGTACAACTCTAAAGGTCTCTCCAAAACTGTCAATCAGGTTATCCATGAACTTCTCATTCATCCTGAATTTAACATGAACACTTTCCCCGCCATACATATACACGTGTTCCGAGAGATGCTTTGAAAGATCTAAACCGTTTTCACATCCCTGAATCTCTTTTATTGGTCTGCGTTTCTCATCCAATACTTCTACGTCGCAAAGCCTGTCTATCCTGAAATGAGAAAGCACATCATTTCTATCAAAATTGCCAATAAGATAATACTTTCCCCTTTGGCTGATCATCTGATATGGGTTTGCAATATATTTTTCCCGACGCTTAGGATGGAGCTTAAAATCAAGTCCATATTGGAGATAAGAAAAACGTATCTTTTTCCCTTTTGAAATAGCCTCATCTAGCGCCGCTATAGATTCCATAACATTTTGATTCTTTGTATTCTTACCGCTTGAGGAACTGTGGATGTGGGAAACATGTGCCTTGAAATATCTGTTAGAAAACTTCTCCAACTTCTTCACAAGCCTATGCGCTTCATTGTCTGTAACTACCCCGGATGTAAAAATACTATCGATCAAAAGTCTCAGCTCAGCATCTGTAAACTCACGTGACCTAAGATAATATCCTTTATCTGCCACTACGTCATATCCCATATCCTGTAAGCTGACAACATTGCTCTTAACAGCTCTGCGCTTACAAGAAGTGCCAAAATTGAGGTTCATCAAATCAATGATCTCCTGCTGTTTAAGCCTGTGTTCACTATCAGAATACTCTCTGAGAATATCCAGAATTTGCATATTCCACATTTTCTTGGTACCGGTTCCGTACATAGTGCTTTCCTCCAGCCTACTTCCGTGATAAATGCTGTCTATAGAGTCATTACTCATATCCATTTTACACCTGCATAATCTAAAAATAGTTTATTGTTGACGTTATTTAATACATTGTTTATGGTTTCTTTTATCACAATACTAAAATATGAAATGTACTTTTTTTGGTACATTAACTTAGTAGCAAAAAAAAAGCCGCAGCTCAGGAGTTTTCGTCCTGAGCCGAGGCTCTTCTATGCCATTTCACAAAAAGAACAGGATTTGCTATGCTATAGCTGAAGTTCTCATTCTTCTTGGTCTTCTTATAGGTCCCATCATATCCGCTTCCTCAATTCTGTATGGTTTTACACAGATTATCATTGCCTGGCGACAACAGGATTGTATTCATCTTCAATTGCTTTTTTTACAGGCAATTCTCCGAATATGGATAGCGCATTATTGAAATCTACTATAATATTAGGGTTATTCTCCTTGATATTAATTCCTCTAATGAATTGAACACGGGTGTCAAAATTGCGAACACTGTCCCCATACTGCTTCCTTATATCCTGTACTTCTCGTGAAAATAATTCGCTATTGAAGTTATATCTATCCAAAACAAACAAAAAATCTATGGGGGCTTTACGCTCTACATTAAATTTTCTATCAATAAGCTTCAAATCATACTTATTACTTATTATGCTATTAATAGAGTCAACTAAATCTTCTTTGTTTTTTCCTGTAGTCATTTTCAAAAAATCAATATAATGCTTTCTTATACCTGCTTTTTGCTCCTTATTCTTACCATTTCCGGGTCGAGAGGAAATTGCTCCTGTCCCACTTTTATTCTCTACAAGCACAACATGTCCATCATTTACTAATATCATATCTATTCTAAAAGAACCTTTTTTGTTTCCACCCACTTGATACTCAATGTCTACAATTTCATTTTTACAATTAAGAAGAAGTTCATGTTGGAAGATTCTCTCTGCTGGATTCTTCGCGATCCAACTATCCATCTGCTTCTTCATGAAATTTAAGTGTTCATCGCAAAAGTCCTTTTTTTTCTTATACCCTTTTATTTCATCAATAGCGTCTTTGTCCGCGCAATACTTTGTATCAAAATCAAACGAAATTGTACCCTTTTCAGATTTGATTATTTTTAGGAGATTTCCACCTTTATAATAGATGTTCACATATCCATCACGGATTTCCAATGCAAGATCATCATCAGATTTAACATAATTTAATATGTTTGTAAGTTTGCCTTTTAAAAATTCTGCGATAAATTTATCGCTAATCCCTCTTACTGCCATACCTCTTATTTCCTTTCTTACAAAAGCACTCTTTGCGCCTTGTTCCTGCAACAAAGCTCCTCACTCCCTGATTCTATCTTTAAGCTGCACCTTTATAGGGAGATTCTTAAAAACCTCTGGCTTACTGATCACATTTAAAATATTCTTATTATTGACATTCATGCTTCAATCCTTTCTGCATTTGGCTTAATCACTTTTCGTTCAGCACATTAATCATACTATTTATCGCTATTTCCCATTATAAAAAAACAATAAAAAATCATTGGCAAAAATGCGTATTTTCCCAATCCATCAATCGCTGATAGAATTCCTCGAATTCTTCATGTGACATTGTTGATGCATGCATACATTCTATGTACCCTTTACCGGCAGAAAGCATATCACAAATCCGCCTTTCTTCTTCAGTTTTTGCTACCTCCAGCTTCTCTTGAGCATATAATTCATCCCAAGGAGTCTCAAAACTAATAGCAAGATGTTCTCCAGGCCTACTATCAGTCAGCTCATAATCAAGCACCTCTACATTTTTAGCACCCTCGGTGATTAAGAAATAGCGCATTACACTCACTCGAGCCTTGATATTCCAAACATCATCAAAGGCGTTACAGTGAACATAAACTATACGCTCTTTTCCATCTACCAAAACCCTATAGGTCATGTTTTATCCCCCTTTCAGAAGTCATTCGTTTTTATACGAAGCAGTATAAAAAACCTAGTGGACAAAATAATGTCCATAGACTTCATTGCAATAACAAGGGACAATGCGAAATACATTGTCCCATAATACTAAATGACATGGACAAAAAATGTCCTATCACTTGCTATTCATTTGAGCATGAGTGTTCTAATTATCAAATTTAAAAAAAGATTTCTCTTTAACCTATTTTCTTGAATAAAAGCTTTCAAGCTCTGCTTTGGTTTCCTCAAGAGCCTTTTTAGTAGTATCATTATTAGTCGGGAAGTCAAACATTTGATACAGATATCCCTGTTCTTTGGCCAGTTCCCAGCTCTTTGGATATACAAGTTCAAAAGAAAGTGCTATGTGACCAATGAGGTGTTCCGCAGGTGAAACCATAATATCCCGAAAAATGGCATGATGTTCTCTGACCTGATCCATGACTTTTTGTGAAACTCCCGATGAAAAAAGCACATCTCTTGTCACATTATAGATTTCTTCCATAGGTGTTTCTACATTTACTCTCAGAATATCAACCTTGTCAGCATCCCTTAGAATATTGCAAAAAACAAGTGTTTTCCCCGATATCAGGCTATCAATCCTATACTTATTGTGCTGTCTGATCACTATCTCAAGTTCCTTATCCCATGACCTGAAATCCATATAATCTTTGATAAGGTTTTCCTCTTCAAAAAGAAGGTCTGCCCCAAATTCAGCATGGTCAACAGATTCAGAATCAATGAAAGTATTATATCTTTTGACCTGTTCAAATCTTCCTACATCATGTAGCATTCCTGAAAGCCATGCAAAATCAATATCCTCATCATCAAGTTCAAGGCTTTTTGCTATTTCTTCACAGTTATCTGCTACTCTGTATGTATGAGCTATTTTGAGCGCTATCTTTGGATTTGATGGATCATAATTCCTTGTATATGCTGCAAACTGCTCTTTTACTCTTTGTCTGTCTATTTTCATTTTTCTTAATTATCCTCGATTACATTTATTGTACGTCCCAATGATACCATTTTCTAAGTCATTGCGTAAAAAAAGTTTATTTTTAATTTATAAAAATCTAACACCAAAATCATCGCTTAGTCGTATAAATAAATATATGATAGATGTATGGATACGCACATAAGGAGGAATTATCATGAAAATAGAAGAAGCTGAAAAGATTATCAATAGCTCCAGTAATATGGATGAAGCCATGAAGAAGCTTAATATCTCTAAAGTACAGCTAACTGATGATCAGTTAGAAATGATTGCCGGAGGTGTTGACTGGACTAAAGTTGTACTAAAAATATTCAAAGAGGTTGTTAAAAATGCTCCTGCAAAATAAATGAAAAAAAGGGATTCTCAATTACGGGAATCCCTTTTATATATATTATCTTTGCTCCAATGATTGTATTTTATGGCTGATTTCTTCTAGCTTCATCCATAAAATACATTTTTGTGCCGGGTTCAAAATGATTTTTGGGCCTGTTATTTTCAAAAATAGCATAATTTTTTAGCATATTCTTTATACTATTTCTTGTTATAGCGCTTTCAGTCTGGCTTAGTTCTTTTGCAACATTTGAAAGCTCAGCAATCTCCTGCTGCATCATAAGCATGTTATTTGCCATATTTGTCATAATCTGAAGAACATTACCCGGATTATCCCTCATAAAATCATTTATCAGCTCCTCTGTTATTCTAAGCAGTTTGATCTTGGAAAAAGAGATGATCGTATATATTGCAGGCTTTTTTGTAAGAATTCCAAATTCACCAAAACAGCTGCCGGGGCAAAGTATTCCCAGGAGTACTTCATTTTCAGTACCATACCCTGTGTACATTTCAACATGACCACTTAAGATTTTATACATATCAAGATTTCTTTCGCCTTCCTGAAGTATAATTGTGCCTTCAGGAATCTCATATATCTGATTTCTTAGTGTCACGCTTTTTTCATCAAATACTTTGCCCATAAAAGACAGCCCTCTTTTTTCTCAAACATGGTTACTAATATCCCATAAAGGTCTGATACTTATTCCTGGTTTTCATTAGACTCTTCACTTGTACTGTCTTCATTAGACTCATCATTGTTATCATCCTGCTGAGCATCACCTTCATCAGAGCCCTCGTCATGATCTTCAGATGTGTCCTCATTTATGGCTGCGTCTTCTGACTGCTTTATTGCATCTTCATTATCTATCGATACATTTTCATCTTTTTCATCAGAATCTTCAGCATTATTCTGAGCATCTGAATTTGAAACCTCTACATTTGATGTTTCTTCAACGTTATTAGCGTCATCTGATGTTTCTTTAATTTCTGCACTATCTGCATCATCAGCTTCTTTTGTTGCTTCCAAATCCTCTGATTCTTCAGAATTATCTGCCACAGCTTCCTTATCACTTTCCTCTTCTGCTGCAATGTTTTCTTCACCTTCTGCAACTACAGATTCTTTATCTTCAGAAACTGTTGCTTTTGCTTCTTCATCTGAAATTGCCTCGGTTACAACATCTTCTTTCGCTTCAGCTGTATCTGTACTCTCAGTCTGCGAATCAGTTGTTTCTGATTTAGCCTCACTGATTGTAGGTTCAGCTGGTTCATCGGTTCCAGCAGATCTTAAACTCTTGTCTGAATCTGTTTCATCAGTACTCTGATCATTTTCAGAATTTTGGGCCATGCCTTCAGCGTCTTTTGCTGCCTGCTTACGTACTTCTTCAGCTAATTTCTGACTATTTTCAAATGATGTATCATAAACATGAACCTCAGTAACATAAGTTTCCAGGACATCTGAACCATATTCATCTTTGCTTAGCTGATACTGATTACCATAACTGTCACTTAATGTATATATAGGCATCAAATCAGTAATAGTCTGAAGTTTTAAGGAATTTTCCTTGTCAAAAAATACTGTGCCAATCGAATGGATCATGACATCTGTTGCGCCATCGACAACATATGAAGCTCCACTTAAAAGCTCAAGATAGCACCCCTCAAGATTTTCGATATCATTATAAGGTCCAGCCTCTCCATTGCTTATATCCTGATATGAATCAAATGAAAACTTATCATTTTCAGAGGATACATTCAAAAAGATAGTTCTTAACTTGCCATCACTAGCAGCTTCTTTAAAATAATCCTCTCTTTTCCCATAGCCATCAGGTGTAGCTACATCACCTACGTTATTCCATATGGTCAATGGAATATATCCGTAATAAGTATTTGTTTCACTGTCAAAATAAGTCATGTAAAAACTTGTTATCTGGTCGTTTAACGTATACCATTTCTGATCAAATGGAGTAACTTTAATACTTACACTTCTATTATCTGTAGATTTTTCTGATGCACATGTGAAAAGAGATGTTTGCCCTATATCCTGATATGTGTCATCAATTTTTAATGCAACCTTTACGTTTACAGTATTATCAATAACAACTGGATCAACATTGACAATTTCTATAGTAGCAGTTTGCTCTACGTCATCTTTGGTTATCGTAATATTATCTTTTTTCACGCGATTATCAACAAAGTAACTGATGATTTCTTTTAAATCTTTCGCCTCTTCAAAATCTATACCAGCTTTTTCAATAAGGACACTTGTTTTATAATCTTCGTCTTTATCTTCAAGAATCTTGATTATATCATCTACATTATAATTCTTAGTATCTTTCCAAAGGTCACCAACTACAAATGCTGAAACAGTGGTTAACGCCAATTGTGCATAAGCCTTCATATAGACATCATTGGCATTTATATTACCGTAAATTTCTTCCACATCTGATGCTTTGGCATTTATGTAGTTCAGATCGCCCTTTTCATCTTTGCCTGCATATACCCTTGTAAAAGGCTGTATTGGAAAATTGATACTAAGACCACCGTTTACATATTCTTTATCTTTTCCACATGCATATATGATTGCATTATTAATAATTGAATTTTTAAGATTTATGCTTGCATTTTGTAATGCAGGGCTTATTCCTTGTTCATTACTTAGCTTATTACAAAGCTTAACAATATCTAAGAGGCAATTATTGTCGTAACCATTTTTAGTGCCATAATCGCCTTCTTTTCCAATTGTTGTTATTACCATTTCATAGCCTGTAATATCTTTAATATCACCAAGTAAAGCAATTGCAAAGTCGGTCAAAGCATCATTTAAATCATCCATCTTTGAGCAGTCAAATAGTGCAAGTGTTATATTACCTGAATTGTCCTTATACTGATCCATATATGAATCTATAATATTAGTTGCAAGTTCAGTTGTTTCCATATCGGGATTTTCACTGTAAGCAGTCATAAATTCATAGTAATCCCAGCCTGCACCCGGTTCGTTTTCTTCAGAAAAAATAAGATAGTCAGAATATCCATGTAGAGCGTCTGCAACTTCAATTGTAGCCATCTGGCAGGCATCAAAGCCTATGAAATCAAATTTCTTGCCGTCTTGTATAAAATCTGAATTTTCAATTGAAGCCATCAGCTTGTCTAATGTAAAACCAACATCATTCCTTTTATCGGTCTTTTTTTCTTTTACATCATCATCATAGATTTCATCAAAACCATATCCTTTTATTCCATTGCCATGATCCCATAAAATAAGATCATAATACTCAGAACTGGTTGAAGAAGTAACGTAATCAATAAAATCTGTAAGATATGTGTTGTCCAGGAAGTAAAGATCTGTATATGTCTCACGTAAAGAAAGATAATTTATATTATTATCGTCTTTAAGCACTTCATATATCTGCACATCCCGAGAAATATCCGTAGCATACAGATCATAAAGCTCATCAGCATATTTATTAACTTCTTTTTTCTCATTTTCATCCAGATCAGCTATCTGCTTGCCTGGATAAAGTAAATTACAGGCGTAATCTGCGTAGTAATCTCCATCATTCATGTGCCATTTTTTTGTGCCGCCTGTAGTGATGTATATCTTTGTATTATCAGGTATATTAGCTCTTAAAAGATCCAACATATTTTTGGTACCGAAACAAGAATTTGACTCAAGGTCTGTACCATTTAAAAAGATCATAATAGTTCTGGTATAAAGATCAAAAATTTCCTGATCTTCAGAATCACTAGTATCTTCTCCCGGATCCTGTGTGTTTTTTCTTTCAAGCTCAGCCTGTTCTTTAATAGCTTCTGCTATAGCAGTGTCAAAAGCCTCAAACTCCCTTGTATCTGCAATTGCAGTTAATACGCTCATAGGAATCTCAGTTCCATTTTCAAGCGCATCTATAAGAGTTTTATTTCCGGTTTTTAATACTAAAGATGTATATGCTTCTTTTGAAACACCTGAAAAAATTGCGGAAAAGCTTAATGTTTTTCCTGTTTTTAACTCAAGCTTATTAATGCCAAAGAAGAATTTAAGCGACGCTAAACTTTTCTTTGCCAGTTTTTCATCCAAAACTGTTATATTCAGTGCTATTTTATTGGAACCTTCTTTTACCTCATATGTGTCTTTTCCATCATATGAGATCAGTAGTCCGGGAAAAGAGTCTGATTTAAGAACTTTCCCTGTAGGATACAGCTTTTGTAACTGATCATAAACAGATACGCTTGCTGCATAAGAAGTAAATGAATTGACACCGATAAGTAAAGGCGATGTCACAATCATCACTGAAGATAATAAAACTACAAGTATACTTTTTAGCTTTTTACCCATATACACCTCCATGTAAAAACAACACACTTCTTAGATATATATCGGGTAAAAAGCTATCCATGCTAATAATAAAACGATAAAAAAAGTATTAAATTCATGATCCTGCCGGCCCATTATACTTAAGGCAAAGCATAGTTATATCATCAAATTGATCCGCATCTTTAACAAAGCCTTCAATATGACTCTTAACATTAGAAAGAACCTGCTGTGGAGTGGCTTCTTTATCTGAATTAAGGGCTTCAACAAGCCTTTCCTCTCCAAAGAGTTCATTATTTATATTGGTGGCTTCTGTAACACCGTCTGTATAAACAAAAAGCGTATCTCCTGGCTTTAGTTCAAATTCATGTTCCTTGTATCTTATGCCTTCTATTGTTGCAACTGCCGGGGAATGCCTGTATATCACAAGCTCGTAATCTCCATCTTTCTTCTTAAATGCAGGGTGCTCGTGACCTGCATTAACCGCTGTTCCTTTTCCTGTTGTAAGGTCAAAAATAGCAAGCCATACTGTTACAAAAAGCTCAGCAGTATTTCCCTCGCAAAGCTGTTCATTCACATTCATTAAAGCCTGTGAGGGGCTGTCCCCCGCAAGGACTCTATTCTTTATCAGTGTCTTTGCAACCATCATAAACAGCGCTGCAGGTATTCCTTTTCCTGAAACATCAGCCATTACAAGGGCTATATGGTTATCGTCTACCATAAAAAAGTCATAGAAATCTCCGCCGACCTCTTTTGCTGGGTTCATAGAAGCATAAAGATCAAACTCTTCTCTGTCAGGCCGGAAAGGAAAAATCTTTGGAAGGACATTCTCCTGAATTGACGAGGCAAGCGCAAGATCTCTGTCTGCAACAGCTTTCGCGCGGCCCTGAGAAACATTTAATATGCAGTACATAAGTAGAATTGTCAGCATAACTGTAGCTGCTGTCGGAGAAAGCCCATATACTCCAAGAGTAAAAATACCCATGGAAACAGGGGCAAATACATATACAAAGAAAGTATAGATCTGATATTTTTCCAGCTGTTTTCTTTCAATAACAACTGCAGCAAGAGCTGAAAATGCTGTAAAAAAGGCATAAATCATCGATAATGGATAATATGGACTTCTATGATATATTCCCATCTCATCCACAGTGAAATAAACGCCGGTAAAGAGATTGACTATCCTCATGCCAACAGCAATATATAAGCCTACTTTGGCAATAATACCAAGGTTCTTTACGACACCCTTGTTGACCTTAAGATAGGTCATAGTATAGAGCCAGAAAAAGTAAGCCTCCACAGGAGCACAGAAATAATAGAAAGTATTATCAATAATATTCAAAACCCTCAAGCTTGGAACACCATCCAAAAGCCATGCGCAGGCATCTGTGAAAAGTCCCAGATATGCAACGTTTATAAGAGAAAGCAAGTGCTTTAGATTTGCACCTGTTTTTTGAACATCCACAAGGCAGCAGATATATAATACATAACCGATCATCATACCCACAGCATCAATACCTATATTGATCAGATATATATCTACAAGATCATTGATTCCTCTTAAATGAACGAGATAACCTACAACAATTACGAGTAAAAGATATATTGCTGAAATAATAAATGCTTCTCTTTGCTTATGATTAGATAATCCCTGCATGATTGCCCTCTGTTTAAAAGAAATATAGATAGTTTCTACACTTATAATAATACGTTATTTTATATACCCAAAATTATTAAAAAAATATAAAAAAAGAGCATAGGAAATCCTATGCCCTTTCGATTATTACTTTACTTTTCAATAGTATTATACGTTTATAAACTTCTTTGTACTGTCGCTAAGTTTGTTCGTAACCTGATTGTTATTATCCATGGCCTCTCCGATTTCTTGAATTTCTCCCACAATCTCCGTAGAGTTGGAAGCTGA